>OGWV01002054.1_pt1 | contig 12500 bp, 7 predicted proteins | sample 1576081 | NCBI WGS metagenome assembly OGWV01 (sample SAMEA3541541, study PRJEB24748) | human gut metagenome | biome: human gut; feature: human-associated habitat; material: faeces | place: China | collected 2012 | reverse complement strand
TTAGTAATCTTTCGTTTTTCTTAGTCTTTCCTGTATACAGAACCCGGAGCCTGAATCAAACCCTCGATGGCTGTCTGTTCGAATAAACTTTATATGCGATATCTGATTTCGTCCGAACTCGAAAAAGAATCTCTACGTCAAATCTTTATTTCTCCAGATTTTTGAACGCCGTCGACAGCATTAGTTTAATTCGATTCAACTGATTTACTTCACTTGCGCCCGGATCGAAGTCGATTGCTACGATGTTGGATTCAGGGTGTCTGCGGCGGAGTTCTTTGATAACTCCCTTACCTACAACATGGTTTGGCAGGCAGGCGAATGGCTGTGTGCAGACGATGTTTCCTGCACCGCTGTGGATAAGCTCAAGCATCTCACCGGTCAGGAACCATCCTTCACCGGTCTGGTTTCCGAGAGATACGATCTCTGAAGCCATTTTTGCAAGATCTTCAATGTGAGCCGGCGGATCAAAGTGTTTACTTTCTGCAAATGCTTTGGAAGCCGGAGCACGGAACCATTCCAAAGCTTTGATTCCAAGGTTTCCAGCTGTAGCTTTGGACTTCTTCATTCCCAAGTGGGAAACTTTGAAGTTCTGATTGTAGAAGCAGTAGAGCAGGAAATCAAGAAGATCCGGAACAACTGCCTCAGCCCCTTCGCTTTCAAGAAGCTCTGCCAGATGATTGTTGGCAGCCGGAAGGAATTTAACCAGGATTTCTCCAACGATTCCAACACGAGGTTTCTTAATGTCGAGTGTCTCGATATTATCAAAATCATTGATGATATCTTTACAAAGCTTCTTAAATCTCTTACGGGATGGATATCCTTCGGACACAAACTTCTTAACAACTTCAGCCCATTTGCGGTGAATCTTATCTGTAGTTCCCGGTACAGCCTCATAAGGACGCATACGGTAAACACATTTCATAAAGATATCTCCGAATACTGCTGCGTAGATTCCACGAAGAACCAGTGCAGGAGAAAGTTTAAATCCAGGGTTATCTTCTAATCCACTTAAATTAAGTGAGATTACCGGAACGTGTTCCATGCCGGCTTTCTTAAGTGCACGGCGGATGAATCCAATATAGTTAGAAGCACGGCAGCCACCACCGGTCTGTGTGATAATAACAGCTGTATGATTCAAGTCATATTTTCCGGATAAGAGTGCATCCATAATCTGACCGACAACGATCAGAGAAGGGTAGCAGGCATCATTATTTACATATTTCAGTCCCATATCGACAGCCTGTTTGTTATCGTTAGGAAGAACATCAATGTTGTATCCGGCAGCGCGGAAAGCAGGCTCAAGCAGTTCGAAATGAACCGGAGACATCTGCGGGCAGAGAATGGTATAATCCTTACGCATCTCTTTTGTAAATGTAACCTTTTTGATAGAGGCCGGATGAATGGTACGTTTTTCCTGTTTCTTTTCACGCACACGGATTGCGGCGAGAAGAGAACGCACACGGATTCTTGCAGCTCCAAGATTATTTACTTCATCAATCTTCAAAGTTGTGTAAATTTTATCTGAATTTGTAAGGATCTCAGCAACCTGATCTGTTGTGACAGCATCCAGTCCACATCCGAAGGAGTTAAGCTGGATCAGATCAAGATTCTCCGTTGTCTTTACATAATTTGCAGCTGCATACAGTCTGGAGTGGTACATCCACTGATCCATGACATTCAGAGGATGCTCTGCCGGATTCAAATGAGAGACAGAGTCTTCTGTAAGTACTGCAATATTGTAGGATGTAATGAGCTCAGGAAGACCATGATTTACCTCCGGATCGATATGGTATGGACGACCGGCAAGTACGATACCGCGGTTTCCGGTTTCATTTAAGAAGCGGATGGTCTCTTCTCCTTTATTTCTCATATCCTGACGACAGGCAGCAAGTTCATTCCATGCGTCATGGACTGCTGACTTGATTTCGCTTTCGGAAAGAGAGAACTTCTTACTTAATTCTTCTACAAGACGATAAGAAATCGTCTCTTCACTTTCAAAATTCAAGAATGGATGGATAAAATCAATTTCTCCGTTGACGATCGGGTCCATGTTATTCTTGATGTTTTCCGGATAAGAAGTAACGATCGGGCAATTGTAGTGGTTGTCAGAATCAGCAAATTCTTTCCGTTCATACGGGATTGACGGATAGAAAATGTGTTTTACTCCCTGATTGATCAGCCACTGTACATGTCCGTGCGCCAGTTTCGCCGGATAACACTCGGATTCACTTGGAATAGATTCAATACCAAGTTCATAAATCTTTCTTGTGGAAGCCGGTGACAGAACTACACGGAATCCAAGTTTTGTAAAAAATGTGAACCAGAACGGATAGTTCTCGTACATATTCAGCACACGAGGAATACCGATTAATCCGTGCTTTGCTTCTTCCTCGGAAAGAGGTTCGTAATCAAAATAGCGATGCAATTTATATTCAAATAAGTTCGGCATCTGATTTTTTGATTTCTCTTTTCCAAGTCCGCGCTCACAACGGTTTCCTGTGATGAATTTACGTCCACCACTGAAATGGTTGATTGTCAGACGACAGTTGTTTGTACATCCACGACATTTTGTCATTGTTGTGGAGTATTCAAGAGAACGGATGTCATCAATGGAAAGCATTGTTGTGCCTTCGCAGTCGACATAACGTTCTCGGGCAATCAGAGCAGCACCGAATGCACCCATGATTCCGGCAATGTCCGGGCGGATTGCTTCGCAGTTCGCAATTTTCTCAAAGCTTCGAAGAACTGCATTATTATAGAAGGTACCTCCCTGAACAACAATATGATTTCCGAGTTCGGATGCGTCAGATACTTTGATTACCTTGAACAGTGCATTCTTGATAACAGAATAAGCAAGTCCGGCTGAGATATCAGCAACAGACGCCCCCTCTTTCTGTGCTTGTTTTACTTTGGAGTTCATAAATACAGTACAGCGTGTTCCGAGATCGATCGGGTTCTGTGCATAAAGAGCTTCGTGAGCAAAATCCTCTACAGAATAATTCAGAGATTTTGCAAATGTCTCAATGAAAGAACCACATCCGGAAGAGCAGGCTTCGTTCAGCTGAACACTGTCGACAGTCTGATTTTTGATCTTGATACATTTCATATCCTGACCGCCGATGTCCAGAATACAGTCTACATCCGGCTCAAAGAAGGATGCTGCATAATAATGAGAAACAGTCTCAACTTCTCCCTCGTCAAGCATCAGAGCAGCTTTGATCAGTGCCTCGCCGTATCCTGTGGAACAGGAATGAACAATCTCTACACCCTCCGGGAGTTGATCGTAAATATCTTTGATTGCTGTGATCGTTGTACCAAGCGGATCTCCGTCGTTGTTGTGATAGAAAGAATAAAGAAGTGTTCCGTCTTCACCAACGAGAGCCGCTTTTGTAGTTGTTGAACCGGCATCGATTCCAAGAAATGCTTTTCCTTTGTATGAGGCAAGATCTTTTACCGGCACCTGATGCTTTGCATGGCGGGAAATGAATTCCTCGTAATCAGCAGTTGTTGCAAACAGTGGATCCAGACGTTCCACTTCGAAATCCATTTGGATTTTATTCTCGAGACGATTCTGCATATCACGCAGTTCCATCGGAGTATCTCTTTTGGAATTCAGTGCAGAACCAATCGCAGCAAACAAATGTGAGTGGTTCGGTGCAATAATATGTTCATCATCCAGTTTCAGTGTACGGATGAAGGCTTCCCTTAACTCTGAGAGGAAATGAAGCGGACCTCCTAAAAAGGCAACGTGACCGCGAATCGGTTTTCCACAGGCAAGACCACTGATGGTCTGATTCACAACAGCCTGGAAAATGGATGCGGCAAGATCTTCCTTAGCGGCACCATCGTTGATCAGTGGCTGGATATCTGTCTTGGCAAATACTCCGCAGCGCGCGGCGATGGAGTATAATGCTTTGTAATTTTTAGCGTATTCATTCAGACCGGAAGCATCTGTCTGAAGAAGAGATGCCATCTGGTCAATGAAAGAACCTGTACCACCGGCACAGACACCATTCATACGCTGTTCTACATTTCCACCCTCAAAATAAATGATCTTCGCATCTTCTCCGCCAAGCTCAATTGCTACATCTGTCTGAGGAGCGTAATCCTGCAGTGCAGTGGAGACAGCAATTACCTCCTGGACAAATGGAACACCGAGGTGTTTGGCAAGTGTCAGACCACCGCTTCCTGTGATGACAGGAGAAACCTGGATTGGTCCAAGTTTATAAAGGGCACGGCCAAGTAAATCGGAAAGCGTCTCCTGGATATTAGCGAAATGGCGCTCATAATCAGAGAAGAGGACTTCATTTTCATCATTAAGAATTGCAATTTTTACTGTCGTGGAACCAATGTCGATTCCTAAAGTATGTAGATTTTTTGCGTTCATAATTAATATCCCCAATCTTTTGTAATTCAGTTAATTTGTCAAATTTATATGAGTTACTACCTATTAAATGCGTTTGTTAGTTCGCAATAAATATCATTATACGACAAGATTCTCAAAAAGACAATGGTCATTGTAGTGTAGTAAGTGTAAAGAAATAGGGGGGAATATGGCAAAATGTCTAAGTAGAAAGGAAAGGAAAATATCATATTCTTGTTAAAAGTGTATTAATATAAAAACAATCGTTTGACAAAACAAGTCTTCCCTTGTACAATTACTGCTATACAAAGATGTGATGAGTGCTGGCCACACGTAGTGGACAGTAATATAAAATGAAAATAGAAGGAGGATACGAGTTGAACTGGCTTGATAAATTAGAAAAAAAATTAGGTCGTTTTGCAATATCGAATCTTACGGTGTATCTGCTGGCCGGGTATGTGATAGGTTTCGCTATTTATTATTTAGCACCGGGACTTTTAGGATGGCTGACACTGGAACCGGCATATATTTTAAGAGGACAGGTTTGGAGGATTATTTCCTGGGTATTGATTCCACCGACAGGAAGTTTGATTTCTTTACTGTTTCTAGTATTATTGTACTACTCCCTTGGCTCAGCCCTTGAGAGAACATGGGGAACATTCCGTTATAATGTATACATTTTTTCAGGAATACTTTTTACAGTGATCGCAGTATTCATACTGTATGGTGTGTTTTATCTTATCTATGGAATTGAACTTCCGCTTTCAAGTATCGGATTGATCAGCACCAACTATATTACAATGTCTATCTTTTTGGCATTTGCTTCCATCTATCCGGATATGGAAGTTTTACTCTATTTTATTTTACCGATTAAGATGAAATGGATGGCTTTCGTATATGCGGCAATGGCACTGTACTATTTCTTTACAGGAAGTCTCGCAACGAAAGTTGCGATTGCGGCATCCTTATTGAACTTTGTTATCTTTTTCCTGTCCAGCAGGAATATGAAGCGTTTCAGTCCGAAAGAGCAGGCGAGAAAAGCAAAGTTTAAACAGCAGACGAGACCACATATGACTTATGCGAATGGGGCAAGACACCGTTGTGCAGTCTGCGGACGTACAGAACTTGATGATCCGACATTGGAGTTCCGTTTCTGTTCAAAATGTAATGGAAACTATGAGTATTGCCAGGAACATTTATTTACACATGAACATGTGAAGTAGAAAATGAGAATTGTGTAACGCATATTTCTCATAGTTTACCGGAGATGAGGTATGGCAGTGCAGTGTATCAGATCAGAGTTGCAGCCGAAAGTGATACAGTGCAGCTTCGCTCCAGGTGTATAGGAACTTTAAGGTTATATTTTTTAAAGGAGAGATTGACTTAGTATGAAAAAAACAAAAGTAGTATGTACGATGGGACCAAACACAAATGATAGAGAACTGATGAGAAAACTCATCCAGAATGGCATGGATGTAGCTCGTTTCAACTTCTCTCATGGTGATCATGAAGAACAGAAGGGTCGTATGGATATGCTCAAAGAGCTTCGCGAGGAAGAGCATGCAACGACAGCTATTCTTCTGGATACAAAGGGACCAGAGATCCGTACAGGTGTTCTGAAAGACGGAAAGAAGATTAAGCTTGAAACAGGGAAGACCTTTACACTTACTACAGAAGATATTGTTGGAGATGAGAATAAAGTATCTATCACATATAAGGGACTTGCAGAAGATGTAAGTGAAGGAAAGATTATTTTGATCGATGATGGTCTGATCGGACTGAAAGTAATCGGAAAAACAGACAAAGAAATTCATTGTGAGATCATCAACGGTGGTGAACTCGGAGAGAAAAAGGGCGTTAATGTACCGGGAGTACCGGTAAGACTTCCGGCAATCACTGAGAAAGATAAAGAAGATATTAAATTCGGAGCAGAGCAGGGAATTGATTTTATTGCTGCATCTTTCGTAAGAAATGCAGAGTGTATTCTTGAGATCAAGGCATATCTGAAGTCTCTCGGAGCTCCTTACATTCCGATTATCGCAAAGATTGAGAATGAAGAAGGAATCAGCAATATCGATGAGATCATCCGTGCAGCAGATGGTATCATGGTTGCCCGTGGAGACCTCGGAGTTGAGATACCGGCAGAGGAACTTCCATATCTTCAGAAGATGATGATCCAGAAATGTAACGATCAGTTCAAGACAGTTATCACAGCAACACAGATGCTTGATTCTATGATGCGTAATCCACGTCCGACAAGAGCTGAGGTAACAGACGTTGCGAACGCTGTATATGACGGAACAGATGCTGTAATGCTCTCAGGAGAGACAGCACAGGGTAAATACCCACTCGAGGCACTTCAGATGATGGTTCATATCATTGAGCAGACAGAGAAACACCTTGATTATGATATCATGCTTGAGAAAGAGCACGGTCATTTAAGAGGCGGAATATCCAGTGCAATCGGATATTCATCCGTACTGGCAGCAGCAAACCTGAATGCAAAATGTATCATTACACCATCTGTATCAGGAGCAACTTCAAGAGTTGTATCCAACTTAAGACCAAGACAGGAAATCCTTGGTGTAACTCCGAACGAGAGAACACTGAGAAGAATGTCTATTTACTGGGGCGTAAGACCGCTGAAATCTCTTGAAGTTGATACAACAGAAGATATCTGTGAAAATGCGATTGAACTGGCACAGGTAAAACAGTATGTTGAGCCGGGAGATGTTGTAGTTATCACAGCTGGAATTCCTTCAACAAATGTAAGCAAAGAGAGAAGCTTTACAAGTAATATGATGAGAATTGTGACAGTAGATTAAATTAGAAAAACTTTTAATAAGAGCCAGAACAGTTACCGTGCGAGGCGCCTGTTCTGGCTCTTATTAACATACTGAACAAAGTGTATTTGGAACGCTCCTGCCTTACATGTGCTCATGGCAACAGCAGGGCTGGACTTATTTACGTAATTCATATTAAACATTTTTAATTCTGACTACACGTTACTAGTCACGCGCAGTGTGAGTAATAATCTAAAATGAAAAAAGTTCTCAAAAACAAGCGTTAAATACAATCAATATATTGACATCCGACAATCAATGCTGTATAGTGTTCCTGTAAAGAACTACTAATCAGAGGGATGGTGCTATGGACGAAAGTAAAGCAATTGAATATCTGATGCATTTTGGAATGTCCCGGCAGGAAGCAACTGTTTATCTACGGCTGATCGAAGCAGGAAAGCAGACGGGGTATGAGATTGCGAGAGATACAGGAATCTCAAGGTCGAATGTGTATGCATCACTGGCAGCTCTGGTTGAAAAAGGGGCTGCATATCTGGTAGAAGAGGATGCTAAGCGATATATTCCGGTTCATGTTCAGGAGTTCTGTGGTAACAGAATCCGCAGAATGGAAGAAGAACAGAAGTGGTTGGATATGAATCTTACGGGAGAACAGAAAGAAGAAGAAGGATATGTTACGATCGATGGTCAGGAACATATTTCAGATAAGATTCATAATCTTCTGGCTAATGTGGAAGAAAGAGTGTATTGTTCCTGTTCCGGTGTCTGTCTGGAACAGTTGAAAGGACAGTTAAAGGAACTGACAGAAAAAGGAAAAAAGGTAGTTCTTGTGACAGATCATCCATTTGAACTTTCAGGGGCAATCATTTATGTGACGAAAGAAAAAGGAAATCAGATTGGTCTGATCACAGATTCTAAATATGTACTTTCGGGTGAGTACGGACAGGAGAGCAGAAACACTTGTGTCTATTCCGGACAGAGAAATTTCGTTACGCTGTTTAAAACAGCACTTGCGAATGAGATAGAATTAATCAAAATACGCGAAGGAGAAAATGAAAATGAGTAAGAAACCATTTGTGACAAAAGAACAGGTTGAAGAGATTGTAAAAACATATCCGACTCCGTTCCATCTTTATGATGAGAAAGGAATCCGTGAGAATGCAAAAGCATTAAAGGAAGCATTTGCATGGAATCCGGGATATAAAGAATATTTTGCTGTAAAGGCGACACCGAATCCGTTCCTTTTACAGATCTTGAAAGAGTATGGATGCGGTTGTGACTGCTCCTCTTATACAGAACTGCTTATGTCAGATGCAGTTGGAATTGATGGTCATGATATTATGTTTTCCTCAAATGATACACCAGAGGAAGATTTTATACTTGCTGATAAACTTGGCGCAATCATCAATCTGGATGATATTACACATATTGACTTCCTTGAGAAGACAATCGGACATATTCCGGAGACGATCAGCTGCCGTTACAATCCGGGCGGAATATTCAAGATCAGTAATGATATTATGGATAACCCGGGAGATTCAAAGTATGGGATGACAACAGAGCAGATCACAGAAGCATTTAAGACATTGAAAGCAAAAGGAGCAAAAGAATTCGGTATTCACGCATTCCTTGCCAGCAACACAGTGACAAATGATTATTATCCAATGCTTGCAAAAGTTCTTTTTGAGCAGGCGGTACGTCTTCAGAAAGAAACAGGGGTACATATTAAGTTTATTAATCTTTCAGGTGGTATTGGAATTCCTTACACACCGGATCAGGAGCCGAATGATATCCGCGTGATCGGAGAAGGTGTCCGCAAGGTTTATGAAGAAGTACTTGTTCCGGCAGGAATGGGAGATGTTGCAATCTACACAGAGCTTGGCCGCTTTATGATGGGACCTTATGGCTGCCTTGTGACAAAAGCAATCCATGAGAAGAATACTTATAAGAACTACATCGGAGTAGATGCGTGTGCTGTTAACCTGATGCGCCCGGCAATGTATGGAGCATATCATCATATTACTGTTCTTGGAAAAGAAGATGCACCGTGCGATCACAAATATGATGTAACAGGTTCTCTGTGTGAAAATAATGATAAGTTTGCAATTGACAGAATACTTCCGGAAATTAACAGAGGAGATTATCTTGTGATCCATGATACAGGAGCACACGGTTTCTCTATGGGATATAACTACAATGGTAAATTAAAATCAGCAGAACTGCTTCTGAAAGAGGACGGAAGTGTGCAGATGATCCGCCGTGCTGAGACACCGAAGGATTATTTTGCAACATTTGACTGCTTTGAGGTTGGAAAGAAACTTTGTAAATAAAATCAAAAAAATAGTCTTATCTCTTAATCCATTTCTACCCGCTTCCAAATACTTAATGGCTTTTTTTATTTTTCTCTCATCTACTTCTTCTAATTCCATTTTTTTACGTAATATCTTCTCGCATCTATTTATCACAACATTGCTACTAACATCAAATTCTCCATTGTCCGTTCTTTTTACAATAAAATCTTTAACATAGAAAAATTGGTTTTTTAAACTGTTAACTGTTGCTATCGTATCTTTTTGATCCACATATTGCTCGAAATCACTTAATTTTATTTCGTCGTAACGATTAGATTTATTACTTGACTTTATATTATTATTATCAAAATCATTTACATTGTTTATATAAAATGAAAAGAATCTTTTTAAAGCCGTATGATATGCATTCCATGTAGTTTTTTTACTTTTAAACTCTGTATTTCTATACGTAATCATATCTCTAAAAAAACATGTACTTTTTCTTATTGATAAATTTTCATGTGTAAAATATTGAAAATATTCATCGTCTATTTTTTGGTTAAATGGTATTCTAAAAACTATCTTGTCTGATTTAAACTTTTCTTCTCCAGCAATAGTAACAATACTATTATTTAATAACCATACACCTTTTTTATGTAACAACATTCCCCAAGTATTATCAGCCATATTTTCAATTACTTTTGTCAATAAACTCAACGCCTTATCAACATCAAGCTCATAATAATATGAAATAATAAAACAATTACTAATATTGTATTGCAGTCTATCCTTAAGTATATTTTTTCCATCTATCATCTCATATCCCATATTTTTTAGAAATATATTCATGACTAAATCATCTATCATTTTTTCATTTATATCTTTTTTTTCATCTGTAATTTCAGTTTTTATCTTTATTAACACTTCCTCAGGTTTCATATTGTATTACTCCTATATTTTACAAATATAATAACATACTTCAAAGTCATAATCAAACAAAACTTAATTTCAATCTGTTTTTATGCTATTATAAAAAAGTCCAATCAACGCCTCCTCCACTAAAGAGTTAAGCATCGACCGGACTATAAAATCAAAACGAAAATCTATCCGTTCCTATGTCTAAACTTATAAATTATATAATACGCAATCCCTCCGACAGTTCCACCTAAAGTATTATAAACCAAATCCGATATCTGGAAGGTTCCAAGGTGAAACAGCAGCTGTGAAAATTCAATGACAAATGAAAAAATACCAACTGTTACGGTAGATTTCCATAAAACTTTTACAATTCTTACATCTTCTCCAATAATCTCATTCTTAAAAGCCCAAAGCAGAAGTACTACAAAAGGTATAAAAAGCACAAGATTTTCTATAGGTTCAGTAGATAATGATCCATCTGATTTATGTAATCCCCAGTCTCCTAATACATCACTTAACGGATCAAACCAAATATTTCTATTTAAAAAAGTTCTAAAAAGAATCATTGCAGAATAAAACATCAAAAGAAAAACTCTTCGAAAAGTAGAACTTTTCTTAAAATTTCTAACCCATGTTCCGAATATATTTTTAATTAGATTTCCTTTTTTCCATCCATGTTCCTTCACATAAAGAAAAACGAACATAGACACAAATGCCAAAAGCACTGCTGCTAAAAACGATTGATAAAGTGCTGTAAGTACACTTTTTATAATATTTGCAATAATATCAATTTCTTTACTCATAATAAACTTTCCTATATACTTTTTGTCTAATTTATATTCTTATGTAATACCTTATAAAATATCCATGGCAACAACTACTATAATCTTAAAATTCAAACAATTTTATATAAATTTTATTTTTAATATATTCAGACATTACTATCATTACGATTATTTCTCTAATAAACTTTTCTTTATTAACATAAGCATTTCATCTTTAGTTATAAACAAGTAAATCACAGTTAACATGCAAAAAAAGACTCCACCTGCAGCCACCTGTACAACAAGTGTCTTTATATAACATCCCATAATACTACCAATTTCTCTTACTATAGCCATCATACCTATTCCGATTCCCATAATAGGAACATATTTTACTATATATCTAATTATAGGTAATTCTCTTCGAACTGCTATTACCTGAATTATCATTACACTAAATTCTGCTACAACTGTACCAATTGCAGCTCCATTTGATTGATAATGTGGTATCAACATATAATTTATAAGGAAATTCAAAACAGCTCCAACAATTGTCGATATTACATATATATTGTCATATCTATTTGGAATCAAATACTGTGTTCTAACAACATTTGCCCAAGCAATAAAGAAAACACTAATTGACAGTAATGTTATAATCTGAGCACAATCTACAAATTCATTTCCCAGATAGACAGGTGCCAACACCGGTGCAATTCCCATTAATCCAAATGCTATCGCTGAACATAATATAGTAACAAGCTTAATTGAAGTTCTAATATATAAAACCGTCTTGCCTTTCTCACCTTTTGCTATTATATTCGACATTCTTGGAAGCATTACTGTTCCTAAGGCGGTAATAATTCCCATAGGAACATTAATAATTTTCTCTGCATTTTGATATAAGCCAACCTGTGTGTATGTAGACATATCTCCGAGCATAATTTTATCCATAACCTTATATATACTATATGCCAATACTGGAATAAACAAAACTAGTACTGGTTTTATATTTTTTAGGACTTCATTAATAGATACTCTAACAAATTTAACCTCTTTCTTTACATATATCCACAGATATACCTGACTAAAAAAAGTTCCAGCAGACATAATTAATGTATATTTCCATAAATCTGCTGGTGTATGCACAAAAATGAACATACAAATTATTGTACCAATTTTAATCAAAAGATTTCGCCCAATTGTAAGTTTGAATTTTTCTAATCCAAAAAACAACCAGGTAATATCAAACATTCCTGATATAACATACAATAACTGTATTAAAAAAATTAGTTCATTATTTTTAGCAAAGAAAATAGCATATATAATATATGCTAAAATTGCTATGATAAAAGTTGATACC
>OGWV01002053.1_pt1 | contig 12509 bp, 7 predicted proteins | sample 1576081 | NCBI WGS metagenome assembly OGWV01 (sample SAMEA3541541, study PRJEB24748) | human gut metagenome | biome: human gut; feature: human-associated habitat; material: faeces | place: China | collected 2012 | reverse complement strand
ATGAAATTTGTACATATAGCAGATATGCATTTTGATTCTCCATTTGCAACATTATCAGACAAAGGAAATTTAGGGGAACAAAGAAGATTAGAACAAAGAAAAATATTCAAAAAAATAATTGAATATATAAAAGAAAATAAAATAGAATATTTATTTATAGCGGGAGATTTATATGAGCATAAATATATAAGAAAATCAACAATAGAATATATAAATAATTTATTTAAAGAAATAGAAAATACAAAAATATTTATAACACCAGGAAATCATGATCCAATTTTAAAAAAATCATATTATAATAATTTTGATTGGAATAAAAATGTATATATATTTAATTCAAATATTCAAAAAATAGAAACAGAGGATGCAGATATATATGGATATGGATTTGATGATTTTTATTGTACAAATTCAGGAATAGAAAATATAGAAATAGAAAATCCAGAAAAAATAAATATATTAATAATACATGGAACATTAAATGGTGCGAATTTAGAAGAAATGCAATATAATTCCATGAATGAAAAAATATTAGAAAATAAAGGATTTAATTATGTGGCATTAGGACATATTCATAAAACAAATTTTGAACCAAATAAAAAAATTATCTATCCAGGTTCAACAATATCATTAGGGTTTGACGAATTAGGAGAACACGGAATGGTAGTTGGAGAAATTACTAAAAATGAAAATAAATTAGAATTTATTAAATTAGATGAAACTGAATATGTAGAAAAAGAAATAAATTGTACAGAAATAAATTCTATTGAAGAATTAATTGAAAAAATAAATGAAATAAAAATAGAAGAAAATAAATTATATAAAATAATATTAATCGGAAAAAGAAATTTTGAAATAAATATCTATGATTTATATAAATATGAATTAAATAAAAAAATAATAAAAATAAAAAATAAAACAAAACCTAATTATAATATAGAAGAAATTGCAAAAGAAAATTCTTTAAGAGGATTATTTGCAAAGGAAATATTAGAAGAAATAAAAAAAGAAAATTATAATGAAGAAATAATAGTAAATGCATTAGAAATTGGAATGGAAATATTAGAATAATAACGGGGGGATTTATTTGAAAATAAATAAAATAAAAATAAATTCATATGGAAAATTAAAAAATAAAGAAATAAATTTAGAAAATAATTTAAATATTATTTATGGAAAAAATGAAAGTGGAAAATCAACATTATTAAAATTTATTTTAAATATTTTTTATGGAGCCTCAAAAAATAAAAAAGGAAAAGATATTTCAGATTTTGAAAAATATAAACCATGGGACTCTGAAGAATATTCTGGAAAATTAACATATGAATTAGATAATAAAAATAAATATGAAATATATAGAGAATTTAATAAAAAAAATCCAAATATATATAATGAAAATGGTGAAGATATTTTAAAAGAATTTAATATTGATAAAAATAAAGGAAGTGAATTTTTTGTTGAGCAAACACAAATAAATGAAGAAATGTTATTAGCAACATCTATTGCAATGCAACAAGAAATTAAAATAGAAAAAAATACACAAAATATATTAATACAAAAAATATCTAATTTATTAGAAACAGGAGAAGATAATATTTCATATAAAAAAGCAATAGAAAAATTAAATAAAATGCAATTAGAAAAAATAGGTACGGAAAGAAGCAGAGAAAAACCAATAAATATTATTCAAAAAAATATTGAAATAAATAATAATAAAATAAATGAATTAAAAAAATACGAAAATATTCAATATGAAATTGAAGAAGAAAAAAATAAAATAAAAAATAAATTAGAAAAAAACGAAAATAAAATCAATTTATTAAAAGAAATAAAAAATAAAAATGAAAAAAACAATATTGAAAATGAAAAAATAAAAATAAAAGAAAATATTATTGAAGAAAATAAAAATAAAGTAAATATAATAAATTCTAATTTAGAAAAAATAAATAAAAAAATAAATATAGAAAAAAATGAAATAAAAAACATTAATGGAAAATATGAAAAAAACAAATTAAATAAAAGACTAAATTTATTTTTATTAATTATTTTACTATTTAATATTTTATGGATTATTTTTATTCCAAAAATAAATAACAACATAATAATAAAATATATTTTTTTACTTACGGTACCAACATATTTGATAATTTATTTTTTACAAAAAAATAAATTAAATAAAAAAATAAAAATAATAGAAAAAAATCAAAAAAATAATATAGAAGAAATAAACTTAGAAAAAAACAATTTGGAAAATAGTCAAAAAATATATCAAGAAAATATTAATAATTTATTAAATGAAATAAATAAAATAAAAATAGAGAATAATTTCCTAAATAATTTGGAAGAAAACAAAATAATAAATAAATATGAAAAAAATATAGAAAAAAATGAAATTAATTATTTATTAAAAAAAGAAAATATTAATAGTGAAATTAATTTAACAGAAATGGAAATAAATAATTTAAAAATAGAAAAAAATAAATTGGATTTACAAAAAGAAAATATTGAACCACAATTAGAAAATTTATCAGTATTAGAAGAAGTGCAATATTCATTACAAGAACAATATTCTGAATTAAGAAAAAATAATGAAAGTATAGAATTAGTAAAAATATTATTATCAAAAGCATATGAAAATATGAAAAATAATATAAGCCCAATTTTTACAAAAAAATTATCAGAAAATATTACGGAAATAACAGACGGAAAATACAAAAAATTAACTTTTAATGATGAGCAAGGATTAATAGTTGAATTAAATAATGGAAATTATATATCAGCAGAAAGATTAAGCACAGGAACAATTGACCAATTATATTTATCATTAAGACTTGCAATGTTAGATGAAATTTCAAATGAAAAAGTGCCAATAATTTTGGATGAGTCATTTGCTTATTATGATGATGAAAGATTAAAAAATATATTAAATTATTTAGTTAATGAGTTTAATGATAGACAAATAATAATATTTACTTGTAGTCATAGAGAAAAAGATATATTAACTCAAGAAAATATTCATTATAATTTTGTTACTATTTAATATTCTAAATAATTTATATAAAACAATTGTGTATGTGACCGTATAAATTGAAATTAGTAATATTAAACACAAAACAACAAAATAAACAAAAAATATTGACAAGAAATACACAAAATGATAAGTTATAAATAGAACAGAAAAAGTTCAGTTATCTAAAAGCATTCCTTTGGATAACAAGTCAAAAAAGGAGGAAGAACATATGAGGAGAGCAAACAATAAGGTTGTAGGAGGAATATTGTTATTAGCAATAGTGCTAGTAGCAGTAGGATATGCAGCGATAACGAAGGTAGGATTAAATATAGACGGAACAGCAAAATCAGAAGGAAATCCAGATAATTTTAAAGTAGAGTTAATAGGAGAACCACAAACAAGTGGAGATGGAACTACAACAGCAACAATAAATACTGCTGATAAAACACAAGGAACAATGAATGTATCAGGATTAAATGCCAAAGGACAAACAGCCATAGCAACATATACAGTAAAAAATCAAAGTGCAGACTTATCAGCAGATTTAACAGCAAAGGCAACAAGTACAAATGATGAATATTTTGAAGTACAATGCAGTCTTGAAAAAACAACATTAAAAGCTGGGGAAGAAACAACGATGACAGTAAAAGTAAAATTATTAAAAACACCAATAGATGAGACAAAAGAGAACTTATCAACAGAAATAGGAGTAAATATAGATGCAGAGCCAAAACAACCAGGGGAAGAAAATAATGGAGGAGCAACGACAGTAACAAGTCAAAAACCTAAAACAACAGAAGGAACATATTTGCCAGATGGATTTGCACAAGTAGAAGGAACAACATTGGAAAATGGATTAACAATACAAGATAGTAAAGGAAATCAATATGTGTGGATAGAGGTGCCAAAAACGTCAGAAGTATATCCAACAGCAGGACTAAATATAAAAGATTTTACAACAGAAGAATATACAGCGATAGAAACAGATTTGCATACATATACAAATGATTATAGAAATGGAACAAGTTACAAAGATGAATATTATTCAGATGCAACAACAGGATTAAAAAGCGAACAATATACAGAATTAAAGCAGAAAATGTTAAAAAGTGTATACCAAAATGGAGGATTTTATGTAGGAAAATATGAGACAGGAATAGAAGATACACCTAAAACATCAGGCTCATCATCAACAGCCCCAACAGAAACACCAGTAATAAAACCAAATGCATATCCATATAATTATGTAACGTGTAGTCAAGCACAGACATTAGCAAGTAATATGGAATCTGGAAATTATAACACTAGTTTAATGTTTGGAGTACAATGGGATTTAGTATTGAAATATTTAGAGACAAAAGGAACAGCCCAAGCAGATTTGAAAACAGATAGTACGAGTTGGGGAAATTACAGTAATAATTTATGGAATATAACAAATGAAAATTCGAAATATGCTATTTTAAATACAAGTAATTATACATTAGGAGATTGGACGAGCGGAGCGTATGGAGTAAAAGGCTCAAGTAAAGAGATATTATTATCAACAGGAGCGAGTGAAACATTTAGTAAACAAGGAATATATGATATAGCAGGAAATGTATGGGAGTGGACGCTTGAATATACCGCTTATTCCAGTACTCCTTGTGCTAAACGCGGGGGCTATTATAGTAGCTATGGCAGCGGTTATCCAGCAGCCTACCGTAACGGCAGCAGTACGACCAATTACTACGACAACATCGGCTTCAGGCTTTCACTTTATTAAATCGTAGCACTGAGTCCTGTACAGCGATATACTAGAATGGACTCAAACAAAGAATTAAATATAAAAATCAGAACAAGAGGAAGACGGGTCGCACATGATGCGAAGCAACATAGTGAGAGTCGTCTCCTCACCGAAGGTGTATAATACAATGTGCTTTATATTTCACACACTGTATTATACACCTTCTTTTTTGCGAAAAAAATATAAGTGGTCGACATAAAGACATAAGAAGGCGATGAGATTTATAAAAAGTAAAAGCATACAATACTAGAGCTGATTATGTTTATAGCTTACATAAAAAATTAACCAGTAATACTAAAATTTGTAAAAAGGTCTTGCTAAATGTAGCAAGATATGTTATATTAGATATGTACTGAATTTATAGTACGAAAAGCAACTTAGGAAAGGCAAAACAAATTTTAAAATCTTGATTTTTTTCAAAAGTTTTATTCAAAGAAATAAATCAGTATTAAAAAATATCATACAGGACGGAGAGTGATGCATATGACTTTTATTAAACACGTTTTTTATAAAAAGTAAAATAAAAATATTGCTAAAACAAGCAAAAAGATAACAGAACAATTAGGGGCAGGAGAAGATTATAGAAAATTAAAACCAATAATAATAATAGCAATATTAGATTATTCATTTATAGAATCTCCGGAATATGTAACAGAAACTATAAGAGTTGCCAAAGACGACAGAGGATACGAACTAAATAATGATGTAAAATATTATTACATAGAATTAGAAAAGTTTAGAAAAGAAAATCCAGATATGAGCAGAACAATAAATCATTGGCTTTGATTTCTGGACATGGAAAGAGGGGAGTTGTTAGAAATGGCATGTGAGAAGAATGATAAGGTAAAAAAAGCAGTAGAAAACTATGAAGTTTTAACAGGAGATGAAGAAGTAAAACGATTATCAGAGATTAGACTGATGTCTAATCTAGAAGAAAAGTCAGCACTTCATTGTGCTAGAGAAGAAGGAAAAAAACATGGAGAAGAGATTGGGCTAAAACGAGGAAAAAAAGAGACTGAACAAAAGTTAAAAGAAATTGCCCAAAAATTAAAAGAACAAAAAATGCCAATAAAACAAATTGCAGAAATAACAGGACTGAGTGAAAAAGAAATAGAAGCATTAGAAAAATAGTATAATATATATATATATAAACTCGAGTTATATTTTAAAAGTACAAAGATATAACTTGAGTTTTTTATATTTTTCTGATATCTAGACATATAAAGATAATTGTGATAAAATTCCAATAGTTGAATATAAATATATTTGACACAAAAATTAATACCTAATAGAGGGTGATAAAAATGATAAAATTTACAAAAATGGAAGGGTTAGGAAACGACTACGTCTACATGGACGCAATAAATCAAAAGATTGAAAATAGGTCAGAGCTAGCTCGATTTGTTAGCAACAGAAATTTCGGAATAGGTTCTGATGGACTAATTTTAATTGAAAAAAGCGAAGTGGCAGATTTTAAGATGACAATGTTTAATTCAGATGGTTCACAAGCAGAGATGTGTGGAAATGGAATAAGATGCGTGGCAAAGTTTGTTTATGACAAAGGAATGACAGACAAAACAACACTAAAAATTGAAACATTAGCAGGAATCAAAATATTAGAATTAAATGTAGAAGATGGAAAAGTAAAAACAGTTAGAGTTGATATGGGAGAACCAATTTTAGAAGCAAAAAAGATTCCAGTAGTATCAACAGAAAAGCCAGTAAAAAACTTGGTATTGAAAGCTAAAGATAGAGAATTTAAATTTACATGTGTATCAATGGGAAATCCACATGCAATAACAATTGTAGAAGATACAAGCAAATTTGATGTAAAAAAATATGGAGAAGAATTAGAAGTAAACAAAGCTTTTCCAAGAAGAACGAATGTAGAATTTGTTCAAATAATAGATAGAAATACAATAAAAATGAGAGTATGGGAAAGAGGTGCAGGAGAGACACTTGCATGCGGTACAGGAGCATGTGCAACAGCAGTAGCTTGCAATCTAAACGGATTAACAGATAGAAAAGTTACAATTGAATTATTAGGTGGAAACTTAGAAATAGAATGGAATAAAGAAAATAATCATGTATATATGACTGGACCTGCAACAACAGTGTTCGAAGGGGAACTTATAGAACAAGGAGGCATATTATGAGTTATATAAACGAAAATTTTTTAGAATTACAAGACAGTTATTTGTTTTCAACAATAGCTAAAAAAGTTGCTGAATATTCTTCACAAAATCCAGACAAAAAAATAATAAAGCTAGGAATAGGAGATGTTACGAGACCAATTGTACCAGCTTGTATAGAGGCTATGCATAAAGCAGTTGATGAAGTTGCAACTCAAGATGGATTTAAAGGATATGGACCAGAACAAGGATATGAATTTTTAAGAGAAGCAATCTCAAATGAATATAGAGAAAAAGGAATTGATATAAAACTAGATGAAATATTTGTATCAGATGGAGCCAAATGTGACTGTGGAAATATTGTAGACATTTTTGCAATAGACAATAAAGTAGCAATTACAGACCCAGTATATCCTGTATATTTAGACACAAATGTAATGTCTGGCAGAAGTGGAAAGTTTAACAAAGAGACAGGAAAATATGAAAAAATAGTATATTTGCCAGTAAATAAAGAAAATGACTTCAAGCCGCAATTGCCAAAAGAAAAAGTAGATATAATTTATCTATGTTTTCCAAACAATCCAACAGGAACTGTGATAACAAAAGAAGAATTAAAAAAATGGGTGGATTATGCAATAAAAAACAAAGCAGTAATATTATATGATTCAGCATATCAAGCATTCATAACAGAAGAAAACATCCCTAGAAGTATATATGAGGTTGAAGGTGCGAAACAAGTTGCAATAGAATTCAAAAGTTATTCAAAAACAGCAGGTTTTACAGGATTGAGATGTGGATATATAGTGGTTCCAAAACAAGTAAAAGGATATACTAAAAATGGTGAAGAAGTAGAGCTTAACAAGTTGTGGAATAGAAGAACTTGCACAAAATTTAATGGTGCATCATACATAATTCAGAGAGCAGCCGAGGCAATATATACCGAAGAGGGGCAAAAACAAATAAAAGAAAATATTAATTATTATTTAGAAAATGCAAAAATAATAAGAGAAGGATTACAAGAAGCAGGATATGAAGTATATGGAGGAATTAATGCACCATATATTTGGCTAAAAGTTCCTGATGAATTAACATCTTGGGAATTCTTTGACAAATTACTAAAAGAATACAATATAGTAGGAACACCTGGAAGCGGCTTTGGACCTAGTGGAGAGGGCTATTTCAGATTAACTGCTTTTGCAACTAGAGAAAATACAATCGAGGCAATGAATAGACTAAAATAATTTGAATAAATAGAATTTTAGGTCATATAATTAAAAGAAGCGGAGGATTGTAATATGATAAAATTAGGAATTGTTTATGGTGGTGTATCAACAGAACATGATATATCAGTAATGTCTGCAAAGTCAGTTATAGAGAATCTAGATAAAGAAAAATATGAGATACATGAAATATATATAAACAAGTATGGAAAGTGGTATGAGGTCATAGACAATGAAAAAGAAGAAATTTATAATTTGATATGGGCACTAAAAAAATTGGATGTAGTGTTTCCGATTTTACATGGCCTTGGAGGAGAAGATGGAACAATACAAGGAATGTTAGAAATGCTACAAGTTCCATATGTGGGCTGTAAAGTACTAGCGTCAAGTGTGGGCATGGATAAAGTATACACAAAGATTATTTTTGAAAAGGCCGGAATTCCAGAAGCACCATATGTATATATAAAGAAAAAAGAGAATGGATACATAATAGTAAATGAGAATTTTGAAGAGGAAGAATTCAAGGTGGAAAGTATAACTAAAAAATTGAATTATCCAATGTTTGTAAAACCATCAAATTCTGGTTCATCGGTAGGAGTAAAAAAGGCTACTAATAATGAAGAACTAAAAATGGCAATTGAAAATGCAGGTCAGTATGATAACAAAATTTTAATAGAGCAAGGAATAAATGCAAGAGAAGTGGAATGTGCGATTTTGGATGGAACAGAAGTAAGAGCTTCAACTGTTGGTGAAATAATATCAGCTGAAGAATTTTATAGTTTTGATGCAAAATATAACATTCCAGAGTCAAAAACAATAATTCCAGCAGATATTTCTAAAGAACAGATTGAGCAAATTCAAAAACTTGCGATAAGAGCATTTAAAGCAATAGATGGAAGAGGATTAGCTAGAGCAGACTTTTTTATAGAAAAGGATACAAATAAAATATATATAAATGAAATTAATACAATGCCAGGTTTTACAAAAATAAGTATGTATCCAAAATTATTTGAATCAGTTGGAATTAAATATTCTGAACTTTTAGATAAACTAATAGCAAATGCAATAAAAGATTAAAAAAGATGCAAATATATTGAACCCCAGTTATTAGACTTTTGTGCTTAATAATGGGGTTCACTTTATATAGACACCTTAAAATTATTTTTTTGGAACAATCTCATATTTAACTTTAAAATAGTTAAATTTATCAAGTTCATTAGAAGACAAACAATCAAGATAAATATCAAGTTGGTCCAAATTGCTACAAGCTGTTATTACAGCGGGGTTAAGAGAACTATTAAAAACAACTTCTGTAGCAAGACTTATGCTATCAAAAACAGAAGCTTTTTCTTTTTTTCTCATTAAATTATAAGCCTCTTTAAATCTTGACTTAGATGAATTTTTGTATTTATCAATTGGGAAAGTATATTCACCATCAATTACATCTTGAATGTTAGAATAACTTTTATTTTTATCAAGAATTTTTTCAACATCTTCTATTTTGTAAGGTAATACAACTTTACCTTGAGTTTCTGAAATCAAAAGTACATCACTATCTTTAGGTTGTTCATCAACTTTTTCTTCATCATTAGAATTTTTTTCTTCATTTTTATCAGAAGCAAGAGAAACTTCCAATTCAGAAATATTAACACCTAAATTAGTCAAAACATTTTTTAAATCTTGTAAAATATTTTTTAAATCTTCTAAATTAGTTTCATTATTTTCAATATTATTAATTGAGTTAATTTCAATATTTTTCTCGGCTTTTGGACCAAATTCAACTTCATCTCTTTTTGGTTCTTGTTTTTTTATTGAAGCTTTCGCCATTAGTATACCTCCTTATAACATAAACTCCATATATGATAATATTTTTTTGTGAAAATTTCAAGGTCTTTTTGAGAAAAAATTATTAAATCTGCACGGAAAAAAAGCGATCTCAGGTGTGCAATGCACCGAAAAAAAGCGATCTAAAATGTGCAAAAATATAGAATAAAATCAAAAAATGTGATAAAATACAACAAGAAAAACAAGAGATTCAAAAATCAGTTAAAGCAAACAAGCAGTCAAAGAAAGGAAAGAAATCGAAAATGGCGCAAACACAAGAAAATCAAGAAGCACAAGAACCAAAAAAAAGCAGAAAAATAGGAGATGTATTTAGCGATTATAAAACAAATAGTAACATAGCAGATGCGATAATAACAAAAATGAACCTAATAAAAAAAATAAATACATTAGAATTAGGTATGGCATCTGATGAATATATAGAAATTAAAGAAATATGGTATTTAGAAAAATTTTTAAGAGAAAGATTTCAATTTGGACAAGTACATATGATAATAACATATGCAGAAGGCACATACATAAAGAGAGTAGATGACGAATGGGAAAATTTGATATGTTATATGGCACATAAATATCCACTAATGAGGCCATTATTGCTATTGAAAAGTAAAGTTGAATTAACAGAAAAAGATGTAAATGTATATATGCAAATAAAAGGAGCAGACTTTTTAAAAGCAAGAAAATTAGATAGAGAGCTAGAAAATGTAATACACAATTTATTTGGAAAAAGATACATTGTAAATATAGAAGAAAAAATCACAGAACAAGAAATGAAAGCTTTTCAAGAAAAAACAAAAGAAATTGAAGAACAGGCAGTACATGAGGCGATGAGAGGAATGGAAATAAGAACACATCAAGAAGGACAACACAATAATGCTTCAGAACTGCAAGGAATGCCTTCAATATCAACAATGTCAGAAAGCACAACAGGAGAAATGCCACCAATTCCAGAAGGACCATATAATGATGTAGATTATGCTATGCCATCTGTAGACGAAAATGGATATGTACTAGAAATGGAAGAGTTACCACAGGCAGAAGACATAATATTTGGAAAGGCATCAAGAGCAAAAGAAAAGAAATTAAAAATAAAAGAAATTGATGCAAACTCAGGAAGAATTACATTAGAAGGTAGAATAGTAAACAGTGAATGTAGAGAGACCAAAACTGGAAAAGGAATGTTAATATTTGAAATTTATGATGGAACAGGAGTTATTACATGTAAATCATTTGCGGAAGATGCAACTAAAGGAAATGAAATACTAGAAAAAATGAAATCAGCAAAAGCTATAAAAACAACGGGAAAAGCAGGATTAGATGCATATGCAGGAGACATTACTGTAATGGCAAATATTATAGCAGAAATAAGTGATGAAGGATTGCCACCAATTCCAGAAGAAGATGACAGTTCGCCATTAATCTTAGGTTCAGCACCAGTGATAAAAGAGCCATTAGTAAAAATAGCTGACCTTAATCCAGAGTCTGGAAGTGTATGCATAGATGGCGAAATTCAAGCAATGGAAGATAAAGAGACAAAATCAGGAAAAGTAATTTTAAGTATAGATATATATGATGGAACAAGTACCATGACATGTAAAGCATTTTTGCCAGGAAATAGTGCCAAAAAAATAATAAAGCGTTTAGGTTCAACACCTGCTATAAAACTTGCGGGAAAAGCACAAATGGACACATTTTCAAATGAATTAACAGTAATGGCAAATACGATTATGGTATCAGAGCCAAAGCCAAAAACAGTGAGAATGGATAATGCGGAAGTAAAGAGAGTAGAACTACATATGCACACCAAAATGAGTGCAATGGATGCAATGACATCAGCAACAGACTTAATAAAAAGAGCGATGAAATGGGGAATGAAATCAATTGCAATTACAGACCATGGAGTTGTACAAGCATTTCCAGAAGCATATCATTTACTAGGAAGAGACAATCCAGATATGAAAGTTATTTATGGTGTAGAAGCATATTTAGCACCAGATAAAGAAAATTCAGTAACAAACGCTAAAGGTCAACCACTTGACACCACATATTGTGTACTAGACTTAGAAACAACAGGATTTTCAGCAGTTACAGAAAAAATAACAGAAGTAGGAATAATGAAAGTTAAAGATGGAAAAGTAATAGATGAATTCAGTTGCTTTGTAAATCCAGAAAAGCCAATTCCACAAAGAGTTGTAGAAGTTACTAATATCACAGATGAAATGGTAAAAGATGCAGAAACAATAGACAAAGTATTCCCTAAAATATTAGAATTTTTAGGAGATTCAATAATTGTTGCACATAATGCCAAATTCGATGTAGGCTTTTTAAAGCAAAATGCAAAAGTTTTGGGATATGATTTTGACTACACAGTTCTGGATACTCTAACACTTGCAAAAGATGTATTCCCCAATATGAAAAAATACAAACTAGGTAAAATTGCAGATGAATTAGGAATAAAAGTAGAAGTAGCACATAGAGCATTAGATGATGTTGATACAACAGTAAAAGTATTTAATGTAATG
>OGWV01002052.1_pt1 | contig 12513 bp, 9 predicted proteins | sample 1576081 | NCBI WGS metagenome assembly OGWV01 (sample SAMEA3541541, study PRJEB24748) | human gut metagenome | biome: human gut; feature: human-associated habitat; material: faeces | place: China | collected 2012 | reverse complement strand
AAAAGATATCGACACCTTCTACGATAAGGTACTCGAGAAGAATGGTTAAGTGCAGTTGATGCAACCGCTGTTTCCTTTGCATTCCAGACAGATGGAGAAGGTGCAGCAACACAGAAGCTGCTGAATAGCGAAGGTGCATATCAGGATGGTTTCTATGCATTTGCAGATGCACTGCTCAATCTGGGCAAGCCGCTGGATAACAATGCAGAACTCATTTGGGGTATTTCTGGTGATGGTGTGAAGATTGCAACCGCTGACAGCATGCCGGATGGTTCTGATATTCTCTCCATCTACTACAATATTCCGAACGTAACAGCTGATGATTTGGCAGCAATGGGCGGAAAGCTTGTAAAGGCAGATGATCCGGATAACATCAAGGGCAAGGATTACTATGAATTCCCGCTGAACTTCGACAAGGAAAAGAAGAACAGCAGAGGCGGTTTTGCACTTGAATGGATTACCAAGGATGAAGAACAGGTAGACGTAACATATGTAGATGGTTCGATCTGCGTACTGGTTCCGGAAGAAACCACAACTACAACTACAACTACCACCACAACAACTACAACGACGACGACTACCACAACAACTACCACTACAGCAAAGCCAACCACTACTACCACAAAGGCTACAACTACCACCACAACAACCACTACAGCAAAGCCGACTACCACAACCACAACAACAACCACTACAGCAAAGCCAACCACTACTACCACAAAGGCTACTACAACCACCACAACAACCACTACAGCAAAGCCGACTACCACAACCACCACAACAACCACTACAGCAAAGCCAACCACTACAACTACAAAGGCTACCACAACCGCAACAACCACTACTAAGAAGCCGCTGGTTCCGCTGTACGGTGACGTAAACGTGAACGGTCAGGTTACTATCGTAGACGTTGTTCTCCTGAACAAGGCAATCGCTGGTAAGGTAACACTGGATGAACAGGCATTCTTGAATGCAGACTGCGGTAATGTAGATCAGGTTCTGGATGAACACGACCTGAATGCATTGATGCAGTATCTGGTAGGTTATGTACAGCAGCTGCCGGGTGAAATGAAGTAAGATTCGTTTCGCTTTCAATAGCAAACAAAACAAAAAACAGGGGTCTGCCGCTGAAAAGCGGTAGACCCTTTTGTATATGAAATTGGCGTGAAAAAATTCTCCCTGCATGTCCGGAAAAGGATTGCAAGTTGCAAGGTAGCGTGTTATAATAAAAGAAAACGAGAGTTCAGGGAAGGACAATTTCTGATGAATCATTTGCTAAAAAAATGCCTGTGTTTGTGTTTGCCAGTCGTTCTGCTCAGTGGTTGTACATCGCCATTTCAGAAAGAAGAATCGGATGGTTCTGGCTATCTATTTACTTATACACTTTTAGGAAATCCAGAGAATTTAGACCCATTGCTGGCAACGGATGCCTCTTCAAAGTTGATTTTGCGGAATATGATGCAAGGACTGCTGGAAGAAAATCCAGATGGAACGCTGTCGAATGGCGTTGCAGATAGCTATACCATGCAGGACGATGGATTGCTGTATACGTTTCACTTGCGGGATGATTGCTATTGGTATTTTGACGAGAATCAAAACGAACAGATTGATGATGGTGAAACATGGAAAGTTACTGCACAGGACTTTGTCTATGCATTTCAGCGAATGTTTTTAGCAGAAACCCGTTCTCCCTATCGAGAAACGTTCTCCTGCCTGCTGAATGCCACTGAAATCATGCAGGGAACAGTAGATGCTTCTCAGATTGGCGTAACTGCACAGGACGACCAGACATTAATTTTCCAGCTTGCAGAGTCAAACAGCCGCTTTCCGGAACTGCTGGCAACGACTGCCGCCTTGCCCTGCAATGAAACCTTTTTTCAGCAGACAAAGGGACGGTATGGACTGGACGAAACTTCTGTGATTTCCAACGGTTCTTTTTATCTGCGGAAGTGGTTTTATGACCCCTATGGAAGCGATAATGTAATCTATATGCAGTGTAACTCTGCAAACGATTCCAAAGAAGCAGACCGGAAAATCTACCCCTCTGACTTAACATTTTTGATTCGGAAAAAGCAGGCACAAGCAGAAGAAGCGTTTGATTCCGAACAGTCGGATATTTTAACGACTTCGATTTATCCGAAACAAGAGCTTGCACAGCCAGATGTCTATACAGTGAATTCTTATTCTTCGATGACATTGGGTTTGGTGTTCAATCCGACGAATACAGCCTATGCCAATACAAATATCCGCAAGGCACTCTCAGAGAGTATTGACCGCTCCAACATCGGTGCAGATTCTGACGGGGACTTGACAGGGGCTTCCGGCATTGTTCCGCCTGATACCCGTGTAGACGCTGTACGGTATCGAGATAACGTCCCTGAGCCGTCTACAACCTATCAGAACGAAACTGCCAAGCAGGACTTTGAAAAGGGTTTACAGGAACTGAAAATGGATTCTCTGCCGTCTGACCAAATTCTTGTTTGTCCGGAACTGATGGATTGTTCTTACCTGCATGAAATTCTTCAGAACTGGCAAAAGACATTTGAATTTTACATTGGTATTGAAGAAGTAACCGCTTCAGAATATCAAGACCGACTGGAATCGGGGAATTATGGCATTGCACTTTATGGCGTTACCGGTTCAGAGAATAATCCGGCATCTGTGCTGTCTGCATTTTGTTCCGACCAGAACCCATTCTATCAGAACGAATCTTTTGATGCAATGATACAGCAGACTACAACTTGTAACAACGCTGCACAGTTGACCGATCTTTGTATGCAGATGGAAAATCAACTACTTTCCGAATACAGTTTCATTCCGGTGTATTATAAGAAAACGTATCTGGTTTATCGAAATGAAAACCGAGATATTTTCTATGACCCTTACAGTGGTATCATTGATTTCCGGATTGTCAAGTATTTTGGAGAATAAGCTGCGATTGATTAGCAGAATTTACCTTGTTACATTTCTGCCGTTTTTGCATACAATATAGCAATAGCGGTACGCACCGCAGAGGTCGGGGAACTGTGATGGCAGAAATGCAATCGAAAAGCGGCAGTTCTCCGAGGAGGGAACTGCCGCTTTGCCATAGATTCTGTCTGTCATAGCTCTGAACCGGCAGACAGAGAAACGGTGCAGATGTGCACAGACCTGCTGCCGTTTCCTTGTAGTTATGCCTGTATGCAGGAATCCCTGCGTACAGGCATTTCTGCTGCCGGATGGCAGAAGTGTGCGTGTTTTTGCTGTTCTCTCTGCTGTGCCAGCAGAGCATATTTTTTTCTGGTTGCAAGTCCGCCACGAATATGGCGTTCCTGCTTATTTTTTTCTAGAATCATCTTTACCCCTGCATAGAGGTGGGGGTCTAAATCGGGAAGACGTTCGCTGACATCTTTATGAACCGTGCTCTTAGAAATGCCGAACCATTCCGCAGCTGCACGAACAGTGGCTTGTTGTTCCAGAATATATTCGCCGAGAATAATGGCACGTTCCCTTGGCTGTTGTTTCATAGCTGCTCCCTCCAAAATTATCCGCACAGCGTGGGAAACGTGCAGGATTTCCCACTGGGATTGTAGAAATTGTTATATCTTATGTAGGGGAGCGGAAAAAAAGAACAAAACTTTCCGGAAAAACGCAAGTGCTCCACTGGTGGAAGAATAAAAAACCAGCGGAGCACCTGCAATTTTGGTTGGAATTATTCACATCGCTATCGGAAATTTACAATGTGAACAATTTTATTATAATAGACTTTTGGCATACCGTCAATTCTGCTTTTTGTCGAATTTTGTCGATTCTTGTCGAAGCGAAAAAGAATTAGAAAAACAAAAAAGCCCGTTTGCAACGGACTTTTTTGTACCATGATAACCATGGTAAATATGGGGTGGGAGATGGGATTCGAACCCACGATCTTCGGGACCACAATCCGACGCTTTAACCAGCTAAGCTACACCCACCATGTATGGCGCGCCTTACTGGATTCGAACCAGTGGCTTACTGCTTAGAAGGCAGTTACTCTATCCAGCTGAGTTAAAGGCGCATTTTGAAAAATTGGAGCGGGTGATGGGAATCGAACCCACGTAACCAGCTTGGAAGGCTGGAATTCTACCATTGAACTACACCCGCAAGGTATTTCGTTTTTGTTGTTTTTGTGTCTCACAACGTATATTATTATAGCACGTCTTTCTGGATTTGTCAACCGATTTTTTGAAAAAAATCACATTTTTTGTATTTTTAAGAGCTGATTCGATAAAATCACAAATTTGATGGAAACAACATAAAAAACTGTGAAATTAGAACTGTGATTCTTAAAAAAATAATGTAAAAAACAGAACCGCAAAAAAGCAGTTCTGTTCCTTGCCATTATGGATTCAAAAGAAATGTGCCGATATTCAAATAAGCGGCGAAGAGCAGCCAGAGCAGATAGGGAATATTCCAGCCAGCCGCAGCGAGACGAATTTTTCTGAAAATCACAATCATTGCAATCACCAGCAGAATCAACAGACCGATGACACCAATGGCAGCACCGAATTTTTGAAACCGGAAAAAGACGATGCTCCACGAGAAGTTGACGGCAAGCTGTACAGCATAGAGAATTAATGCCGTTCTACGTTTTTTCCAAGGTGTGTCGTCAGCGTGTTGAATCAAGTATGCGGAAATTGCCATCATGGCATATAGAATACCCCACATCACAGGGAACACCCATCCAGGTGGCGAGAATGGCGGCTGATGCAAATTCTGATAGACTGCCCGAATATCTCCAGCAAGACAGCCGGAGAGAATCCCGACCAGTTCTGTGGCTGCCAGCCACAGGGAAAAATCAATCCATGCACCTTTTTTCATGGTTATCGTTCCTCCTTTTTTCTGTTATTCTATGCAGAGTCGGAGGAAATTATTTGATAAAAAAGCGGGGCTGCTGCAAAATTTGCAACAGCCCCTTGACATTGACAAACAATGAAATTAGCTTAATAGAAAATTAGTAAACCAAAGTAACGCTCTTGAGCTTCATGTTACCCCAGTAACCGTAAACCGTCATAACATCCTGCGGATTGGTAATCTTGAAGGTAATGGTCTTGTCGTCCTTCATGTCAGCAACGCCGTAATCCATTTGAACAGCCCAGCCGCCGAGAACCAGCTTTCCGCCGAATCCATATCCGACTTCACCATCCAGCTGCAAAACGATTTCCTTAATGTCAGATGGATGATAATCTGCCAGCGAGTAGGTTTTTTCATACTGGACATCGGTCAGAACCACTTTCTTTGCATGGGAAGCTGTTGTAGTAGTAACCTTTGCAGTCGTGGTAGTAGCCTTTGTGGTTGTCGTAGTCGGTTTTGCAGTTGTGGTAGTGGTGGTAGTTGTCGTGGTCGGTTTTGCGGTTGTGGTAGTGGTGGTAGTTGTTGTAGTCGGTTTTGCAGTTGTGGTGGTAGTGGTAGTTGTCGTAGTCGGTTTTGCAGTTGTAGTGGTAGTGGTAGTTGTGGTAGTCGGTTTTGCAGTCGTGGTGGTAGTGGTAGTTGTGGTGGTCGGCTTTGCAGTTGTGGTGGTAACTTTTGTAGTGGTTGCCGGAGCAGTGCCGCAATACAAGGTTACATCTTCAATCTGTATATCATCGCCGCCGTTCCATCTAAAGAATGTGAAAGTCTTTTGCTCAATATCGGTCATATCAATCGGGAATGTCAAAGTATTGCCATTCAAGTCGTTTGCATTATATGACTGATTTTTTGTCCAGTTTCCAAGAACGAACGCACCGCCGATGTACTGAAGATTTCCAGAGAAGGTGAACGAAATTGCAGTTGCATCCGGATAATTTGCCAGACTGTAGCTTTCGCCCTTCTTTACGCCAGTGAGGTGAATTGCAGTTGCACCATCTGGAACAGTTACAGCTGTTGTGGTAGTGGTTGCTTTTGTTGTAGAAGTAGTTGTAGTCGGTTTTGTGGTTGCCGGCTGTGTGGTCGTAGTCTTTGCAGTCGTCGTTGTTGTAGTGGTAGTCGTAACTGCTGGCTGTGTTGTGGTAGTGGTTGTAACCGGCTTCGGATTTGTGCCATGGTTCTGGAAGAAGTCATTCAGCAATCCAGCCCAGTAGTTGCCCATGTTCTCATAACCTGCTTCATTCGGATGTACACCATCATGTAAGTCGGTCTGGTAATCTACAACGCTGTTGATGTCAGCAAACTGAACATTCTTGCCTTCGCCCTGCATCTTGAGAACAAGGTTATAGATGGAAGTGTTGTAAGTATCGATGCAGCCAGTAACGGTTTCCATCAGCTGGTCTTTTTCTTCCTGTGTGCTGCCCCAAGCGTTGATGCCATAAGAACCGAGCCAGTCTGCACGGGTGTATGCGTCAATGTCCGGAATGGTGGAAACGAAAACGGTGCTGTCGGCATCCAAATCCTGCAAAATAACATTGACCAAGTTTTCCAGACGGTCGGTAATACCGTCATTGTAGTTGCTCAGAATATCATTTGTGCCGATTTGCAGCAGGACAATATCCGGCTGATAAGCAGCAATCATATTTTGACCGTTATACCAAGTCGCCTGAATGGTTTCCAGAATACCGGAACGGTGTTCCTTGGTTGTCATTTCCTGAATAGCATAACCGCTATATCCAGCGTTGTTATCGTCATAGGAAACGGATTGTCCGTTGTAAGTAAATGTGTTGGAATTGCCTCCCTTCGGGCCTACCATATCAATGTTATAACCCATCTGTTCCAAGTCGTGGTACATATACTTTCGATAAGCACCAGAAGTCCAATAACCGTCTGTGATGGAATCGCCCAGCGACAGAATTTTGACTGCCTCCGCATTTTCAGCAGCTGCCGGTGCAGCAGAAACTGTGCCAACTGCCAGTGAGGAGAGTCCGGTTACAGCTGCGATGAGCACAGCCAGCCCCTTTTTCTTAGTATACATATGATCCATCCCTTTCTATCATTTCCGTCGAAAATACGGCGGTTTTTTTACTCGTTTTTTGAGTTTCCCTCTATTTTTAGTATACGCCCATTCGACAAAAAAGTCAATCCCCTCCGAGAAGTTTTACAATTCCACTGTACTTTTTACGAAAGAATCGTACACTTTATTTATAAAGAACTGTTCTTTTTATACAAAAATGGCGGAATCTGAAAAGATTCCGCCAAAGTGCTATTTTCTTGAAAAAAGGGAAATTATTTGCTTTTTACAGGTTCTGCGGTTTGCTGATTTTGTTCCATAAATTGTTGCAATTGCATCATATATCGTTCCAGATTTGCATGATACTGTTCCTGGAATGATTCATCTGATTTTTTCAGATCATGCAAATATTCATGCATATCCCGATTTTCTTCAATTTCAATCAGACATCCTGCAATGTTGGAGCAGTGGTCGGAAATTCGTTCAAAGTTTGTGAGGAGATCTTGGAAAATATAACCCAATTCCACAGTACAAGCAGCTTTTTGCAACCGTTCGATGTGTTTCTTTTTCATTCTCATATTGAACGTATCAATGACTTCTTCCATTGGTTCGACCTGATGAGCCAGATTCAAATCATCTTTGCAGAACGCATCAAATGCCAGATGAACCGTTTCCGTCAGAGCTGCTCGCATTGTCTGTAATTCTGACTTTGCTTCGGTAGAAAATGAAATTTGCTTGTCATGCATTTCCTGTGCAGATTGTGCCACATTCAAAGCATGGTCGCCGATTCGCTCAAAGTTTCCAATCCCATGCAGCATCTTGGAAAGCGTACGATTATCCGAAGAGGCAATACTATGTTTGGAAATACGGACAATATAGGCGTTCAGCTTGTCCTCATACTGGTCTAACAGTTTTTCCTGTTTGGAAACAGCATGTGCAACAGATTCTGAATAGTTGTCATGCAGGCTGAGAGCTTTCAGAATGGTATCTTCTGCAAGGCGTGCCATGTCATTGACAGAAGTGCGGCAAGCTTCAATGGCAACGGCTGGGGTGTTCAGCAGGATTTCTCCCGGCAAGATCAGCTGTTCCTTCTGAGTTTCTTCTGGCAGTTGCTTGATAACCAGATATGCCAGCTTTTCCAGCAGCTTCGAGAACGGCAGCAGCAGGAATGTAACAACCACATTGAAGATGGTGTGCACCAGAGCAATACCAGCATAGCTAATCGTCCAGTCCATAAAGACGAAGTCTACAAACGCATTGACCAAATACAGAATTGGCAGCAAAATAATTGTGCCGATGCAGTTGAATGCAATGTGAATCACAGCAACTCTTCTCGCACTGCGGTTGACACCGATGCTGGAAATCAAAGCAGTGACACAAGTGCCGATATTCTGTCCCATAATAATCGGGATTGCCATGCCATAGGTGATATGACCTGTAATTGAGAGGGACTGCAAAATCCCGATGGAAGCAGCAGAACTCTGAATGACAGCAGTAATAATTGCACCCGCCAACACGCCGACCAATGGATTATTGAATGCAGTTAAAATGTGGGAGAATGACGGAGAATCTTTCAGCGGTTCAACCGATTCGCCCATCATCATCATGCCAGTGAACAGAACAGAGAATCCAACTAAGATACGACCAATATCTTTGGTTTTGTTGTGCTTGGCAGTCATGATCATAATGATACCAATGAGTGCCAATACAGGGGAGAATGATTCCGGTTTAATGAGCTTCAGGAAAACGCTTTCCCCACTGATGCCGGACAGTGCCAGCAGCCAGACGGTTAAGGTTGTACCAATGTTAGAGCCCATGAGAATGCCAATGGTTTGTCCAAGCTGCATAATGCCGGAGTTGACCAAACCAACCAACATGACCGTAACCGCTGAGGAAGACTGCACGGCGGCGGTGATGCCGACCCCGAACAGCAGACTTTTCCATTTGTTTGAAGTGATTTTTTGCAGGATCACTTCGAGTTTACCGCCCGCCAGCTTTTCCAAACCGGAGGACATGACGTTCATGCCATACAAGAAGAATGCCAGACCGCCAAACAGGGTGAGAAAAGAAAAAATATCCATCCGCAAGCACATCCTATTTTCAATATTTCGCTTATTTTTTCAAAAAAAGCGATTTTATGCTATCTCTTTCATTATAGGAGAAAAAGCGGATTGCTTTGTAACATCCACGTAAAATAAGTGTTAAGTTTTCAAATATTCCACAAAGTTTTGGCTTTTTAAACAAAAACTGCACGAATTTCTTCGTGCAGTTTGTAATAGATGACAAAATTTGTAAAAAATAGATAAAATACAAGTGAATGGAAAATGAATCCAAAAGTAGCCCCTTATGCTTCAGCATAGCCATTCGGATGATTCTTGTGCCATCTCCAAGCGTCGCCAATGATTTCTTCCAGACTTGCGTGCTGCGGATCCCAACCCAGAACTTCTCTTGCCTTCTGGCTGGATGCGACCAGTCTTGCCGGGTCGCCGGCTCTTCTCGGGGATTCAATTGCCGGAATCGGATGACCGGTGACGGCTCTTGCAGTTTCGATAACTTCCCGAACAGAATAGCCAATGCCGTTGCCCAGATTGAAGATATTGCTTTCGCCGCCATCCTGGAGATAACGAACCGCCAGAATATGAGCCTGTGCCAAGTCGGTGACATGGATGTAGTCCCGAATGCAAGTGCCATCTGGTGTATCATAGTCTGTACCAAAGATGGAGATTGCTTCCCGTTTGCCGTTCGGAACTTGCAGAATCAGCGGAATCAGGTGGCTTTCCGGATTGTGTGCTTCACCGATTGTACCAGTCTTATCTGCACCGCAAGCGTTGAAATACCGGAGGGAAACATACCGCAGACCATGTGCCTTTGCAGTCCAATAGAACATCTTTTCCATTGCCAGCTTGGTTTCGCCATATGGGTTGGTCGGACAGGTGCGGTCGGTTTCCAGAATCGGAATATTTTCCGGTTCGCCGTAAGTAGCAGCGGTGGAGGAGAAAACAATTTTCTTGACATCGTGAGCCACCATTGCTTCCAGCAGTACCTTTGTGCCACAGAGGTTGTTGTCATAATACTTCAGCGGCAGGTTGACGCTTTCGCCAACCAGAGAGCAAGCAGCGAAGTGAATCACAGCGTCAATCTTTTCCTTGGTGAACAGGTCATCGAGGAATGCACGGTCACGGATGTCGCCCTGATAGAAGGTTGCACCTTCCGGAATGGCAGCCCGGAAACCGGTCTGCAGGTTGTCAGCAACAACAACTTCTTCACCAGCACGAATCAGTTCGAGTGCGGTATGAGAGCCGATGTAACCAGCACCGCCGAATACTAAAATACGCATAAAAATTCATCCTTTCCAATGAGTTTTAATTTGTTTTGAAATTCTGTTTTCTATAAAAAGACGAAGAACCTCGTCCTTTTTTCGGTAATGACACAGAGAACTGCTGCTTGATTTGCAGCAAAGAACGCAAATCTGATAAAATAGCGTATAGAATCGCACGATTTTCAAACTGTTCTCTTGTTTCCGGCAGCGGCTGTTCCTGATAGAACCGATGCAGAGCATCCAATTCTTCCAGCAGAGCCACAGCATCATTGGTTTCATGATACTGGTCGCTGATGGTCTGTAGATAATCAGAAAGCGGCTTTGCCTGCGTGGGAATCAGGGTCAGTTTGCAGATTTGCCGGTAAATCATCCGCAGAATCTCACATTGTTCTCGCCGCATCATCAGATACTGCATGAAATAGAGATCTTGTTCGAGATAATGATTTCGCATAAACCGGATGGTTTCCTGTTCCATCTCGGTCAATAATTGATCCGTGCGATGAAAGCAGCTACCATCATAATCCGGATGTTCCGTCTTTAGAACATGAATTGCCATGCGATGCAAAATCTGCTGCAATTCGGTATCCAGTTCGGATTGTTTGGCTTGAATCCGCCGTAAGTTGTTCGGCATAAAACTGTTGAGCAGAATACCCAGACCAACGCCAACCAGCAGCAAACCACATTCATTTTTCAGCATGGGCAACGATACACCACCAGCTGCCATGTAATGCGTTGCCAAGACGGTATTGACGGCGATGGAATCTTCCATGCGGCAGGTAAAACAAATCAATAGAAATAGGGGAAAGAATATGCCGAACGCCCACGGTCGATTCCCCAAAAGGGAGAAGATGGGCAAGCAGAGCAGTGTCATGATACAAAAGGCAATGCCTCTTCGCAGAGCACTGCTGCTCGTTTCCTGTCGGGTGTCCTGAATGGTCAGAAACGCAATGACTCCGGCAGAAGCAGCATATTCTAAGTGCAGCAGTCCGGCGAGCTCCATTGCCAGAACTGCACCGACTGTCATTTTTAAAATCTTTAACCAAGGAATTTTTTTCAAAAAAGTGAGATTCAATGAGCTTTCTTTCTCTTTTCCTGCATCCATTTCACGAATGTGGTATAGTCCGGATAGGATGCAATTGCACCGCTTTTTGTAATGCTGTAATTTGCATAATAAACGGCAAAGGTCAGCCATTCCTGCACCTGTTCTGGCAGGCAGTCCGCCAGCTGCGAAACAGTGATATGATTTTTTGCCAGACAGTACAGATATGCACCAATGATGGCATCGCCAGCCCCAGTGGTATCTTTTACCCGAACTTCCGGATTCTCTACATGGCTGGAGAAATGCGGTGTTAAAATCATAGCACCCTCTTTTCCCATAGAATAGAGCACCATTTTGCAGCCCTGTTCAAATAGCCAGTCCGCTGCATCTAAAATAGAGTGCTTGCCTGTGACGAAGAAGCATTCTTCATCAGAGAGCTTGACTAAATCCGCATCGGGGAGAAATTCCCGAACGGTTTCCTGACAAGCTTCCGCAGAAGACCAGAGTGGCAGGCGGATATTCGGGTCAAAACTGATGATGGCATGGTTTTTCTTTGCCAGTTTTAAAACGGCTTTGTGGGTTTCTTTCATTGGGGATTCGACCAGAGAAACCGAGCAGAAGTGCAGGATACCGGTTTCTTCCAGCCAAATCGGCTGAATCTGTTCCGGCTGTAAGAGCAAGTCTGCACTGGGTTTCCGATAGAAGGAAAAATCCCGGTTGCCATCTGCTTTTAAGGAAACAAAAGCGAGGGCAGTATTGGCAGCATCTGTCCGGCAAACGCCGTCTGTTTTGACACCGCAAGCTTGAATGGTATCGACAATATAATCACCGAACGCATCGTTGCCGACCTGCGTCAGCAGGCGAGCATTTCCCTGTAATTTTGCGACAACCGCAGCAACATTGGTTGGTGCTCCGCCGCAAACACGGGTGAAAGATTCTACTTCTTTTAAGGCACAGTCCCGCTGTGCTGGAATAAAGTCAATCAGGGCTTCCCCGATTGCAGTCACATCATACATCTGAATCAACGCTCCTTTTTATGAAGTCAGAATGGGTGAATTTTCGCACAAAAAGAGTGTGAAATCGTTTTCGTCATGATGTTATTATAGCATATTTCTGCCGTAAAAGATAGATGGATTTTTCACAAAGGTGAAAAATGATTTTTATCTCGGTTCTACAAAAAATATGAAAAATCTTTCATCCGAGGGTGCTCTTGCGTTCATGGAGGCAGCAAATCATTTTTTCACTGCGGCGGGGAATCTCCTGTTCCTGAATCAGATCCAA
>OGWV01002050.1_pt1 | contig 12522 bp, 11 predicted proteins | sample 1576081 | NCBI WGS metagenome assembly OGWV01 (sample SAMEA3541541, study PRJEB24748) | human gut metagenome | biome: human gut; feature: human-associated habitat; material: faeces | place: China | collected 2012 | reverse complement strand
GTAGCTGGGGTCGGTCAGGGTTTCCTCAAAGCCGACCATACCGGTTGCAAAGACGACCTCACCGATGGTGGTACCGGGGCAGCCTACGCTGACGCCGCGGAACACCCGGCCATTGGCCAATATCAGATATGCCTGCATAGTTGGTAGCCTCTCACTTTACATTTAAGATATGGAGTGAGGAGAGAGGAGAAAAGGTAAACTGTACCCATCTCCTATCTCCTATCTTTTACAGGGTTTGCTTCGCAGCTTCCTTCATTTTGCGGCTGCCCAGGTGCACCAGCGGGAGCTTGCCCTCCTTGCAGATGGGGCATTCCTCAGGGGCGTAGTTGGGCAGGTCGAGCTTGAGGGCGCTGGCGACGATGGGGATCGGGGACGGGGCCTCGGCGCGGGTGCGGTCCACGACGCAGGCAATGCCCACGCAGATGCCGCCGTTTTCCTCGATGACGCGCTTGGTCTCGAGGCTGGAAACACCGGTGGTGACGACGTCCTCGGCGATGATGCAGCGCTCACCCGGGTTGATCCTGAAGCGCTTGAGGGTCATGACGTTGTCGACGCGCTCGGTGAAGATGGCGCGCTTGCCCATCTGGCGGCCCAGCTCGTAGGCGTAGACGATGCCGCCCATGGCAGGGCCGACCACGACGTCAATGTTCAGCTCCTTGAGCTTCTCGGCAACCGGGGCCATGACCTCGGCGGCCTTGTCGGGGTACTGCTGCAGAAATGCCATCTGGCAGTAAGCGCCGGAGTGACGCCCGGAGGAAAGCAGGAAGTGCCCCTCTAAAAATGCTTCACATTCCTTTAAAACTTCAAGTGCTTCGCGTGCCATAATTTGTTCCTCCTGTATGTTATTCAATTTATAGTAGCATATTTTGTATAAAAATGCAAGCAAAATGTATATGGTGGGGCGGCTTCCCCCGCGGGGGAAGCTGTCGGCGGCCCGCCCGCCGACTGATGAGGGCCGGGCTTGCCGTTATAGCCCGTGAACGGGTGGTTGCGGGGACTCTCCCCTCATCCGCCCTCGGGCGGGGCCTCGGGCACCTTCCCCCTGAGGGGAAGGCAGCCGGTGATTTACCGTGCGCACCCTCTGATCTCATCCAGCGTCTTGACGCCGTGGGCGTCCATCCACTGGCCGATCTCGTTCGTGATGCGGGTGCAGGCCTTCGGGTCCAGGAAGTTCGCGGTGCCGACCTGTACCGCCGCTGCACCGGCCATAATGAACTCCAAGGCGTCCTTACCCGTCAAAATGCCGCCCAGTCCCACGACGGGGATGCTGACGGCCCCCACGGCCTGCCAGACCATGCGCAGGGCGATGGGACGCACCGCCGGGCCGGACAGGCCCGCAAACGTGTTGTTGAACACGGGACGGCGCTTTTCCAGATCGATCGCGCACGCCTGGAAGGTGTTGCACAGGCTGATGGCGTCCGCGCCGGCAGCCTCAACGGCCTTGCACATCTCGGGGATGCTTTCGGCCTGCGGGCTCAATTTAACGATGAGCGGCACGGTGCAGACCTTGCGCACCGCGCTGACGACCTCGCCGGCGTCTGCCGCGCGGATGCCGAACGCGAGACCGCCCTGCTTGACGTTGGGGCAGCTGATGTTCAGCTCAATAAAATCCACGCCCGCGGTGCAGAGCATCTGCACGCCCTCGACGTTTTCTTCAATCGTGTGGCCGCCGAGGTTCGCCCAGACGGTGGTGCCGCACCGGCGCATGGCAGGCAGCTCGTGGTCGATAAAGTGCTGCACACCGGGGTTCTGCAGGCCGATGGAGTTCATCAGGCCCGACGGCGTCTCGTAGAGGCGCTCACCCTCGTTGCCGGGCTGGCCGTTCAGGGTCAGCCCCTTGCCGGAGATGCCGCCCAGCACGCGCAGATCCTCAATGCCCGCGTACTCGGGGCCGAAGCCGAAGGTGCCGCTGGCTGCGATGACCGGCCCGGCCAGCCGCTTGCCGAGAAAATCAACATGCAGGTCTGCCATCAGTCAAACACCTCCTGTGCGTTAAAGACCGGGCCGTCCTTGCAGACGGTGACCGGGCCGATTTTCGTATGGCAGGTGCAGCCCAGGCACGCGCCCAGACCGCAGGCCATCTTCTTTTCAAGGCTGGCCAGGCAGGGCACGCCTGCGGCGGCGCAGAGCTTAGCTACGCCGCGCATCATGACCATGGGGCCGCAGGTCAGCACAATGTCGTACTTGCTCACGTCCAGCAGGTCGGTGACCAGGCCGTGGTGTCCCTCCTTGCCGGAGTCGGTTGCGGCGTAGATGTCGCGGCACCAGGGAACAAAGCGGTCCATGCCGTAGGTCGTGTCGCGGAAGCCCACGAACAGGTCGGGGCGCACGCCCGCGCGGCAGAGCTCCTTGCAGAGCAGCAGCAGCGGCGCGGTGCCGATGCCGCCGCCGACCACGGCAATGCGCTTGTACTGCCCGGCCAGCGCGGCAGTGTCAAAGCCGTTGCCGCAGGGACCGGTCACGGTCAGCGTGTCGTCCTTTTTCAGCGCGGCCAGCTTGTGGGTGCCCTCGCCCTTGACCTGATACAGGAAGGTCAGTGCGCCGGTCTGGTTGTCAAAGTCGTCAACGCTGATGGGGCGGGAAAGAATCGGCGTGGCGTCCGCGGCCCAGGCGCGCAGCATGTAAAACTGCCCGGCGTGGGGCTCACGGCTGCGGTCCTGCCACTGGACCGTAAGGCGCATAATATCCTCTGCGACGGTTTCCTGACGCAGGACCGTCAGATTACAGCTTGTTGCATTCACCCTGAATATCCTCCCGCATACGCACGCACTCGTTGTAGGCAGCCTCGTCAAAGGCAACGCCGGGCTGCTTCTTGTAAGCCAGCAGGATGCCGCGGCTGGAGTTGACAACACCGCCGTTGCCCTTGGTCAGGTACTGCGCGATGTCCGCCGCCTTGCCGCCCTGTGCGCCGTAGCCGGGGATCAGGAAGAAGGTGTCCTTGTAGGCCGCGCGGATGGCGGTGGCCTCCTCGGTGTGGGTGCCGCCGATGACCAGGCCGATGCTGGAATAGCCGTGCTCGCCCATGTAGTCCTTGCCAAGGGCGGTCAGGCTGTCGCCGACGAGGTCGTACACATGGCGGCCATCGTCGAGCTTTTTGTACTCAAAGTCCTTCGCGCCGGGGTTGGAGGTGCGGCAGAGCACGAACACGCCCTTGCCCTGCTCGGCGCAGTACGGCAGATACGGGCTGATGGAGTCAAGGCCCATGTAGGGGGCCAGCGTGATGATGTCGGCCTCGAAATCACCGGTAAAGTGCGCCTTGGCGTACATTTCGGCGGTCTTGGCAATGTCGCCGCGCTTGATGTCGGCAATGACGGGCAGGCCGGTGGCGCGGGCCAGCTTCAGCGTTTCGGCGTAGGCGCGCATGCCGTCCAGGCCCAGGGACTCATAATAGGCGATCTGCACCTTGTAGCAGCCCGCGACGCCCTTGGTGGCGTCGATCAGCGCACGGTTGAACGCGACGACGTTCTCCCCTGCCGTCTTGGCGGTGTCGGTGGTGGGCAGGTAGCTGATCTCGGTGTCCAGGCCCACGCAGACCGGGCCGTTTGCTGCGACGCTCTCGTAGAGCTTGTCCATGTTGGTAAGCATGCTGATTCCTCCGTTTGATGTATGTAAATTGCGGCTCTATTATATAATGCTGGGAATCGTAGGGGCGGATTCCCTATCCGCCCGCGGGACTGTGCCAGCGGCAGCCTGCACGGGCGCATATAGAATGTGCCCCTACGGGTGTTTTGTGCGTGAAGGGGTGTTATTCCTCAATCTGGAACGTAACCTTCCCGCCTTTAATCGTGGTTACCACTTTTCCGTACAGCAGTGCGCCGTCGTAGGGGCAGTTCTTGCTCTTGCTGTGCAGCTCGTCGGCGTGGACCTCGTACATGTGGTCAAGGTCCACCAGCACGATGTCGGCGTCGTAGCCCGGTTCCAGCATGCCCTTGCGGTCGGCCAGGCCCAGCACGGCGGCGGGACCGGCACTCATCAGGAAGCTGAGCATTTCCAGCGGCAGACGCTGCTCACGGCAGAGCTTGGTGTAGCAGACGCCGAAGGCCGTTTCCAGACCCACCATACCGGCAGCGCCCTTCTCCTTCTCCTCGGAGGTGTGGGGGGCGTGGTCGGTGCCGATGCAGGTCACGGTGCCGTCCTTGATGGCGTCGATCAGCGCGGTCACGTCGTCCGCCTTGCGGATGGGCGGGTTGACGCGGTAGGTCAGGCGGCTGTCGTCAAACCACAGGTGGTGCGGCGTGACCTCGCAGCTGACCCGCGCACCGCGCATCCGGCTCATGCGGACGGCATCGACGGATTCCCTGGTGGAGACGTGGCACATGTGCAGCCGGGTGCCGTAGTACTCGGCCAGATGGCAGTTGCGCACGGTCTCGATGTTCTCGGCCAGGCGGTAGTCCCAGGGGCTGATCTCGCGGTCCTCGGCGTGGGACATAATGGTCAGGCCGCGCTCGGTGGCAATCGCGAACGCGCGGGCCATGACGGCGTTGTTCATGACGCCGTTGCCGTCCTCAGTGATGAACTTGATGTCCTCGGGCAGGGTCAGCAGATGATCCAGCGTTTTGCCGTCGAAATCCTTCGTAATGGAGACGGTCTGGTTTGCGTCGCACAGGCCGACGCGGGCGGCCTCAGCCTCGACGGCGTGGGCGATCTCGGTACTGGAGCAGACCGGCTTCGTGTTGGGCATCAGGTTGACGAAGGTGTACCCGCCCGCGGCAGCCGCGGCGGAGCCGGTGGAGATGTCCTCCTTGTACTCAAAGCCGGGGGTGCGCCAGTGGCAGTGGGTGTCGATGAAGGCGGGCAGGACCGTGCGGCCCTTCGCGTCGAGCACCTCCTCCCCTTCCGGGACGAGCAGCCCCAGACCGACAGCGGCAATTTTTCCGTCGCGCAGCCAGACCTCAATGGCCTTGCCTGCGCTGTCCTTTGCGTTGCGGATCAGCATGGTGGGAACCTCCTTAAAAATAGGAAACTTTGTCATAGCTGAGAGTGTAGGGGCGAACATTGTTCGCCCGTCAACTTTGCGTGGTTGAGCTTCTGCGGGAAAGCCGCGCATGAGGCAAACAGCCTGCGGGCGAGCAATGCTCGCCCCTACAAAGCCCCATGCAAAAACATCCCGCAGGGATATTTTTGCAAAAAAAAACTTTTCCCAAAAAGGGAAAAGTCAAAAAGTCATACACAAAGCGGCGACGGGAAAGAACACAGTGCCGTGATTTTTAAAGACAGAAATAAAACGCATCATCCCGGCACACTCCTTCCTATGACTTTACCTACGTTTTACTTATTGTACCATGCAGGGGCGGCGGTGTCAATGCAAACGGGCTTTTTGCAAAAGTAAGGATTTTATAGATTTTTGCGCTGACTTTTGGAGGATTTGACAAAATCCGCAAAAATCCGCGCGCGGCGCGTACAGCATTGCACTTTGTCCGGCTTTGTGGTATATTTATAATAAGTATGGTAAATAGGAAGAGGAACGAACTATGGGCCTTTGGGAAGATGCAAAAAATATCCGCGATAAGGATCCCGCCGCGCGCAATGTGGCGGAGGTCATCATCCTGTACCCCGGCTTTCATGTGCTGGTCACGCACAAGATCGCACATTTTCTGTACAACCACCGGTGTTTCTTCCTGGCCCGTTTTGTCAGCCAGCTGGCGCGCCACCTGACCGGCATCGAGATCCACCCCGGCGCCAAGATCGGGCGCAAGCTCTTTATCGACCACGGTATGGGCATCGTCTTTGGTGAGACGACGGAGATCGGTGACAACTGCACGATCTACCACGGCGTCACCCTGGGCGGTACCGGCAAGGACACCGGCAAGCGCCATCCGACGCTGGGCGACAATGTGCTGATCGGCGCGGGCGCGAAGGTGCTGGGCCCGGTCTACATCGGTGACAACGTCCGCGTCGGCGCGGGCAGCGTTGTGCTGAAGAACCTGCCCGCCAACGCCACTGCCGTCGGTGTACCCGCGGAGATCGTCCGCGTCGGCAATATCAAGTGCTGCCCGGCGGACGATCTGGACCAGCAGGATCTGCCGGATATTGTCAACCAGCGCATCTCCGAGCTCGAAGCCCGCCTGAGCCGCCTGGAAGCCGAAAAGCAGGGTGAGTTCCCGCCGGATAAAAAAGAATAATAAAAACGCACGCCGTGAAATTTACGGCGTGCATTTTTTGTCAGTATGGCTTCCCCAGAGGGGGAAGCTGTCAGCGGCCCCGCCCGCTGACTGATGAGGGGCAAACTTACCGGGAATTTCCCACTGACGGGCAATAGGGCAAACCCACCCCTCATCCGTCCTCGGTCGGGGCCTCGGGCACCTTCCCCCACGGGGGGAAGGCAATCAACTCATTTCAGATTCCGCAAATCTCCACTCTCGCGGAAATCCTCATAATCCAGCGACAGTGACGGGCTGTAATAGGGGTCGTGCAGAATATTCTCCCGCCCGTGCACGGCGTAGAGACGTTCATGCTCGGCGTCAAAGCGTGCTTTTTTGGCGGGATCGTTCTCGTCGGAGCCGCGGGACTTGCTTTCGTAGTGGTAGAGCTTGGCGTAGGGCGTCCAGACAATGCGCCAGCCCGCGTCGCGCACACGCAGGCAGAAGTCCACATCGTTGTAGGCAACCGTGAACTCCTCATCCAGGCCGTGCAGTTCGTCGTAAACGGCGGTGCGCACCAGCAGGCAGGCTGCTGTCACGGCGGAGAAATCCTGCACCGTGGCCAGCCGGAACATATACCCGCTGCCGCCGCGCTTGTGGTACTTGTGGCTGTGCCCGGCGTAGCCGCCCAGCCCCGTGATGATGCCGGCGTGCTGGATCGTATCGTCGGGATAGTAGAGCATTGCCCCGCAGAGGCCGACGCCGGGCTGGCTGCACTCGCCCACCATCTGGGTGAGCCAGTCGCCGTTGATGACCTCGACGTCATTGTTGAGCAGCAGCAGGTACTTGCCCGCCGCGTACCTGCGGCCAAAATTGTTGATGCGGCTGAAGTTGAAGCCGCCCTTGTAAGTCACGACCCGCGCGCGGTCATACCGCTCCGGCAGTTTTTTGTAGTAGGCCGCTGTGGCCGGGTCGGTGGAATTGTTCTCAATGACGATGACCTCGAAATTCTCGTAGGTCGTTTTGGCGTAGATGCTGTGCAGGCATTTTTCCAAATCGTCGGTGTGGTCCTTGTTGGGAATCAAAATTGACACGAGCGGCTGCGGCTCGGGAATGTCCCACACCACATGGCAGGTGCCCGGGAATTTGCCCGGCTCCACCCTGCCCTGCCGCCCTGTGGCGGCCAGATGGTCGGCCACGGCCTTTTGCGCAGCCTTTTCCACATAGGGCTTGGCCGCCGTGCCGCCGCTGGTGGATGCCGCGTGCACGCGCCAGTAATACAGCACCTGCGGGATGTGCAGCGGCTTGGCTGCGGGGTCACGGCGCTGCATTTCGTCGATGAGACGCAGGAATAAGTCGTGATCCTGCGCACCGTCACAGGCCGGGCGCTCACCGCCGACGGCGTCAAACAGCGATTTTTTGAACACGGCCAGATGGCAGATGTAGTTGACAGCCATCAGGTACTCGGGCGCATAGTCGGGCTTGAAGTGGCCGACGCGCGGGTGCTCGGGCGTTTTCTCAAACAGGGCCTCGTCGCTGTAGGCAAACGCCGCGCCGCTCTCGGCCAGCGCTTTGCTCATGCAATAGACGGCATGAGGCGCGAGCATGTCGTCGTGGTCGGCAAGGGCCAGATACTCCCCCGCTGCGAGCTTCGCGGCCTCGTTCGTATTGGCGGCAATGCCCTTGTTCTCGATTTTGGCGTAGACGATGCGCTTGTCCTGCGCGGCGCGGGTGCGGACTGTCTCGCCCACGTCGGGGTGGGCGCCGTCGCTGGCGTCCACCAGAACCAGCTGCCAATTCGGCGCGGTCTGGGCCTGCACGCTGTCCAAAAATTGCTGCAAAAACTGCGGCGGTGTGTTGTACAGCGGCGTTAGAATGCTGATGGTCGGCCAGCCGTCGGCGCGGGCGGCTGCGTCGGCACGCTGGGTCTCCAGCGTCTGCTTCGACGGCAGATACCGCGCTTTTTTGCCGAAGAACCGCCGCTTAAAAAAGCCGACGGCCCGCCCGGCCATGACGCCGACGCCCTGTTCTTTCGTCAGCGTCCGCGCATAGCCGAACAGTTCTTTGATGCGTTTCGTTTCAAGGCTCATGGGATGGCTCCTCATAAAAGCAGTCTTTGTGCCAAAGGCGGGGGTTGGATTGAATGTATTCCGCAATCATGCGGTAATCGGTTTCATTGCGGATGACGTGGTCGTGAAAGGAGCGCTGCCAAAGGTGCTTATCGAACGGTGCGGCTTGCCCGCGCTTGACAAGACGGATGTACTCGACGGTAGAATACCGTTTGAACGCCTGCACGATGCTGATAATCGTAGGGGCGGATTCCATATCCGCCCGTGTCCGTTCAATCTCGACCAACGCGTGAAAATGATTGGGCATCACCACAAAATAACGGCAATGGACCGCCGGATATTGGCCGATGATCTCCCGGAAAACGCGCGCCGCCATGCGGGCGGATATGGAATCCGCCCCCACGGGAGCCCGGTTCGGGCCAAACAACATTCTGCGTTGGTGCGTGCATATTGTGATAAAATAGGCGCCGTTTTGGCTGTAATCGTAACCCTGCAAATGGTGAGACTTGCGCTTCGGCAATACGGTTTCCATCACTTCAACCCGAAATTCTCAAACAGATTGTTGAAATGGGGGTTGTAATAGGGGTCGTAATTGTCGATATACTGCTGATATTTCGCGTAAAAATTCGCCTTTTCGCGCTCATACCGCTTGGCGTTCTCGCTTAAGGTATCCAAGCCGCGGCTCTTGCTCTCATAGTGATAGGCCTCGGCGCGCGGGGTGTAAACGTTCAACAGCCCCTTCTGCCACAGCTTTAAGCAATAATCCACATCGTTGTAGGCGACGGCAAACTTTTCCTCGTCCAACCCGCCAAATGCGCGGTAAAGCGACGCTTTTGTCATCAGGCAGGCACCCGTCACGGCCATATAATTCTGCGTCGTGACCAAGCGGTACATGTCCCCCACAGCGGTGCGGGGGTAGCTCTTGTGGCTGTGGCCCGCGCTGCCGTTGATGCCCATCAGTACGCCCGCGTGCTGGATCGTGTCGCTTCCCCGCTGCATTTTTCTTTCAAAGCGAAGATAGGCAAGCAGGTGACCGCCAAACAATAGCACTGCACCGATCAGCCAGACGATTCCTAACCCAACCGCCAAAGCCGTATTATGGGGCGGGGTACCAAAATAAAGAATACCGACCGGGCAGGGAATCAACAGGCGGCAGGCCAAAATCATCCAGAAGATCATGCGACAGCTGGGAGAATATTGTGTCAGGCGTTTATGAAAAATCAGCAGCAGCAAAATTGCCACAGAAACAATAATCGACGCTTCAAGCAGGGAGCAAAAAAAGATATTCGTCACGGGATAAGCCTCCTTTACATTTGAGGAATATTTTCTGGGTATCTGTTTCCCTTTATATAGTGACTATTTTCTTCCCTGTTTGTTACCTGTATTTTATATTGTCAGCCACTTTTCTCACTTTTCATCTATACACATTTGTCTTAATTTTATTTTTTTATGCAAAAAAACAGCGTCCTGTCCTCCATTTCAGAGGCAGAACGCTGAAATCTTATTCTTCTACATATTCGATCAGCGCATCTGCAATCGCATTGGCTGTCTGATACATCGAATCCGGGCTGCACAATTCATCGTATTCGACAGGGTTGCTGATGAATCCCATCTCGACCAGCATGGAAGGGCAGATTGGGTTGCGGGTAACATAAAAGTTTCCGTAAATGACCTTCCGCGCATCCCGATTGTTGTATTCGGTGATCTTTTCCAGGATGGAATCAGCCAGGAGCTTGGAGTTATTTTCATAATAGTAAATTTCTGTGCCGCTGGGCTTGAGTCCATTGGAATTGGCTGCGATACTGTTGCAGTGCAACGAGATATAAAAGTCCGCCTCATTTTCTTTTGCCAGCTCGACGCGGTCGGTCATTTCCACCTTGGTGGAGTTGTCCTGATCCGGCGATACAGCTAGAATCACCTGCGCACCCAAACTCTCCAAGCGATTCTGCAGGACCAGCGCGTGGGCCATGGTGATGTCCTTCTCCACCGGGCCAATGCCGTACAGGACGCCCTGAGCGCCACCATCCAGGCCACCATGTCCCGGGTCAACCACAATGGTCATATTTTTCAGCGGAGCGCTCTCGCTGCCCGCCGACGCCTTTGGATTAAAGAAGACAGTGGTGTTGCCATTCCCGTCGTAGCTTATGTCGTAACCAACTGTTTCAACGCTGTCCCGCTTATAAAATTCCAGCGTGGTGTTGCCGTCCTCCTCGCGGATGGTCATCGAGGAAAAAAGGTTGCTGTTGATGTGGTCCAGCTCGATGCCCGTTGTGTTGTAAAAGCGGATGGTCACCTTCTCGCTCGTGTTATAAGCCTTAAAGGAAGGGGACGCATTTCCGGACAGGACCAGATATTCCCCGTCATCCCCTGCCGTGTAGCTGGTATCGGTGACGGCGTCCGCCCATTCGGTCTGGTCTTCCAGAATATCAACGTAGGATTTGCTGATCCAGCTGCCCATGCTCAGCTGAAAATAACCGTCGGTGCAGTCAACCACCGCATCCACCGCTCCCGGGCTGAGCAAAGAGACATGATTGGAGCCGTCCTCCCCGTCCTCATACAGGATAGCCGAATTTTGGTTGACCCGCACAATCACATAGGCGTCCTTGCCGGTCACATACAGATCTCCCTCCGATGTTCCCGAGGAGATTGTCCCGTCAAAGGTCAGTTTGTACTGGATCTGTCCCAGATTCTCCACCTGGCCGTCGGCGACATCGGGAAGGGTGATCTCGGTGGAATAGTAAGCCTCCACACCGGTTGTGGCAATTGCTTCCTGTTCCAAGACGTAGGTTTCCCCGCCAATGGTGGCGGTTACCTCTCCGTTGGCCGGAGCTGTACACCGAATCTGATAGGTGTCCCCTGCTTTGGCAATATCGTCCGAGCTCGGCCCCATCCGCCGCAGGTTTGTAATAGTTGCGATTCCGCCGCCCGAAGTGGAGGGTTCGGTTCGTGTAATGGTGAGGGAAACGGTGTCCTCTCCATTTTCAAACACAAATTCATTCTCCCCCATCTCCAGCGAAGCATAGATGCCGAAGCTGCCGTAGATGCCACGGTCCGCCACCTCTTCCCCGTTGCAGGTCAAAGGATCATCCGGATCGGAGGAACCCGTGATATAATAATAGCTTTCCGTCGTGGAAATATCTTCCGAGGGATTGGCCAGCTGCAGTGTGTAGTCGGTGTCCAGGACAAAGCCTGTGTCCAGAATCGCCTCGCGATCCTGATAATCCTTTGCGCAGACCTGCACCGGCATCGCCATCGTGCCGGTCATCAGGACCAACGCCATTCCCAGCGCTCCCAAAAACTTCTTTTGCATAAAGATCACGACCTCCCTTTTATTTATAGACTATTGTAACATATCAAAATAGGAAAAGGAAGGGGTCTGGATTTAAAATTTGTTTCAGAAAATATTTCCAGCAAAGCAGCTTATTTCTCCGCGATATTTTTCGACAATTTGCTCAAGGTAAAGCCTCTGCCTTTGACCTCGTTCACCTCGCTGGCAACAACGAACGCCTGAGGATCGATCTGCAGAATCAGTTCGTTGAGATGCGCAAGCTGGCGATTCGAGATTACGGTCATAACCACCTTCTGATCCGACTTTTCCAGACCGGTGGTGGCGTGCAACAGGGTGGAACCGCGGTCCATCTGCTGGTGAATCATCTGGTTGATCTTTTCATATTGCGGGCTGATTACCACAACCTGGGTCTGCTTCTGTCCCATAATCATTTGGAGTAATGATGATGTTAATTATTGTCGATTTAATTCCAGAAGCTTTTGAAATTATTGACTACAATTCTATTTGGGTTCGTTTTAGTTATATTGGGGTGGGTGCTCTTATTGGTTTTTTATTTTTAAAACTATTAGATCATTTTATACCAGATCATGAAGATGATTTATCTACTACTAGTGATGATGATAAGAATTTAAAACACATAGGATTTGTTTCTAGTATTGCTTTAGTCATTCATAATATTGTAGAAGGTATGGCAATTTACTTATTAGTGTCATCTGATTTAAAAGCAGGACTTATGGCATCTATTGGTGTAGGACTTCATAATATACCACTAGGTATGGTAATTGCTTCTACTTTTTATAAGTCTAATCATAATAAGAAAAAAACTATGTTAATTATTTTGGGAATATCACTTTCTACTTTTGTAGGAGGACTATTCATATCACTTTTCCATTTATCTAATATTATGGAAATAGTAGAAGGTATTTCTTTAACACTTACTATTGGAATGCTTTTATATATTCTTGTTATGGAGTTATTACCTAAAATACTTCATAGTAAAAACAAGAAAATAACGATAAGTGGAATTTTATTAGGAATTTTTATGCTAATGATTACATTATTTATTTAGATTTATAGTGTTAAT
>OGWV01002049.1_pt1 | contig 12525 bp, 9 predicted proteins | sample 1576081 | NCBI WGS metagenome assembly OGWV01 (sample SAMEA3541541, study PRJEB24748) | human gut metagenome | biome: human gut; feature: human-associated habitat; material: faeces | place: China | collected 2012 | reverse complement strand
ACGAGATCGCCCGTGCCGTCCAGAAGGTGCTGCAGCGCTACAAGGAGCTGCAGGACATCATTGCCATCATGGGCATGGACGAGCTGAGCGAGGAGGACAAGCGTACCGTCAGCCGCGCCCGCAAGGTGCAGCGCTTCCTGAGCCAGAGCTTCCATGTGGCAGAGCAGTTCACCGGTATGCCCGGCCAGTATGTGCCGCTGAAGGAGACCCTGCGGGGCTTCAAGATGATCCTGAGCGGCGAGTGCGACGAGCTGCCCGAGAGCGCATTCCTGTTCGCGGGCACCATCGACGACGTGTTCGCAAAAGCGAAGAAGGGGTAAGCCATGACGACCTTTCATCTGACGGTGGTCACGCCGGACGGCTGCGCCTTTGAAGGTCAGGCCGAGCGCATCGTCTGCCGCGCCATTGATGGCGACCTCGCCATTCTGGCAAAGCACGGCGATTACTGCACGGCACTGGGCATGGGCGAGGCGCACATTGTGGATGCCGACGGTCAGCGCCGCCGTGCAGCCTGCATGGGCGGCCTGCTCAGCGTGCTGGACGGGGACGTGCGTCTGGTGGCTACCACTTGGGAATGGGCCGAGGACATCGATCAGGCGCGTGCGGAGGCTTCCAAGAAGCGCGCCGAGGAGATCCTTGCCCGCAAGAACCTGAACGACCGTGAGTACGAGCTGGCACAGGCGCGCCTCAAGCGCGCGCTGGTGCGCACCTCTGTCCGTTAAACCTGTATGCAAAAAGGCACCCGCAGCCGGATGGCTGTGGGTGCCTTTTTCTGCGCGGGACGATTTCAAATGCGCTCCGCAGGTAGCGGCCTCGCCCTCTCAGTCTCGCTACGCTCGCCAGCTCTCCCAAAGGGAGAGCCCTTGGCATGGCGGTACAGTTTCAGGTTAAACTGCAAAGTTTGCGGGCGCGGGAGTGCCTGAGAGGGTTTCTTACCCCCGGTTCGCTTTCTCGATCAGGGTACGGATGTGGTGCGCAAGCATCTCCACGGCGGTGCTGTTCTCGCCGCCATTGGGCACAATGATGTCCGCGTTGCGCTTGCTGGGTTCTACAAAGGCTTCGTGCATCGGCTTGACCGTGGTCAGGTACTGGTTGATCACGCTGTCCAGGCTGCGCCCGCGCTCCTTTACGTCCCGCAGGATGCGCCGTAGGATGCGCTCGTCCGCGTCCGTGTCCACGAAGATCTTGTAGTCGAACAGGGCGCACAGTTCCGGCTCTACAAAGGGCAGAATGCCCTCCACGATCAGCACCGGGGCGGGCTCGATGTGCTGCACCTCGTTGCTGCGGTTGTGGTTGGAGTAATCGTACACCGGGCAGTCGATGGCGCGGCCTGCCTTCAACTCCTGCAAGTGGTAGATGTCGAAGGCGTCCGGGTGGTCGTAGTTCAGCTTGCAGCGCTCTTCAAAGGGCAGCTCGTCGTGGCGCTTGTAGTAGCTGTCGTGGGAGATGAGGCGCACCTCGTCCTCCCCGAAAAGCGCCTTGAGCCGACAGGCCAGTGTGGTCTTGCCGCTGCCGGAGCCGCCTGCGATGCCGATGATCAGATTGTTCATGTTCCAAAAACCTCCGCGTGCCGATTGTTGTAGAAAAAATCCCCAGAGTAGGGTATAATATTCTTATCCTACATAATAACACACTTCGCTCTGTTTTGACAGGGCCGAATCTCTGCTGGGAGGCATTTTGATGAAAAAAATCGTTCCTGCCCCGTACATCGACCAGACTGAGCGCTGGGTCAACGGCTGCGAGAGCATCAGCAGCGTCATGCTGCTCCAGGCCGTGGGCATCGACATCGACCCGGATACCTTCATCGCCCGCGACCTGCCCCACGCTCCTTACTGGGAGCAGGACGGAAAACTCTACGGCCCTGACCCGTGGCAGGTCTACCCCGGCGACCCCCACGACCACACCGGCTACGGCTGCTATTCGCCCTGTATCGTCAAGGCCCTGAACAGCGCTCTGGAGCACGAGGGCGCAGCCGACAAGTTCGAAGTCGTGGACGAGAGCGGCAAGACGGCGGCAGAGCTTTGCTCTTATATCGACGCCGGGATGCCGGTGGTGTTCTGGGCGACGCTGGATTTTCAGCCCGTGCCGGAAAAGCGTGACCACTGGCTGCTGGCCGATGGCACTGACTTTGCATGGAAGTGCAACGAGCACTGCCTGCTGCTGGTGGGCTACGATGACGAAAACTACTGGTTCAACGACCCGTGGCATGACCACGGCGTCTGTCCGCAGCCGAAACAGCTGGTGGAGGACTGCCACGCGGCCCAGGGGCTGTTCGCAGTCACCCTCCGCCCGAAAGGAGAAGTATGAAAAAAGAAGAATTTCAGCAGAACATGAAAGACAGGATGCAGCAGTTCGAGGACGGCGGTCTCCGGCTCCTGAAAAAGGGTCAGAAAGGCATCGTCCACGCGATCTTCAGCCGTTTCGGGCTGGTGCTGCTGCTCATGCTGTTGCAGGTCGGTGTACTGTGGAGCGTGTTCCGATGGTTCGGCGGACTGCTGCCCCATTACTTCGGCGGCAGTGTGGTCGTGTCGGCCTTCATGGTGGTCTACATCCTCAACAGCGAGATGGACAACAGTGCTAAGATCACATGGATGGTCACCATCGCCATCCTGCCGGTCGTGGGTGTGCCGCTGTTTTTCTACGTCAAGAGCAACATCGGCCACAACGCCCTGAAAAAGCGGGTGACCCACCTCACGGAGGAGGCCCGGGGCTTACAGCCCCAGCCGCTGGCTGCGGCCCAGGAGCTGGCCGAAGCCGACCCCGGCGCGGCCTCGCTGGCGCGGTATCTCCACGGAAAGGGCGGCGGCTTCTCGGTCTACCGGAACACGGAAGTCACCTACTTCCCCGGCGGCGAGGCCAAGTTCGAAGAGCTGCTTCGCCAACTGGAAAAGGCCGAGAAGTATATCTTCCTCGAGTACTTCATCATTGACGAGGGCCTCATGTGGGGCAAAATTCTCGAGGTGCTGGCCCGCAAGGCCGCCGAGGGCGTGGACGTCCGGGTGATGTACGACGGCACCTGTGAGTTCGCCACCCTGCCCCGGGATTACCCCAGCCGCCTCGAAAAGCTGGGCATCCAGTGCCAGGTGTTCTCGCCGGTGCAGCCCTTTGTCTCGACCCATTATAATTACCGCGACCACCGGAAAATTCTCGTCATTGACGGCAAGGTGGGCTTTACCGGCGGCGTGAACCTCGCCGACGAGTACATCAACCACATCGAGAAGTATGGCCGCTGGAAGGACGCCGCCGTCATGCTGGAAGGCGAGGGTGTCCGACCGCTGACCATCCTCTTCCTCGAGATGTGGAGCATCCTCCGGGAGCCGGAGTTTGAGAAGTTTCTCTCCGTGCCGCCCCACTCTGTCCCGGCGAAGGGGTTCGCGGCCCCTTACGGCGACTGCCCGCTGGACGGTGAGCGGGTGGGAGAGATGGTCTATATCGACCTGCTCAACCGCGCCAAGCGCTACATCCACATCATGACGCCCTACCTCATCCTCGACGGCGAGCTGGAAACGGCCCTCAAGTTCGCGGCAGAGCGGGGCGTGGACGTCCACCTCATCCTGCCCCATGTGCCGGATAAGAAGTTCGCCTATGCGCTGGCGAAGACGCACTACAAGTCTCTGCTGGACTCGGGCGTGAAGATCAGCGAGTGGCTGCCCGGCTTTGTCCACGCGAAGGTCTTTGTGGTGGACGACAGCGAGGCCGTGGTGGGTACCATAAACCTCGACTACCGCAGCCTCTACCACCACTTCGAGAATGCGGTCTGGATGAAAGATACCGCCTGCATCCCCGCCATCGAGAAGGATTTCCAGAAGACGCTGGAATTCTGCCGCGACGTCGAGCCCACCCGGGAGAGCATCTGGGAGGGCAAAGTGCTGCTCCATCTGGCAGGAATTTTACTGAAAGTTATTGCACCGTTACTGTAAACCAAAGGGGAATGCCGTTCGGCATTCCCCTTTGGTTTACAAATAATCCTTATCCATCGAGAAGCCCCGGCCGCTGACCTCGGTGACATGGCTCACGATGAGGAAGCAGGTGGGGTCGATGCTGTGGGCCAGCTTTTCCAGCCGGGGCAGTTCCCGGTTGGACACGATGCTCAGCAGCACGGCGCTGGACTCGTGGGTGTAGCCGCCCTCGCCGTGGAGGATGGTCACGCCCCGGTCCAGCTGCTCGAGGATGGCGGCACAGATGGCGTCGGACTGGCTGCTGATGATCTTTACCTCGGTGCGGCTGGCACCCATCATCAGCATCTTATCCATGACGATGGTGTGGATGAGCACCATCACAATGCCGTACAGCACCTGCGGCATCGGGCTGAACACAGCCTGCATCAGCAGGACTATGATGTCGAAAGCCAGCATGGTGGCCGACACCGGCAGCTTGAACCATTTGTTGAGCACCAGCGGCGGGATGTCGAGGCCGCCGGTGGATGCGCCGGAGCGGATGACGATGCCCAGCGAGACGCCGATGCCGAGGCCCGCAAAGACGGTGCAGAGGAAGATGTCCTCCGTCAGCACCCGGCCATTCGCCATCCCCTCGAACAGGGCGAGGAAGGCGGGGCTGAGAACACTGCTGGCCAGCGTATTGAGGGCGAAGGCCCGGCCCAGGACCACCCAGCCCCAGACCAGCATGGCGAGGTTGATGAAGAGCAGCAGCCCCGAGACGGACAGGCCCGTCGATCGCCCGATGGCCAGCGCGATGCCAGTCGCGCCGCCGGTGATGAGGCCCGCCGGCTCGAGGAACAGGGCAACGGCCAGCGAGTAGAGCGCGTTGCCGAAGATGATGGCAGCCCAGTTCCAGATAAGCTGCTTCCAATGCGGATTCTGATTCATAGCGTTTCCTCCCGTATCTCTCTTCTATCATACCGGAAAACGGCAAAAAAATCCACGCCCGGCGGCCTGCCGCAGCGTGGATTTTTGTTCATTTGACAGATGAAAGTTTGATTTTTTACTCTTCGTCCAGCAGGCGCAGGCCGGCGGTGTCGGTGACGGGCAGCGAGAAGACGATGGAGCCGGCCTTTTTGTCGGCGTTGTCCATGATGGCTTTCATGATGGCGTTCTTCTCGGAAGTACGGCTGACGATGAGCACCAGCTCTTTTTCGTTCACGAGGTCGATGCCCATGAACCTGGCCGCGCCCTCCATGCCGGTGCCTTTGGCGTGGATGACGGTGCCGCCGCCGGCTCCTGCGGCCCGGGCCGCGTCCATGATAGAGCCGGTGTAGCCCTGATTGGCGATGACCAGCAGCAGGTCGTAACGGGTATCTTTCAAGGTGCTTTCCTCCTTCAGCTCAAGGGTCTGGTGTTCGGTGAGGAACAGCAGGGCGCGCTTGCCGCCGATGCTGCTTACCGGGACGATGAATGCGATGCCGGTACCCGGCACATCAATGCGCATCTGGCGGCGCAGGGCTTTCTGGATGCGGGGCCAGCTGTCCGCTGTGATGATGGCAAAGAGCACGGCTTTTTCGGTCTTTTCCAGCCCGAGGGTGGAAAGCGTCTCCTGAACGGCAGTGCCGGCGCCCACAGTGCGGAGGCTGACATCGACGCCGAAGTCCCTTACGTCGAGTTCTTCCGATGCCGGAGGCATTTCCACTTTCTTTCTCGGATGTTTCGGCCGGGTTGCGAGTGCCGTGACAGAGTCGTAACAATATAAATAGGAAGACTGGTTTCTTCCGTAGGAAGTGCTCAGATATACGTTTCCGGAATCATCGAACGTAACTCCCTGCACCTTTTGCGGAATTTTATAATCACTGAGGGCAATCAGTTTGTCCGTCTTTTTATCCAGATAATATGCCACCATTCGTGAATTCACCAGAAGTGTATGCGTTGCAATCCACAATCTTCCGCCATACCAGGTAATACAGGAAGGCGTATTTTTGACCGGAAACTCCTCCACAACATCTCTTGCATCCACGACATCTCCGGTATTCTGATAGGCCATCAGTTCAATAAAATCGTAGGAGATCCGCTCCACACAGTTTTCATAGGAATTGCACACCCATACATTGTCACCGTCAAACGCAATTCCTCCCAGATGGCTGTTTTCATCCATTCCCAGTGTGACCATATATTCTCCGGTTTCCCGGTCAAACACCATAAGCTCTCCCATACAGTCATCTTCCGTGGAATAAGAAGTGATCAGCACAAATTCATCGGTCAGACAAATTCCCTGCGGGCACTGGGATGCACTGAAAATATATTCTTTTAACACATCTTCCTCCCGGGTATCCGGCATACCCGGAATATCAATTTCATTGTAAAAGCCGTAATCAAGATCTTTCAACAGAACCAGATTTTTACCGAAGCGGCTCTCTCTTTTGTGATAGTTATAATATTCTACATTGTAATAATTATTAATCTTTGCGGTCCACTTTGCGTAGAGAATGTAATGATCCTTACGATCCGTCGGAATGGTCTTTATCCGTTTGTGAAGCGCGGCATCGGAGTACCATCCAAGAAACCGGAATCCACTCCGGTATGGCGTATACAGCGGCTGCTCCCCGCTGAATGCCGGGTACGATTCTTTATTGAAAGAATTCTGTATGCCGCCTCCCAAAAAATACCCCACGGTAACCGTATCGCTTTTTGTGTGAACATTTGCAGGTTTTTGAAAGGAAGAACTCGAAGGGGCATAATTCTCCCCTTCGAGTTCTGTGTTTTTTGCATATGTCGGTGTCACGATAAAATTTAAGGTTATTGCAATCAATAATACAGCAAACACTGTACTATTCTTCTGTCTCCACAACTTTGCCTGCCCTCTCTTCTATTTCTCTTGCTGCCACATCCTCAGGTGCCTGTTCATACCGGGCAAATTCATAAGAAAATGTTCCGCTTCCGCTGGTCATTGACCGAAGCTGTGTATTATATCCATACAGTTCAAGATATGGAAGATCCGCATCGATCTCCTGATACCCGTTTTCTGCATTCATATTCATCACACGACCTCTGCGTTTATTCAGATCTCCCATGATTTCACCGGTATATTCCTCCGGAGTAATGATCTTTACAGAGGCGATCGGCTCTAACAATACCGGCTTCGCATCTAAAAATCCTTTCTTAAATGCCTGTTTGGCGGCTACTTTAAATGCCATCTCGGAGGAATCCACCGGATGATAGGAGCCATCATAGAGTACCGCTTTCACTCCGATTACCGGGTAGGCCGCAAGCGGTCCTTTCAAAACAGCTTCTGCAATTCCTTTTTCCACTGCTGGAAAATAATTTTTCGGAACGGCTCCACCCACAACACACTGTTCAAATACATAAGGGACCTCTAAATCCCCGCTCGGCTCAAATTTCATTTTAACATGGCCGTACTGTCCATGTCCACCGGACTGTTTTTTATATTTGTATTCAACATCTGATTTTCCACGTATGGTTTCGCGGAAAGCGACCTTTGGACGCATCAGTTCAATTTCTACTTTATACTTTTCAAGCAGCATACTCTGAACAATTTCAAGCTGCTGCTAACCCATGCCATATAACAGAGTCTGACGATTTTCACTGTCATTTACCACACGCAGCGTCTGATCTTCCATCAGAATCTTTTGCAGCGACTGGGAAATCTTATCCACATCCCCTTTGTTTTTTGCTTTGTAGCGCATAGATACATACGGTTTTGAGAAATTCGTGCGAAGATAGGCAACCGGATTATTCCGTACGGACAGGGAATCCGTTGTCTGGGACTGGGACAGCTTTGCCAATGCTCCGATATCCCCCGCATGAAGTTCTTTTACTTCCTCTGTTTTATTTCCGCGCAGAACGTACAGCTTTCCAATCTTTTCGTCACAATCCCTGTGATAATTAAATAAGACATCATCCGTCTTAAGCACACCGGAATTTACTTTGATCAGAGAATACTTTCCAATGTAAGGATCTACAATTGTCTTAAAAATATACGCACTCTTCGGTTTTGCAAAATCATAGTCCGCCGGATACACCTCGTTGTTTGTCGTATTGATGCCTGCGCAGGTCCGTTTGTCCGGGCTCGGAAAATATTTAACAATATCTGCCATCAGCGTATACATCCCGCGGGCAAGCGGATTCGATCCCATAAGAACCGGAACGATAGAACCATCCATGACATTTACCCTGAGCGCCTGACGTATTTCGTCCTCGGAGAATTCATCTCCGTTAAAATAACGGTCCATAAACTCCTCGCTGGTTTCTGCCACAGCTTCTAACAAAGCTTCCCTGCACAGATTAAGATTCTTTTGGGAATATTCCGGAACTTCAAATTTTTCAACGGTTCCCTCATCGATCCATCGCTTTGCTTTCTGCTGGATGACATTGACATATCCGACAAACTGGCCATCCTCCCGGACCGGCAGATGAAACGGTGCAATTTTCTTTCCGTAAAGAGCCTGCAGATCTTCCACTACCTGACGGTAACTTGCATTGTCAATATCCATATCTGTCACAAAGATCATACGTGGAAGATGATTTTTTTCACAGATTTCCCAGGCGCGCCGCGTGCCTGTCTCGATTCCCGCTTTTCCGGAAATAACGATAATTGCTGCATCCGCTGCGGAAACTGCCTCTTCGACTTCCCCGACAAAATCAAAATAGCCTGGGGTATCCAAAACATTAATTTTGCTGTCTTTCCACGGGATCGCGACCACAGAAGTATGGATCGAAAACTGGCGTTTCGTCTCCTCCTTATCAAAATCACTGATGGTATTTTTATCTGCGACCGTCCCCATACGTGTCGTCAGACCTGCCAGATATGCCATGGCTTCCACCAGGGAAGTTTTGCCGCATCCTCCATGCCCCAGGAGAACCACATTACGAATTCTGTCTGTCGTATATACGTTCATAGTAAAACCCTCCTTTTTTAGAATATTTACTCTTTTATGGTTATATTCTACTAATTTTCAGAAAGTTTTACAACCTTTTTATGCATTTTGTTGAAGTATTTTTGCCGCAAGTTCTTCCAGATACGTCCAGCGATCCATTTTTTCTTCCAATTGTGTTTCCAGCTGCGTTTTTTCTTCTGTCAGTTCATTCAGCTTCACAAAATCCCGTGCGCAGGATGCCATCTCCCCATCAATCTCTCCCAGCCGTGTTTCCAAAGCTGCAATGTCGTCCTCAATGGTTTCATATTCTTTCTGTTCTTTATATGAAAATTTTAATTTATTTTCATGTTTCCATGTAGAACGTGAATCTTCTGTCGCCTGTTTTTCCTGTACATTTGCCGTCTCTTCATTTTTACGGAACGAATCGCCTGCAGTATCTACAAATTTTCCTTCCTCTTCGGCCCGTCTGTGGTAGTCCGTATATCCGCCCTCATACTGGCAGAGCTTTCCGTTTCCCTCAAAAGCAAAGATTCTGTGCACCACACGGTCCAGAAAATAACGGTCATGCGATACCGTAATCACAATACCGTCATAATGATCCAGATAATCTTCAAGAATGGTCAGTGTCGTGATATCAAGATCGTTGGTTGGTTCGTCAAGAATCAGTACATTGGGAGCTTCCATAAGGACCCGCAGCAGATTCAGTCTGCGCTTTTCTCCGCCGGACAGTTTTTTGATCTGTCCATACTGTTCTTCCGGTGGAAACAAAAACTGATCGAGCATTGCGGATGCCGAAACCAGTCCATCTTCTGTGCGTACATATTCTGCTGTATTTTTGATATAATCAATCACGCGAAGCTTTGGGTCCATATATGCAATTCCCGCATTCTCATCCTGTTCGATCTCCTGTGTGTAATATCCGATTTTTATCGTCTGTCCAATGGTTACTTCCCCAGCATCCGGCAAAATTCTGCCATCTATGATTTTCATAAGTGTTGTCTTGCCGCATCCGTTTTTCCCGACAAAACCAATCCGGTCATTTTTTAAGAAGATATAGGAAAAATCAGAAATCAGTACATGATCTCCATATGTTTTTGTAATATGTGATAATTCCACGGTTGTTTTTCCCATACGGGAGGACACCGAACCGATTTCGATCTTTTTATCAACATCCGGCTTTTTTTGATCCCGCAAGGCCTCATAGCGCTGGATATGTGCTTTCTGTTTGGTGGAACGCGCCCTTGCCCCGCGCTGCATCCATTCGATTTCCTTGCGCAGAATGGACTGTCTTTTCCGTTCGCCTGCCCAGGCAATGTCTTCCCTCTCCTGTTTGGCCGCAAGATATCCGGAATAGTTTGTCTCATAGCTGTAAATCTGTCCTTTATCGACTTCCACAATCCGGTTGCATACACTGTCCAGAAAATACCGGTCATGTGTCACCATAACCATTGCTCCCCGGTAATTTTTCAGATAATTTTCCAGCCACTCTGCCATTTCGGCATCCAGATGGTTCGTCGGCTCATCCAAAAGCAGTACATCACACGGAGTAAGGAGCACTGCAACAAGAGCCAGTCGTTTCCGCTGTCCGCCGGACAAATGTCCCACCGGTTCATCGAAATTGTATATGCCAAGCCGCGTCATCATGGATTTGGCATTGCTTTCCAGATTCCATTTTTCATGTTCTTCCCGGTCTTCCTGCTGATGCACACTTCCAATCTGCGCATAAGAAAGTACATTCTCAAGTGCTCCTTTTTGCGGGTCAAATTCCGGCATCTGCGGCAGATAGCGAATCACAAGATGATTGGCCCGTACGACATTTCCGGCATCCGGTTCTTCGAGTCCTGCCATAATTTTTAACAGCGTGGATTTTCCGGTTCCATTGATGCCTATGATTCCGACTTTTTCCCCATCCTGCAGATAAAACGATGCATCGTGAAACAACTCACGCTGTGTATAAACTTTTGTAATATGATCAACGGTAAGTAAATTCATAAAAATTCCTCTTTCTGTTTCCTTTCGCCTTTTTATTATCACACGAACGGACAATTGTTGCAAGTGCTGTCACACATTCCTCTTTTGACACTCCTGCCATTCTATAGTACAATAAACACATCAATTACGTAATATAAAGGAAATAAACTTATGGCTTTTCAAACAATCGGTTTTATCGGACTGGGTCTGATTGGAGGTTCGATCGCCAAAAAAATGAAATCCAATCAGCCGGACATCAAAATTTATGCCACGGCACATCATAAAGAAACCATCGAAGAAGCGTACCGTGAGGGACTGATCGAAAACAATGATCTGTTACCACTGTCTGCTTTTTCGGACTGTGATTATATTTTTTTATGTGCCCCGGTTCAACGGAACCTCGCATATCTGCGTCAGTTAAAAGATATTATCCGCAGCGACTGTTATATCACAGACGTTGGAAGCACAAAAACGGAAATTCATGAAGAAGTGATACGTCTTGGCATGGAGGCCAATTTTATCGGCGGGCATCCCATGACCGGTTCCGAAAAAACAGGCATATTAAGTGCCACCAATACGCTTTTGGAAAATGCATACTATATTATCACCCCGACCGCCCTGACTCCAAAGGAAGAAATTTCGGAATTTCGTGATTTTGTATTGTCGCTTGGAGCAATTCCACTGATTTTGGATTATAAAATACACGATTACTCTACGGCAGCCATCAGCCATCTGCCGCACATGATCGCATATTCGCTGGTCAATCTGATCCACCAGATCGATGATGACAAAGAAACCATGAAAACCATTGCTGCCGGGGGATTTAAGGATATCACAAGAATTGCATCTTCTTCGCCTGTGATGTGGCAGAATATCTGTGCTTCCAACCGGGAACCGCTTCTTTCACTGATGGATCAGTACCTTGCCCTTCTAACGAAGCTTCGCGGATACATTGACAGTTCCAATGAACAGGCACTGCTTTCCTTCTTTCAGCAGGCAAAAGACTACCGGGATTCCATCACACTGCCAAGTGTCAAATCCCCTACGGTATATTATGAATGTTTTGTGGATCTGGTCGATGAAACCGGCGGTATTGCTGCTGTTGCCGGGCTGCTCGCACAATACCATATCAGCATTAAAAACATCGGTATTGTAAATAACCGGGAATTTGAAGAAGGTGTTCTTCAGCTCGCGTTTCCTGACAAACAGACTCTGACCCGTGCCAAACGTCTGCTTACCGACAATGGCTATATGGTTCACGAACGGTAAAACATAAATGGTTTTCCCATAAAAAATACAGGCTCCGGATAATTTCCGGAGCCTGTATTTTTATTTGCACAAGGTATCGAGTATTTCAAAATAGTTTTCAAACGTCTTCCTGCAGCAGGAAGGATTTTCAATCACAATACCGTCTGTCACAAGTCCCGGAATTGCAAAAGCCATCGCAACCCGGTGATCCTCGAACGTTTTTATTTTACATCCATGCGGTTTTCCCGGATGAATCACAATACGGTTCTCATCCAGCTGCTCGCATGCGATTCCCATTGCCTTCAGATTGGTAAGAATCGCGGCAAAACGGTCACATTCCTGATAACGGATATGTCCGATTCCGGTAATCTCCACGGTTTCGCTGGCAAAACACGCAATTGCCGCCAGTGTCAGAGCCTGATCTGAAAATGCAGAAAAGTCAAATACCCCTCCCAGGAATCCTTCCGTTGGCGGATATTTCCTGCGGCTCTGCCTTACTTTCTGCCTCTTTCTTATTCTCTGTG
>OGWV01002048.1_pt1 | contig 12530 bp, 11 predicted proteins | sample 1576081 | NCBI WGS metagenome assembly OGWV01 (sample SAMEA3541541, study PRJEB24748) | human gut metagenome | biome: human gut; feature: human-associated habitat; material: faeces | place: China | collected 2012 | reverse complement strand
AATAAGTAAGGTACCAAGCCATCACCGGATGCAGAGGGTACACGGTTTGTATGTTACGTGTTACAGGTTCACTGGTAATATCGCGAAGTGTGTTAATGGAAACGGAGTGAACAGTAACTATCACATACGGGCTGTGTGTCCGGCATTCAAAGATGGCTTTCTTTTTTGGAGAAGATATGGTATTATGAGGTAAATACAGTTACTTTGACTATTTTGAAAATATTGGGGGGAAAGTGACTGCATAATGGGTTTTACAAGGAGGTAGCAAAAATGATATTGCTAAAAGAAAGAATCGGTAAAATGCTGGAATATCTGCAGGAACAGGTATATCCGAAGCAGGTTGCGATTCCAAGTTACAAGATGATCCGCACAGATGAGAGATGTCTGGATGTAAACAATCTGGATACCTCATCCTGGACAGAGATTACCAACCAGGAATTGTGGGGCGGACACAGAGAATACTACTGGTTTGAGACCGTAGTGACAATTCCGGAAGAATTTGACGGACTTTCAAACCACAGCTTCGTACTGTCGGACCGAAATATGGCAAGTTCTTAGGACAGATCCAGAAAGCACTTGCAGAGTTAGACGGAAATAAGGCAATGGCAGAATTAAAGGCAAACGGCGTGCTTGCACTGCCTTCTGTCAGTGATGATGTAAAACTTTCCGAGGAAGACCTTCTGATCACGATGACACAGATGGAAGGTTATGTGACGGAAGGAGATAATACGGTAACAGTTGTGCTTGATACGAACCTGACACTTGAACTGGTAGAGGAAGGATTTGTCCGTGAGCTGATCAGCAAGATCCAGACCATGCGTAAGGAAGCCGGATTTGAGGTTATGGATAAAATTTCCATTTACTATCATGCAGATGAAAAAGTAGCCGACATCTTTAATAAGTACGAAAATGACATCATGGGTGATGTTTTAGGTACTGAAGTTGTAGCAGAAGCTGATTCTTTTGACTCCGGAGAAAACGGAATTTACTGCAAGGAATGGAACATCAATGGGGAAAAAGTATTGCTTGGAGTCAAAAAAGGAGAAAACTAGATGAAGGAAAATGTTTTCAACAAAGAAGCGTTTATTGAGGATGTAAAAGAAAATGTAAAGAATCTTTACCGCAAAACGTTAGATGAGGCGTCACAGCAGGAGATTTTTCAGGCAGTTTCCTACACGGTAAAAGATGTCATTATTGATGACTGGCTTGCCACACAGAAAGCGTTTGACAAACAGGATCCAAAGATGGTTTACTACATGTCCATGGAGTTTTTAATGGGTCGTGCGCTTGGCAACAACATGATCAATTTAAAAATGTACAAAGAGGTCAAAGAGGCACTTGAGGAGATCGGTCTGAACTTAGATGAGATCGAGGATCAGGAGCCGGATCCGGCACTTGGAAATGGCGGACTCGGACGTCTTGCAGCCTGCTTTATGGAGTCACTGGCAACACTTGGATACGCAGCTTACGGCTGCGGTATCCGTTACCGGTACGGAATGTTCAAACAGAAGATCAAAGACGGTTTTCAGGTGGAAGTGCCGGATAACTGGTTAAAGAATGGATATCCGTTTGAACTTCGCCGTCCGGAGTATTCCTATGAAGTTAAATTCGGCGGTTATGTCCGTGCAGAAGTGACAGAAGAGGGGAAAACACGTTTTATACAGGAAAATTACCAGTCTGTTTTAGCGGTACCGTATGATATGCCGATCGTAGGTTATGGCAATCATGTGGTAGATACCTTAATGATCTGGGATGCAGAGCCGATGGAGTGCTTTGAGTTAGACTCTTTTGATAAAGGTGATTACCACAAGGCAGTAGAGCAGGAAAATCTTGCCCGCAACTTAGTGGAAGTACTTTATCCGAATGATAATCATATCGCAGGAAAAGAGCTTCGTTTAAAACAGCAGTATTTCTTTGTATCAGCAAGTGTACAGCGTGCGCTGGCACGTTACAAAAAGCATCATGATGATATCCACAAGCTGCCGGAGAAGGTAACATTCCAGTTAAATGATACACATCCGACTGTTGCAGTGGCAGAACTTATGCGTATTTTACTTGACGAAGAAGGATTAAGCTGGGATGAGGCATGGGAGATCACAACAAAGACCTGTGCATACACCAACCACACGATCATGGCTGAGGCACTTGAAAAATGGCCGATCGAGATATTCTCAAGGCTGCTTCCGCGTATCTATCAGATCGTTGAGGAGATCAACCGCAGATTTATTTTACAGATCCAGGCAGAGTTCCCTGGAGATAATGGCAAGGTTGCCCGTATGGCGATCGTTTATGATGGTCAGGTAAAGATGGCACATCTTGCGATCGCAGCAGGATATTCTGTAAACGGTGTGGCAAAACTCCACACAGAGATTTTAAAGAATGAGCAGCTTCATGATTTTTATGAGTTATTCCCGCAGAAATTCAACAACAAGACGAACGGAATCACGCAGCGTAGATTCTTAATGCATGGTGATCCATTGCTTGCAGACTGGGTAAGTGAGCATATCGGAAATGACTGGATCACAAATCTTGCCCATATTGAAAAGCTGGCGATTTATGCAACTGATAAGAAAGCACAGCAGGAGTTCATGAATATCAAATACCAGAACAAGCTGCGTCTTGCAAAATATATCAAAGAGCATAATGGTATCGAAGTAGATCCACGTTCTATCTTTGATGTGCAGGTAAAACGTCTGCATGAATACAAACGTCAGTTACTGAATATTTTACATGTCATGTATCTGTATAACGAATTAAAAGAGCACCCGGATATGGATTTCTATCCGAGAACCTTTATTTTCGGTGCAAAGGCAGCAGCGGGCTATAAGAACGCAAAACTTACGATCAAGCTGATCAACAATGTGGCGGACGTTATCAACAATGACAGAAGCATTAATGGCAAGATCAAAGTTGTATTTATTGAAGACTACCGTGTATCGATCGCAGAGTGGATCTTTGCGGCGGCAGATGTCAGCGAGCAGATCTCTACTGCAAGTAAAGAGGCATCCGGAACCGGTAATATGAAGTTTATGTTAAACGGTGCGCTGACGCTCGGAACGATGGATGGTGCAAATGTTGAGATCGTAGAGGAAGTCGGCAAAGAAAATGCATTTATTTTCGGTATGAGTTCCGATGAAGTCATTGCGCATGAAAGAAACCGTGACTATGATCCAATGCAGATCTTCAACAGTGATCAGGATATCCGTAAGGTACTGATGCAGCTCATCAATGGATTTTATTCACCGAATGATCCTGAGTTATTCCGTGACCTGTACAATTCACTGCTCAATACACAGTGTACACAGTTTGCAGATACCTATTTCATCTTAAAAGATTTCCGTTCCTATGCAGATGCACAGAAACGCGTCATGGAAGCATACAAAGATGAGGAAGGCTGGGCAAAGAGTGCAATCTTAAATATCGCACATGCCGGTAAATTCTCATCTGACCGTACGATCCAGGAATATGTAGATGATATCTGGCACTTAGACAAAATTACCGTAGATGTATAAGAAAATCGTATAAGATAGCAGACTGCCTGTTTTAGCAGGCAGGTCTGTGCACAGAAAAAGAAACCCGGCTTTGGGGTCATGAACCTTAAAGCCGGGTTTTTACATAATAATGTTTTTTTAATATCTTAGTTTAAAATCTTAATACTTCCTAAAAGTGGAAGCTCTTTTTCTTCATCTTTGCAGGCATATACTAATCCCATGATCCAGAAAATAAAGAATACAATGGAGAGAATGCCGCTGACAGCCCATCCACAGATCGGAATGCGCGAAATAATAATGCTGTTGATCAGTGATGCAAGGTATAACACCAGTGACTGGTTTAAATGAAATTTTGCACCCTCTTTGTCACCGGCGCAGAATGCAATCAGCCAGCCGATAAGCGTGATGTAGGAAACGATTCCTGTTGTTTTCTTGTCCATAAGTAAACCTCCTCGAAAATTTAATAACATTTGTATTCTAACACTCCTATCAGCAAAATGCAAAAAATATAGAGAAAAAAAGAAAATTTTGCAGAAATTAAGGAAAATGTAAAGTAAATCTTTTGAAAATCTTTATTTTTTTCTGCGGGCGTTCTTTGCATTCGGAAGGTATGATAATACTCAAAGGAGGCCTGGTAACCTTAGCTGCCATAAAGTACACGCTCATTGTATAGAAAATTGTCTCGGTGCACGACATACTGATGGAGGCAATCAGTCCAATGTAAGAATCGGTTCCAAATTCTTTGAACACATCCAGTAAAAGTCCGGTAGCCGCCGATGATGAGAACATCTTCACCAGCGTCAATGGCACCAGTTCCCCCGGAAACCCAATCTTCCCGGTGAACTGCTGCATCAGCCCCGCCAGAAAATCCAGGAATCCGGACGCCCTCAACACCCCCATGATCCGGCTGCAGCGGATGACAAAACCGGATTCCGCCGAGGTGCTGGTAAAATACGAAGACGAGCTGGAAGGGCATATCGACGGCGTGCAGAACTACTGCATTTCCGTCAAGGAACACGGCGAGGATGTCATTTTCCTGCGCAAAATCATTCGCGGCGGGGCGGACAAGTCCTTCGGCATCCACGTTGCGCGGCTGGCAGGCGTGCCGCATCCGGTCTTGGTACGCGCGCACGAAATTCAGGCGCGTTTGGAAGTCAGCGACATCAACCAGCACGGCATTGGACAGAACATCCTGGGCGATGCCGAGAAGCGCAAGGACGAACAGGTCAACCTGTTTGACTATCGAAAGACAGAGATTATCAACGAACTGCAAACGCTGGATGTGATGGCGCTGACGCCGATGGACGCGATTAACAAGCTGTTCCTGCTGCGCGAGAAGGCAAGAAAATTGTAAAAACAGACCGAGAGTCGGCAAAAACCGACCAACATCTCATAAAAACCGACCCGAAGTCGGGAAAACAGACAGAAAGGGAAGCAAATGGCAGGAAAGATTCAGCTCCTGTCCGATGAGGTCATTGGCAAAATCGCGGCAGGCGAAGTGGTGGAGCGTCCTGCCGCCGCCATCAAGGAATTGGTGGAAAACTCGCTGGACGCGGGGGCCAGCGCGGTTACGGTGGAAATCCGCGACGGCGGCATCAGCTATTTCCGCGTGACGGACAACGGCAGCGGCATCCGCGGCGAGGACATCCGCATGGCGTTTGAGCGCCACGCGACGAGCAAAATCCGCCGCACGGATGATTTGTTCAGCATTCAGACGCTGGGTTTCCGCGGCGAAGCGCTGGCGTCCATCGCGGCGGTGGCGCATGTCACCTGCACAACACGCACGAAGGCAGACCCAAGCGGCATCAAGGTGCAGAACAACGGCGGAACGATTGAGTCCATCGAAGAAGCCGCCTGCCCCGAAGGCACGACGTTTGTCGTCCGCGACCTCTTTTTTAACACCCCAGTGCGCCTGAAATTCCTCAAAAAGCCGGTCACGGAGGCAGGCTATGTGTCCGACCTGATGATGCGGCTGATTTTGTCCCGCCCGGACGTGTCCTTTCGCTACATCAGTCAGGGCAAAACGCTCTACCACTCCGCGGGCGACGGCAAGCTGTCCTCCGCCGTGTTCAGCATCTACGGGCGCGAAATGCTCCGCTCCATGCACGAGGTGGACGGGCATCAGGCGGGGCTGATATTGAAAGGCTTCGTCGGCGTGGGCGAAAGCGGGCGCGGCAGCCGAAATCATCAGTCCTTCTTCATCAATGGGCGATATATGAAGTCGTCGATTTTGTCCGCGGCGGTAGAAGCGGCGTGCCGGGAGCGCGTATTGTCCGGCAAGTACCCGACGTGTGTGCTGCACCTGACCATGCCGTATGACACGGTGGATGTCAACGTGCATCCGAACAAGCTTGAAGTTCGCTTCCAGAACGAAGCGGCGGTCGCGGAGGCGGTCGAGGCGATTGTGGCGGATGCGCTGGCGGACAAAGCGCCCGTCGAGCAGCCAGATGTGCTGCGCCTGACGCCTGAACCGCCGCCGACGGTGCCCGTGACGGTCGTTCGGCAGCCCGTGACGGCGAGTGAGACTGCGCAGCCGGAAGCTGCTGTCCCACCTAAAGTTGAGAAAAAACCGACCGTCGGTACGGAAATCCCGCAAAAGGCGGCAATTTCTGCGAAAAACCCGCCGATTCCGACACCAAGCGCCCCAGCGGAAAAGCCGTCCGAGCCGCCGAACGATGCCATTCCCGCGTGGAAGCAGCCGCTGGTGATGCGCAGCCCGTCAGCACTGGCGCAGCATTACAACGCCGAACCCGCCGCGCCGCCTGCAAATCTGCTGAAACCGACCGCAAGTCTGGTTTCGCCGATACCGGTGCAGCAGACGATTCTGCCGAATGAACAGACGCACATGCGCATGATCGGCACGCTGTTTGACAGCTACATTCTGGTGGAATATGCGGACAATTTGATGCTGATTGACCAGCAGGCGGTGCATGAACGTGTGATGTTTGACCGCATGATGAAGGCGCTCGACCAGCACCGCTGCGGGCAGGAGATGCTCGTGCCGATGATTGTCAGCCTGACGCGCCGGGAGCAGCAGCTGCTCGACGAGCACGCGCGGGAATTGGCGGACATCGGGCTGGTGGTCGAGCCGTTCGGGGAGAATGAGGTGTCGATTCGGTCGATTCCGATGATCCTCGGTCAGCCGCAGGCGGCGGGGCTGCTGCGCGACATCATCGACCAGCTGGAGAATGAGCGCGGTGTGGTTTCGCTGGAAAAGCGGCGCGCGGCGATTTTGGCGCTGGCGTGCAAGCGCAGCGTCCGCTCCGGCGAGCGCCTGAACGACGCCGACATCCGCGAACTGGTCAGCCGCGTGGCGGATAAGCGCGTCATCCCGGCAAGCCCGCGCGGTACGCCGCTGGTCGTTGCGCTGAACAAAACGGACATCGACCGGCGATTCCGGCGGATGCAGTGAGGTGACAATATCATGAAGGAAACGTGCTGGGTGCTGACAGGCCCGACCGCGAGCGGCAAAACCGCGCTGTCGCTCCGTCTGGCGCGGACGCATGACTGCGAGATTGTCTGCATGGATTCGATGCAGATTTATCGCGGCATGGACATCGGCACGGCGAAACCGACGGCGGATGAGTGCGCGCAGGCGGTGCATCACATGGTAGACGTCGCCGACCCGACGGAAGATTTTTCCGTCGCGCGCTATCAGGAGATGGCGGAAAGCTGCATCGCGGACATTCAAGCGCGCGGGCACCGGGCGCTGCTCGTCGGCGGCACGGGGCTGTATCTCCGGGCGCTGCGGCAGCCGATGGCGATGGGCGAAGCGGCGGCGGATGAAAGCATCCGGCAGGAATTGCAGCAGATCGCGGATGCGCCCGGCGGCAAAGAGCAGCTTCATCAGCAATTGGCGGCGGTTGACCCGGACACGGCGCAGCGCCTGCACTTGAACGACGTCCGCCGCGTGATTCGCGCCTTGGAGGTCTACCGCCTGACAGGCCGTCCGTTCTCGCAGCAGCCGCAAATAAAAACCGACAGTCGGTTTTCTTACCGCGTTGCATCGCTGACGATGCCGCGAGACATCCTCTATGCGCGGATTGAGCAGCGAATCGACCAGATGCTGGCGGACGGGCTGGCGGAGGAAGTCAGCCGACTGCTGAAAAGCGGCGTTCCGCGCGACGCGAAGGCGATGAAAGCCATCGGCTACAAGGAAATGATACCGTATGCTTTGGGCGAAACGACGCTGGATGAGGCGGTTTACGCGCTGAAGCTCAACACGCGGCACTACGCGAAGCGCCAGCTGACGTGGATGCGCCGGGAGGAGGACGTCCTGTGGGTGGACGCGCTCGAACCGGATGCGTATGATAAATTGGAAGCGTATTACACGCAAGGAGAAGCAAAATGACCATTGAAGAATTGATTGCACAGGCGGAAAGCGGTTTGACGGCGCAGTTCGCCCGCATTGACCGCATGGAGGAAATTGGGACGCGCCGCGTGCTGGACGCCTTCCGGGAGCATCAGGTGGCGTACCGGCATTTCGCGCCGACGACGGGCTACGGCTATGACGACGTGGGGCGTGATACGCTCGAAAAGATTTTTGCGGAGCTGTTCGGCACGCAGGCGGCGATTGTCCGCCCGCAGATTGCCAGCGGCACGCACGCCATCAGCCTGTGTCTGTTCGGGCTGGTGCTGCCGGGGGACGACATCGTGTCTGCGACGGGGATGCCCTACGACACCTTGCAGGACATCATCGGCTGGGGCGAGGGCGACGCGCCGGTTGGCTCACTGCGGGAAATGGGTGTGAGCTTCCATCCTGTGGCGCTGCGTGGCGGCAAAATCGACCTTGACGCGGTGGAAAACGCCATCACCCCGAAGACGAAGCTCGTCATCGCCCAGCGAAGCCGCGGTTATGACTGGCGGCCGTCGCTGATGCCGGAGGAGTTTGCGCCCTTGGCGAAGATGCTGCACGAGAAGCATCCCGGCGTTCGCCTGATGGTGGACAACTGCTACGGCGAGTTTGTGTGCGAGAAGGAACCGAGTCACTACGGCGCGGACGTGTGCGTAGGCAGCCTCATCAAGAATCCGGGCGGCGGACTTGCCCCCACGGGCGGCTACATTGTCGGCACGCAGGAGGCCGTCGAGCGCATTGCTTACCGCCTGACCGCGCCGGGCATCGGGCTGGAAGTTGGTTCGTATGCCGCAAGCTACCAGCCATTCTATCAGGGCTTGTTCATGGCGCCGCACACCGTTGCGCAGGCGATTAAGACAGCGTGTTTGGCAGCACGCGTGTTTGAAATCCTTGGCATGACGACGACGCCCGCGGCGGATGAGCCCCGCGCCGACATCATTCAGGCGATTCAAATGCGCACGCCGGAGCGCCTCGTCGCGTTCTGTCAGGGGATTCAGATGGCTTCCCCGATTGACTCGATGGCGCTGCCTGAACCGTGGGATATGCCCGGCTACAATGACCAAGTCGTCATGGCGGCGGGCACGTTTGTCGCGGGCGCGTCGATTGAGCTGTCGGCGGATGCCCCCATGCGCGAGCCGTACACCGCCTATATGCAGGGCGGCCTGACCTACACGCACGGGCGAATCGCGCTGCAAATGGCGCTGAACCGCATGGTGGAACAGGGCGCGCTGACGCTGAAATAATTATGAATTTAGCACGATAGATTTAGATCATACCCCTGCTTTTCCCGGCATACGATGTGCTGGAAAGGCAGGGCTTTTTGCTATGAACGAAACGAAACAGACGGAACTCCGCGTGCGCCCAAGGCGTACAGAACTCGCAGCCAGCAAGCCGGACATCGAGTGGGTGAAAACACCGAAAAAGCATTGGCAGGAGCGGCTGCTGCCAAATCTTGCCATTGCGTCGGCGCTGATGCTCTGCGCGGTTGCGCTGAAAACCGGGGCGATTCCGCCGCTGACGGATGCTGTGCAGTCGGTCATGAGCGCCGCGACGGATGATTCGCTCTTGAACGGCGATTTGGGCAAGCTGTCCTTTGTCAGCAGCATTTTCCCGGAAGCATCGCTCGTTTTCGGTGAATCGGGCGGCAAGCTGACCATGCCGGTGGAAGCGGCAAGTGTCGTGCACGCGTGGTCGCAGAGTGAACCGTTCATTTCATGGGACGCGCAGACGAAAATTGTCACGTCCGCAATGGCGGGCGAGGTCATCGGCGTGTACCACGGCAATGAGGACGAACGGCTGGTGCAGGTGTTAGGCGCGGACGGGCTGAGCTGCTTGTACGGCAATTTGGCGAGTGTGACGGTCAGCACGGGCGACATGGTGCAGACGGGCGACCCGCTGGGGACGCTGCTGGACGGTCAGCCGTGCGTGATGGAGGTACGGCAGGACGGCTTGAGCGTTGATCCGGCGGTGATGATGCGGCAATGAAGCGAAAAATCGCGACGCTGGGAGAAACGGACATCACGGTGCATCCGGCGGCGGGTATTCTCCTGCTCCTTGGACTCCTGACGCGCTGGCGGGCGCTGCTGATTTGCACTTACGCGAGCATCATCCTGCACGAAACGGCGCACGCGGCGGTCAGCGCGCTGTGGCATCATCCGCCGCAGGAGGTAGAAATTACGCCGCTGGGCGCAATGATGCGCTTGGAGGACGAGGAACGTCTGCCGCTGACGGCGCGAATCAGCGTGATACTCGCCGGGCCGCTGATGACGCTGATTTTGTGCGCCTTGTCGCTGTGGCTGACGCAAAACGGCGTGATTCCGCGGGAAGCGGGGCGGCTGATCTTCCTCGGTAACGCGGGGATTTTGCTGGTGAACTTGCTGCCCGCGCTGCCGCTGGACGGCGGACGGCTGCTGTCAGCGGTCTTGTTGCGCCTCCTGCGGCGGGAAACGTGCTGGCGGGTGATGCGCATCATCGGCACGGCGGCGGGGGCGCTGCTTGTCGTCGGCGGCGTGGTCGGCGCGGTGCGCAGGTGGCAGGGCAGCTGGTCGCTGGCGGCAGCGGGTTGCTTCCTACTATATAGCGCGGTCAGCGCGACGACGAGCACAGCGCTGATGGAGCTTCGCGCGCTGATGGACCGAAAAATCCGCATGGAAACGCGCGGAAAACTGCCGATTCAGCCTATGGCGATGCTCTCCACGCGGACGCTGCACCACGCCGTGCGCGCCCTGCACCCAACGCGCATGACGCAATTGTACATCATCGAGCCGGGGACAATGCGGCTTCTTGGCATACTGACGGAACAGCAGCTGATTGCCGCCTACCTGAGCGCGCCGCAGCGGACATTGGCGGAGGAGGTGGACGCATGACGATTGCGGAACTTGCGCCGGGGCAGTCGGGTGTGATTGCGGCGTATCGCGGGGCGAACGCGGAAGAGCGGCATCTGCTGGACATGGGGCTGACGCCGGGCGTGCGGGTGCGGCTGATTGGCACGGCGCTCCTTGGTGACCCGCTGATTCTGCTCGTGCGCGGCAGCCGCGTGTCCATCCGCCGGCGTCTGGCGCGGCAAATCATCCTGTCAGGTGGTGAGGCGGAATGAAAACGATTGCGCTGGTGGGCAGCCCGAACTGCGGCAAAACGACGCTGTTCAATGCCGTCACGGGGCTGCATCAGCATGTGGGCAACTGGGCGGGCGTGACGGTGGAGCGCAAAGAGGGGACGCAAAATGGCGTCAAGTGGGTGGACTTGCCCGGCGTGTACGCGCTCAGCCCGTATTCGGCGGAGGAAAAAGTGACCATCGACTACTTATCCGGCGGTGATTATGATGAAATTCTGCAAATTGTGGATGCAACCGCCCTCGCGCGCGGGCTGTACCTGACACATCAGCTGACGCAGCTGTCGCGCCCGATGACGATTGCGCTGAACATGATGGACGAGTGCCGGAAGCGCGGCATCACCATCGACACGGAGGAATTGTCGGCGCGGCTGGGCATTCGCGTGCTGCCGATGAGCGCGCGGGATGGTACGGGCGTCCCGGAACTCCTGCGCGCGCTGAAAGACGGGGCGAAAACGCCGAAAAGTCCGCCGAGCGCGCCGTACACCGCCATTATCCAGCGGATGAAAAGCGCCCTGCCGGAGGGGAATCTCCCGCCGGAGTTCCGTGCGTGGAAAGCGCTGGAAGGCGATGAGATGGGCGCGGCGGAGGCGGCACGGGCGGGGCAGGCGCAATTGCGGGCGCAGTCCGGCATGTCGGCGGCGGCAGCGCTTTCGGCGCTTCGCTATGCGTGGGCAGATGACCTGTGTGCGACGGTTCGGCAGGGAAATCCTGACAATCCGACGCGGGCGGACGTTATCGACGCGCTTGTGCTGCACCCTGTGCTGGCGCTGCCGATTTTGGCGGGGCTGCTGGCGCTCATGCTGTCGCTGGCGTTCGGACGGTTCGGCAGCGGGCTGTCCGACGGGCTCACGAATATCATCCTGATGATACAATCGGCGCTGGATGGCGTGCTTCGGCACTGGCAGGTCGCGGAAGCACTGCGGCGTTTGATTGTCGAGGGGCTAATGACGGGCGTGGGGAGCGTCGTCAGCTTCCTGCCGATGCTGCTGATACTGTTTGCGTGCCTGTCAATGCTGGAGGACAGCGGCTATATGGCGCGGGCAGCGTTCCTGATGGATCGGCCGATGCGGGCGCTGGGCTTGAGTGGGCGGTCGTTCATCCCGCTGCTGCTGGGGTTCGGATGCTCCGTCCCGGCGGCGCTGTCGGCGCGGTCGATGCGGGGCGAACGCGATCGGCGTTTTACGCTGCTGATGATTCCCTTCGTCTCGTGCAGCGCGAAAATGCCCGTTTTTGCGGCGCTTTCGACGCTTCTTCCCGGCGGCGCGTGGATGATTTTTGCCCTCTGCGCCCTGGGAATTTCGCTGGCGGCGCTGATTGCGCAAATCCTGCGGAAAACGGTGTTTCCGGGCGAATCAGCCGCGTTCGTGATGGAACTGCCGCCGTACCGCCTGCCCTTGATGTCGAGCGTCCTGCGCAAGGTGCTCCGCCGCACGGGCGAGTTCCTCAGCCGCGCGTGCAGCGTGATTCTGCTGTCGTCGGTGGTCGTCTGGCTCATTGGGCGATTCACCTGGACGGGCGCGTGGGCGGCGAGCACGCAGGAGAGCATCCTCGGCAGCATAGCCGGGGCGAT
>OGWV01002033.1_pt1 | contig 12583 bp, 8 predicted proteins | sample 1576081 | NCBI WGS metagenome assembly OGWV01 (sample SAMEA3541541, study PRJEB24748) | human gut metagenome | biome: human gut; feature: human-associated habitat; material: faeces | place: China | collected 2012 | reverse complement strand
AGCATAAAAAATGAACGAGTTCATTTTATTCTGCATTCGGTTTGCACTATCTTTGTAGTGAGATTAACAAGAACTTATATATGCCAGACTATGATTTAATCGCCATATTAGGGCCTACCGCCTCAGGAAAGACTCCATTTGCAGCCGCCTTGGCCGCCGAACTCCATACGGAAATCATCAGTGCCGATTCACGGCAAATCTACCGGGGGATGGACCTGGGCACCGGCAAAGACCTTGCCGACTATACCGTCGACGGGAAACAGATTCCCTATCACCTCATCGACATAGCCGACCCGGGCTATAAGTACAATGTTTTCGAGTATCAGCGTGATTTCTTGAATGCTTACGAGACTATTAAACAAAAAGGTTGCCTGCCCGTTGTATGTGGAGGAACCGGAATGTATCTCGAATCAGTGCTGAAAGGCTACCGTCTGCTGCCCGTACCCGAGAATCCCGAGTTGCGCACCCGTCTAGCGGACAAATCGCTGGAAGAACTGACCGACATACTGAAAGGTTACAAAAGCCTGCACAATACCACGGACGTGGACACAGCCAAACGTGCCATACGAGCCATCGAAATCGAAGAGTATTATGCCCATACCCCGGTAGACGAACGTTCCTTCCCCCAGCTGAACAGTCTCATCATAGGTGTGGACATCGACCGGGAATTGCGTCGGGAGAAAATCACCCGCCGCCTGCACCAGCGCCTGGAAGAAGGAATGATAGACGAAGTGCGCCTTCTGATAGAGCAAGGCATCCAACCGGATGACCTCATCTATTACGGACTGGAATACAAGTATCTGACACTTTATGTCATCGGCAAGCTGACCTATGAAGAGATGTTCACGCAACTGGAAACAGCCATCCACCAGTTTGCCAAACGCCAGATGACCTGGTTCCGCGGTATGGAACGGCGTGGATTTACCATCCATTGGATGAATGCCCGGTGGCCGATGGAAGAAAAGATAGCTTTTGTAAAGAAGAAGTTGGAAGGATGATGAAATGATAAAGTGACCGGGTGATTTAAATCGTAAATAGTAAATAGTCAAATTGTAAATAGAATCATGAGTGCAGAACCCGAAAAGTTGGGAGTGATATACAACCCCAAAGCCGGAACACGGAAAGTGCAGAAACGGTGGAAAGAAATCAAAGAATACATGGACAGCAAAGGTGTGCCTTACGACTATGTGCAGTCCGAAGGGTTCGGTTCGGTAGAGCGTCTGGCAGGCATCCTCGCCAACAACGGCTACCGCACCATTGTTGTAGTAGGCGGTGACGGCGCACTGAATGACGTCATTAACGGCATCATGCTTTCCAATGCACCGGACAAGGAGAATATAGCCATCGGCATCATCCCCAATGGTATAGGAAATGACTTTGCCGACTATTGGGAAATGAGTTCGGACTACAAGAAAGCGGTGGATTGCATCATCAACAACCGCCGCCGGAAAATAGACGTGGGTACCTGCTATTATTACGACGGTGAAAAGCATCTGACACGCTACTTTCTCAATGCCATCAACATAGGCCTGGGAGCCCGTATCGTGAAAATCACCGACCAGTGCAAGCGTTTCTGGGGAGTGAAGTTCCTCTCTTACTTCATGGCACTGCTATCCATTATCTTCGAACGGAAGCTGTACCGCATGCATCTCAAGATAAACGGCGAGCATATACGCGGACGCATCATGACTGTCTGCATAGGCAGTGCGTGGGGATACGGACAAGCGCCTAGTGCAGTGCCCTATAATGGCTGGCTGGATGTTTCCGTCATTTACCGTCCCGAATTGCTGCAACTATGGTCGGGATTGTGGATGCTTATCCAAGGGCGGATTCTGAACCATAAGGTAGTGATGCCCTACCGTACGCAAAAAGTAAAAGTGCTGCGTGCGCAAAATGCCTCTGTCGATTTGGACGGACGTATTCTCGACCGTCATTTTCCACTGGACATCAGCGTACTGCATGAAGCAATAACATTGATTATACCCAATTGAAAATACTTAATCAGTAACAACCTATGATTGAATTAAAGAATAATCCTGCCGGAAACTTCTTCCTACTGGCAGGTCCATGTGTCATCGAAGGAGAAGAAATGGCAATGCGCATTGCCGAACGTATCGTGACTATCACCGAAAAACTGCAAATCCCCTATGTATTCAAAGGGTCGTACCGCAAAGCCAACCGCTCCCGCCTGGATTCCTTTATGGGCATCGGCGACGAAAAGGCGCTGAAGATACTGCAAAAAGTGCACACCACCTTCGGAGTACCTACCGTGACCGACATTCATGCCGCCGAAGAAGCCACCATGGCTGCCGAATATGTGGATATTCTGCAAATTCCCGCCTTCCTCTGCCGGCAGACAGACCTGCTTGTAGCCGCCGCCAAAACCGGAAAAACCATCAACATCAAGAAAGGGCAGTTCCTCTCTCCGCTTGCCATGCGCTTTGCGGCTGATAAAGTAGTGGAAGCAGGCAATAGGAACGTCATGCTGACGGAACGCGGAACTACTTTCGGTTATCAGGATTTAGTCATCGACTATCGCGGCATCCCCGAAATGCAGACCTTCGGTTTCCCCGTCATCCTGGATGTAACCCACTCCCTGCAACAGCCCAACCAGACCAGTGGTGTCACGGGAGGTATGCCGCAACTTATCGAGACCGTAGCCAAAGCCGGTGTTGCCGTAGGTGTAGACGGACTGTTCATCGAAACCCACGAAAATCCCGCCGTAGCCAAGAGTGACGGCGCCAACATGCTGAAACTCGACCTGCTGGAAGACCTGCTGACCAAATTGGTCCGCATCCGGAAAGCAGTCAGATAAATTCCATTTATCCGGAATGGAATCCGAAAAAAACAACAGAAGTTGTGATTTATCTAAGGGCTGTCCGACAGATAGTTCAAGAACAATTTAAATTCATAATAATATGAAACATCTATTACGTGGTTTATGGATTGTAGCGTTAATTCTTTGCTGCAATTTTCAGCAGGTATTTGCACAGCAAATGCCGCCTATCCCGGTCGACAAAAATGTCCGTATCGGAAAGTTGGACAACGGATTGACCTATTATATCCGCAAGAACAGCCAGCCTGCAAACCGGGCCGACTTTTACATTGCCCAAAAGGTAGGCTCCATTCAAGAAGAAGCCGACCAACGCGGCCTTGCCCATTTCCTGGAACACATGTGTTTCAATGGAACGACCCACTTCCCCGGTGATGCACTGAAACAATACCTGGAGCGTATCGGGGTGAAATTCGGTGAGAACTTGAACGCCTATACTTCCGTAGACGAAACCGTATACAACATTTCCAATGTGCCGGTCACTACTCCGGGAGCCATCGACTCCTGCCTGCTGATTCTGCACGATTGGAGTAACGATTTGACTCTGGACCCGAAGGAAATAGACAAAGAACGCGGAGTCATCAACGAAGAATGGCGCACCCGTATGAGCGCCATACAACGCTTCCAGGAGAAGATGCTTCCAGTCATGTTCGAAGGAACGAAGTATGCCACTTGTTTCCCTATCGGAACGATGGAGGTCGTTATGAACTTCAAACCGCAAACTTTGAGAGACTACTATGAAAAGTGGTACCGTCCAGACCTTCAGGGTATTGTGGTAGTTGGCGATATAGATGTGGACGCCATCGAAGCCCAAATCAAGAAAATATTTTCTGATATTCCCGCCCAGCCCAATGCTGCCAAACGTGAGTACTATCCGGTAAACGACAACAAGGAGCCTATCGTATTGGTTTATCAGGACAAGGAACAGTCCAATGTACAAGCCCTCATCTTCAACAAGCACGAAGCCACTCCTGACGAGCAGAAAGGCGACATGGGCTATCTGGTACAGAATTATGCAACCACGCTCATCAACAATATGCTGAATGCGCGTCTGAACGAATTGGTACAGACCGCCAATCCTCCTTATATATATGCCGCCACTTATGACGATGATTTCTTTGTTGCCAAAACCAAAGATGCCTTCACCGGTGTCGTTGTCTGCAAGGAAGATGCCATAGAAAATGGAATAGCCACTCTCCTGCGCGAAACAGAACGCGCCCGCCAATTCGGCTTTACGGAAACGGAATACAACCGTGCCCGTGCCGAATATCTGCGCCAACTGGAATCTGCTTATAACGAGCGTGACAAACGCAAGAATGAAGAGTACGTGGATGAATATGTCCGTCATTTCCTCGATAACGAACCGATTCCGGGCATCGAAAACGAATACGCCATCATCAATCAGATAGCTCCCGCCATTCCGGTTGCCGCACTGAACCAGATGATGCAAGCCCTCGTGACAGACAGTAACCAGGTAGTCGCAATTCTCGGTCCGGATAAGGAAGGATTGAAAATGCCGACAGAAGATGCAATCAAGAAGATTCTGAAAGACATTAAAGCTGAAAAACTGACTGCCTACGTAGACAAGGTGTCGGATGAACCTTTGATGGCCGAAGCCCCGAAAGGCGGAAAGATTGTATCCGAGCAGACAGATGATACATTCGGCACTACAACGCTGACACTCTCCAACGGAGTCAAGGTCATTATCAAGAAGACAGATTTCAAGGCAGACGAAATCCGCATGAAGGGAGTCAGCCTAGGCGGTAGTTCCTTGTTCCCCGACTCGGAAATCATCAACATCAACGGACTGGATGCAGTGAGTGTCGGTGGTCTGGGTAATTTCAGTGCCGTAGACCTGGAAAAAGTTCTGGCCGGCAAGAAAGCTTCCGTCAGCTATGGTATCGGTGACAAGACAGAAACCGTCAATGGCAGCTGTTCACCGAAAGACTTCGAAACAATGATGCAGCTCACTTACTTGACGTTCACCGCTCCACGCCGTGACGACGATGCCTTCGCATCCTACAAGAACCGCAACAAAGCTGCTTTGCAGAATATGGAAATGAATCCCCAGGTGGCGTTCAGTGACTCTGTCTCGGCCGGTATTTACATGCACCATCCCAGAAGAGCCAGAATAAAGGCGGACATGATTGACAAGATGGATTATGACAAGATTCTGTCCATGTATCAAGACCGCTACAAAGATGCCAGCGATTTTACCTTTATCTTTGTAGGAAATGTGAATGTGGAGGAAATGAAACCACTCATCGCCGAGTACCTGGGTTCACTGCCTGCCATCAACCGCAAGGAAACATTCAAGGACAATAAAGTGGACATGCGCCAGGGAGTTTATAAGAACGAATTCGTACGGAAGCAGGAAACTGCCAAAGCGTCGAACTTTGTCCTGCTGAACGGTGACTGCAAGTACGACCTGAAAAATGACATCCTGCTGAGTATGACCAGCCAGATTCTCGACTTGGTTTATACAGCCAAGGTACGTGAAGACGAAGGGGGCACTTACGGTGTATATGTAGGCGGCCAATTAAGCAAATATCCGAAAGAAAAGGCTCTCTTGCAGATTGTATTCGAAACCGCTCCGGCAAAAAGAGAAAAGCTGATGCAGATTATCTTTGCAGAACTCGACAACATCGCCAAAGCAGGTCCGTCGGAAGGAGACTTGAATAAAGTGAAGGAGTTCATGCTGAAGAAACATGCCGAAGACTTGAAGGAGAACAGCTACTGGCTGGGAAGCATTGACGAATACCTGTTCACCGGTATGAATCCGATAAAGGATTACGAACAGATTGTCAACAGCATCACCGTGAAGGACATCCAGAAGTTCACCGACGACTTGTTCAAGCAGAAGAACGAGATTGAGGTATCAATGATCAGTCCTGAAACTCCTGACAAAGAATAAGAGAGCCATACACACAGAAGGCTGCGTTGTTCGATGAAAGGCAGCGCAGCTTTTTTTATACAAACTCTATATATACAAATACTATGAGTCTTTTCTTAGATTTGCGCAAGCACGGAAAACTGGCAGAAAAACGAAATCCGATGTACGAAAAAAGTAAATTCGGAAAATTCTGGATGTACTTCATGTTTGTCTTCTGGGCCGGTTACCTGATATTCTTCGGTACGACCTTTGCATTCGCCTTTGACGGCGGTGCCACAGAAGCCTATCACGTAATGAATTCCGGATTGATATTTGTCCTTGTGCTGGATTTCCTGATACGCCTGCCTTTCCAAAAAACACCCACCCAGGAAGTGAAGCCCTACCTGCTGCTTCCCATCAAGCGGAACCGTCTTATCGACTTCCTGCTGATCCGTTCCGGACTGGATGGCTTCAATCTGTTCTGGCTGTTTCTGTTTGTTCCGTTTTCCATCATCACCGTCACCAAATTCTATGGAATCAGTGGTGTGCTGACCTATTGCATTGGCATCTGGCTGCTGATGGTATTCAATAACTACTGGTTCTTGTTGTGCCGCACACTGATGGGTGAGCGCATCTGGTGGCTGGCACTACCGGTAGTAGTATATGGTGGCATTGCCGCCGCACTATTCATTCCGGACAACAGTCCGCTTTTCGACTGTTTTGTCAATCTGGGAGAAGGGTTCATCACCGGTAATATACTGTCATTCATCGGTGTACTGGCTGCCATCGCCCTCATGTGGTTCATCAACCGCACCCTGATGCAGAAACTCATCTACAATGAACTGAACAAAGTGGAAGATACACGGATAAAACATGTATCCGAATACAAATTCCTCGACCGCTACGGCGAAATAGGCGAATACATGAGACTGGAACTCAAGTTATTGCTACGCAACAAGATTTGTAAGCGTTCGCTCTATTCCATCACCGGTGTAGTGATAATGTTCAGTAGTATCATTAGCTTTTCCGATGTGTATGACGGAGGTCTGAGAGATTTCTTCGTCCTTTATAATTACATTATCTTCGGCATCATGTTCCTCAGCACACTGATGGGTTACGAAGGCAATTACATTGACGGACTGATGAGCCGCAAGGAATCTATCTACTCGCTGCTGCGTGCCAAATACATACTGTACAGCATTGCATTGCTCATTCCTACGATTCTGATGATTCCCGGTATGGTTACCGGGAAGGTATCCGTACTCGGTTGCATTGCATGGCTGATATTCATTCCGGGAGCCGTATACTGCTGTCTGTTCCAACTGGCAGTCTACAACAACAAGACTACCGACCTGAATTCAAAGATGACCAGCCGGCAGAATATAGGCACCGGTCTGCAGAATCTGATTTCAGGAGGTGCTTTCGGCATACCTTTACTGCTGCTTTTTGCACTGAATGCCATCTTTGGCAAAGAGGTCACCCCCTGGATACTTATCGGCATCGGCGTGGCATTTATCGCCACTTCCAAATTCTGGCTGATGAATGTATATCACCGGCTCATGAAACGCCGCTACAAGAATATGGAAGGCTTCAGGGACAGTAGACAGAAATAGAAATCATTAAACATCAATCACTAACATGATACGCATCAACAATTTACAAAAGAATTTCGGCACAAAAAAAGCCGTAGATATAGAGAACTACACCATCGGGCAAGGCGATATGCTGGGACTGGTAGGCAACAACGGTGCAGGCAAGACCACCCTCTTCCGTCTGATTCTTGACTTGCTGCAGGCAGACCGGGGCAATGTAACCATCAATGACATTGACGTCAGCAAAAGTGAGGACTGGAAGAACTTCACGGGAGCCTTTATAGACGACGGTTTCCTGATAGACTACCTCACCCCCGAAGAATACTTCTACTTCATCGGTAAGATGTATGGTCTGAAGAAAGAGGAGGTAGACGAACGCCTGCTTCCCTTCGAACGCTTCATGAACGGCGAAGTAATGGGCCAGAAGAAATTCATCCGCAACTATTCTGCCGGAAACAAGCAGAAAATCGGCATCATCTCCGCCATGCTCCACCATCCGCAACTGTTGATTCTGGATGAACCGTTCAACTTCCTTGACCCCAGTTCACAGTCCGTAATCAAACACTTGCTGAAAAGATACAATGAAGAACACGGAGCCACCGTCATCATTTCCAGCCATAACCTAAATCATACAGTGGACGTTTGCCCGCGTATTGCATTGCTGGAAAACGGTGTTATTATCCGCGATATACGAAATGAGAACAACTCTGCCGAGCAGGAACTGGAAGCTTACTTCAACGTCGGCGTGGAGGAAGAAGCCGTAGTAGAAGAAACGGTAGAAGAAGAAGCCGTAGAAGAAATAACGGAAAAAGAAGAAAAAACGGTAGAAGAAAAAAACGCGGAAGCATGAAAAAATATCTTTCTTATATAGTAGCTCTTACCATCATATTGATAGGTCTAAGTTCCTGCCATACCTCCGCGCCACGCCTGGACTACAAAGCCCTGGCACAGGCATCCGTCCGTTTGGGAGTGGATATTGAACTGCAGGACAACCACAAGCTGTACATCCATGCCTCCGAATGGATAGGCACCCCCTATCGTGCAGGCGGTGACAGCAAGCGTGGAACGGACTGCTCCGGACTGGTATCGCAACTGTATAAGAAAGTTTATCACACCCGTCTGTCGAGAAGCACAGACGGGCAACTGAAAGAGAGCAGCAAAATCTCCCGCCGCAACTTGCGTGAGGGAGATTTGGTGTTCTTCACCAGCCGTGCTTCCCGCAAAAAAGTGGCACACGTAGGCATCTACCTCAAGGACGGCAAGTTTATACATGCCAGCACCAGCCAGGGAGTCATAGTCAGCAACCTCCGGGAAAAATATTACACCCAACACTGGCTCTGCGGAGGAAGAATAAAATAATACTAATTTTTCCCTTCTTGTGATTTTCTTTACTCTGTCCCGACTGATAGTCCAGAAACTATTAAAAGAAGAAAACAATGAAGAAACTTTTAGGCATCCTCTTATTCATCAGCATTGCGCTGAGCGCCAATGCACAACTTTTATGGAAAGTATCCGGTAAAGGATTAGAGAAACCATCCTATATTTTCGGTACTTATCACCTCTCTCCACTCAGTATAAAGGACAGCATTGCCGCCATGCCGCAGGCCATGAGCGAAACCACCCAAGTCTACGGTGAGGTCGTGATGAGCGAAATGGCGACTCCCGCCTTCATGCAAAGCATGCAACAGCAGATGATGATGCCCAAAGACACCACGCTGCAAAGCCTCTTTACTCCCGAACAATACGAAGAAGTGGGCAAAGTTGTAAAAGAGAATATGATGGTAGACATCGCCATGCTTGCTCAACTGAAACCGGCTGCCATCAACCAGCAGCTTGTCGTCCTGCTCTACATGAAACATACTCCGGGCTTCAACCCGCAAGAACAGCTCGACACTTACTTCCAGCAGCAGGCCGGACAGCAAGGCAAGAAAGTTGGCGGTCTGGAAACAGCCCAGTCACAAATAGACATTCTGTTCAACAGCCAGACGCTGCAACGCCAGGCAAACCTCCTCTACTGCGCTATCAGTGACATCGAGAAAGGTATCGAGCAAAGCAAGCGCCTGATTGCCGCTTATGAAAAGCAGGACCTGGATGCCATGCTGCAACTGATGGAAGAGCGCGACGGCAATTCATGCGACCCGCTGCCTGGAGAGATGGAAGCCATGCTGGACAACCGCAACAAGGCATGGGTTGAAAAGATGCCTGCTATCATGACAGAAGCCCCTACCCTTTTCGTAGTCGGCGCCGGACACCTGCCCGGAGACAATGGAGTGTTGAACCTTCTGAAACAACAAGGATATACGATAGAAGCCATGAAATAAATCCTCTAACAATTCTCTCTAACAATTTTTAATGGCAAGCTATACAAAGCGTGACGGTCAAATACCATCACGCTTTGTTTGCATACACACTTTATTGCCCTCATCATACCGTACATCCCGAAAAATATACTACTTTTGCACCAAAGTCTTGGCTGTTATAGTGATAACGGTCACTTTTGACTCGATTCGATAAGAACGCAAGAAGCGAAAGTTATTATCCCTGCTATTCGGAATCTGGAAAATTCTCTTAAACACCGCAGGATAATAGCAACAGTTTCTTCACGTCTATGTTATTATATACTTAGGCGTGGGGGCTGTTGTCTATTAACGGTGTGGGCATTTTCCAGAGCCTCGAATGCAGATAGACAATAACAGTCCTCGCGCTTTTTATATAATAACCTTCGTCAATGGGGACAGACGAAATGAAAGACACCGCGTATGCATCTTACATTATTTGGAGAAGTACAGTTATTTCTGTTAATTGCCGTTACATCTGCAAGCTTTCTATACTGGATAAATCATAAATACAAAAGTCTGAACAGACAGATTATCCGGGCAATAGACATTCCAGTATATCTGCTGAACAGACAAGGTATTGTCGTAAAACTACTTAATACACCTACCGAAAAGGCAAACAGACTTCCGTTCCTGAATCCGGGAGTTCTAAATATCAATAATTTAGTGACAGACGCCGATGAATGCCGGAAATACATGACGTCGCTGTTACGCGTACTGAATACCCGCACTTCGGACAGCCTGACCCTAAAGATAAGAATAGAAAGTGGTGAGAAACTATATATCGCAGTGCGCATGGTCTACCTCAACAGAAATTATGTCATAGCCTTCATACGCGACATTACGGAAGATGAAGTCCAACGCCGGGAAAACGAAAAATACCGTTTCTTCCTTGAAAGTATTCTGGAGAACCTCCCCATCGCCACTACAGTAAAAGATAAAAACGATGAAGGACGTTACCTGATATGGAACAAAAAAGCGGCAGAGATGATGGAAGTCCCCGCTGAGGATATTGTGGGACACTATGAAGAGGAGTTCAACCCCCTAATGCAAGATAATTTCATTCAGGAGACAGACAAAGAAGTTGAAGAGTCGGAAATTCCCCAGTCCTACATCAAACACTTTGTCAATCCCAAAGGCAGAGAGTATATTCTGTCGTTTCACAAAACGCTGGTGTCCTACAACAAAGGGAAAGAGAGGTGGATTGTCAGTTCTGCACTGGACATCACCGAACTGCTGGCAGCCAAAGAGAAAGCAGAAGAAGCCAACCGCCTGAAATCGGCTTTTCTCGCCAACATGAGCCACGAGATACGTACTCCGCTAAACGCCATCGTCGGATTCTCCTCCATACTTTCCGATTATATACAAGACGAAGATACAAAGGAATACATACATATCATCGAAGAAAACACCCAACTGCTGCTGCAACTGATTAATGATATTCTCGACCTGTCACGCATCGAAGCTGGCATTCTCGAATTCACAGAAGGAGATATGGATGTAAACAAGACGCTTGATGAAATGCAGACGATGGCAAAACTGAAACTTCCGTCCGAAGTCAGTATACGTCTCCTGCCCGGTGCGGATTACTGTATTATTCACACAGTCCCCAAACGGGTAAGACAAGTCCTAAATAACTATCTGTCAAACGCCATCAAACATACGGAAGAAGGTTTCATCGACATTGGTTATCACCTGCCGCAAGAAGACAGGATTCGCTTCTTTGTCCGTGATACCGGTTGCGGCATTCCTCCCGAAAAGCAAAAGGATGTATTTGAACGCTTTGTCAAGCTAAACAGCTTTAAACAAGGCACGGGCCTCGGACTCTCCATCTGCACCATGATTGCCGAGAAAATGAACGGAAAAGTGGGCGTCAGCTCTATTCCGGGGAAAGGTTCCGAATTCTGGTTCGAAATACCCTATCAACCTGCCGGAAGCCAACCTGCATAGAAAAGCCCGCCACTGACATGAACTCTGTCAACGACGGGCAACCTAAACCATCACCGATGTTATCCTGACTCACAATACCTATCGAAGACTAAATCGCAGTTTTCCACTCTGCACCAGTTCTTCATGAGTGATACGATATCGGGACAGTTTTTTTCCTCCCAGTTCCATTTCACCGATATAAAGCGACTCTGCCAACGGGCGTTCCGTCTCTATCACCAGTTGGTCGCGTCCCCAATACTTAGGGTCGAGCTTTATGGTCACCTTATCAAATACCGGAGTAGATAGCGTATATGCCGGTTCTCCGGGACAATCCGGATAAAAGCCCATCATATTGAAGATAGCCCAAGCGGACATCGTTCCGGTATCATCATTGCCGGGAATTCCGTCGGGGGCATTCTTGAAATACTTCTGCAAAAGGCGGTGCAGTTCTTTCTGCGTGCGCCACTCCTCACCCTTGAAATAAGAGAAAAGATGGGCGTATGCAATGTCCGGTTCGTTGGCAGGGTCGTACAGTCCTTCGTCGAACACGCGCTGAAGCTTGTCTACGAACGGCTTCTTTCCACCCATGAGCCGGGCAAGCCCTTTCACATCGTGGGGAACATAGAAAGTATAGTTCCAGGCATTGCCTTCGTGGAAGCCGGGGCTGGGCTCAAAATTCTCACCTTCCATAGGATTGAAAGGAGCATAGAATTCTCCGTCCGGCAAGATGGGACGGAAAGTACCGTACTCCTTACAGTAATAATGCTTGTAGCCCAGCGAACGTTCGTGGAACAGACGGGCATCCTCCTTCTTGCCAAGCGCAGCAGCTATGCGCGACAAGGCATTGTCGGCAATATAGTATTCCAGGGCATGTGAAACGGAATTGTCATACTGCTCCCGCAGGGGCACATATCCCAATGACACGTAGTCGTCATTGTCCGGTCGGAGCAGATTCTCCGCTCCCGGCAGGGTGCTCTTCGCCGTAAATAATCTGTTTAGCCATAATGTATTTCCTCCCTTA
>OGWV01002030.1_pt1 | contig 12590 bp, 5 predicted proteins | sample 1576081 | NCBI WGS metagenome assembly OGWV01 (sample SAMEA3541541, study PRJEB24748) | human gut metagenome | biome: human gut; feature: human-associated habitat; material: faeces | place: China | collected 2012 | reverse complement strand
GGCAAGGTATGTTGAAGGATATCTTATTACGCAGGATGATGTGAAAGATGCTGATGATAACAGCACTATTAACATACCTAAGAATAATTTTCATTGTTGGGCAGAATATTATCAGGATGGTGTTGGATGGATTCCATTTGAAACTATTAAATCATATATGGATTTGATGGGAACGAATGACAGCTTTACATCGGGCTTGGAGAATGAAACAAATGATAACAGGCAGATTAGTCAGGAAATAGACAGAGATAATTATAATGGTGAAGAACCTGAAAAAGAAAAAAAGGATGATAATGATAAAAATGAATCTGAATTAAATTACCTGATATGGATTATTTGCAGTTTATTAGTAATTGCAATTATTACGGCTGTTATCTATGAAATAAGATTATATTTTATCAGAAAAAATATAAAACAGGATAACAACAATGCCAATGCAAATAAGGCAATAATGAGTTTATTTTCATATCTTATGAATGCATACTTTATCATTGATAAAACAAATAGATTTAAGAATTTAGAAAAATATGAAGAATTTCTAAAGGCTTATGAGAGTGAGTGTGAAGAAGGATATTTGGAAATGATGACATTATATCAAAAGGCAAGATATAGCAATCAGACCTGTACTAAAGAGCAGGTAAATCAAATGAAATATTACTGTGAAAATGTTAGAAAAGATATTTTCCTGAAACTTAGCAAATGGCAGAAATTCAAATGGAAATTTGTTTATAAATATGGAAGCCTTAAATAATGTTTAAATGCAAAATAAGAGAAATATAAGATAGTAGCAAATAGTTTATGAAAAAACATATAAAGTAAAATGAGTGAGAACGAAATGAAAAAAAGAATTTATGGATGGATTTTAAGTTTAATAATTGTAATAACCACATGTTTTGCTAATTGTGGAAGTCTAATTACTGTATATGGAGAAACAGAAGAGAAAGGTACCGTTACAGTTTATTTTACATTGAGTGAAGATGGAAAATTTGTAACGGGAAATGATGATAATGAAACTGTTTTGTGCCATATTCCTGTGACTATAAGTTATTTTGACTTAGCTGAATATGGTATGGAGGATTACTACAGATATGAAGCAGATTCATTTGAAGAAGGTGGAAGATACAATAGTGATAAAATTGTAGAAAGACCGACATTACTTCATCTTTTCATTAAAATGCTTGAAAAGTATTATCTTAGAAAAGGAGAAAAATTTGTAGTAAATGACAGATTACAGGATGCAATGAGTATTTCCGGTTCTGCAACAAGTTTATATATGACAAGATTTTGGGGACATGATGAAAACTTAATGTATTATGTTAATCACGAATATCCACTTCAAGCAGCAGGATGGGGGTCAACATCTGACTACATTTTGCTTGAAGATGGAATGGAAATCGATGTGGCAATGTTTTCTGATTGGGATTTCTATCACACGGGTGCATTTTCATTTTTTACAAGTGAAAGCACAAAGTGTACAAATCCCGGAATTTTTGACATACATACAAATGAAAACATAACTTTGACAATGAGGGGAACTGCAACAAATGCAGCAAATGATGGTAATTCATCTTTCGTAGGTGAAGCAATGCCCGGTGAAAAAGTAGTGTACTGTAATGCTTTGCAGGCGATGTCGGATTATAACAATGATAATTGGAAAGAATTAAGTCAGGAAACTGACGATAATGGACAGATAACATTAACATTTGATAAACCCGGAACTTATTATGTTTCATCAACATCAACTTATGAAAATTATAAATTGAGTTCAGGAAATGCATGCGTTGCACCACCAATTGCAGTAATCAATGTTTCCGGAGAAAACGTATCAGAAGAAACAACAGAAAATCATCCCGGAGAATATGACGGCAGATTAATAAAAAACATTGAAATAAGTAATGGCATTTCAGATAATTCAAAATCTTATAAGTTTGATGCACCATTTGATGCAAATACAAAAGAATATACAATTACGGTTCCCGATTATGAAGATTCAGTATGCGTAAAGGTGGGATTAGAAGAAAGTGTACCTGATGGAACAGAAATTAAAGCTAACTATACGGATACAAATGGTGAAAGCAAAGAAATAATTATCAGTGGAAATGATGAACTGGGAAAGAAACTGGGAAAAATCATTGAAAAAGGAACTGCTGATAATAAATTTGTATTAACAGCAGCTTTTAGCAAAGTTGTAGAAAAATACACATTCAATGTAAAAAGACAGACAACATTAAAAGGTATTACATTTGCAAATGAAAAAACAGGCAGAAATATTTCCATACAACCTGAATTCAACAGGGATACTTACGAATATGAAATAAGCATTCCGAAAAATTTGGAAAAGATAGAAACACAGATAGTTCCATATGATGAAAATTACAACATATATGTAAATGACGAACCTGTTGATGGAAACAGTAAGATTGATATTAGCACAGAAATAGATGGAATAAAGATTAGTGCTAAAAAAGATGAGTGCAGTTATTCGACTTACATAATTAAAATTGCAAAAACAAATCTTGCTAATACAGATTTTAAATTAACGAACGGAAGTATTATTCAGATAAAAAATAGTGATGGAGAAATTATAGCAGGTAAAAATGTTGTTGATACGCAGTTTACGGCAGAAAACTTGCTTGAAGGTGAAAAATATACTTATGTCGTTACTAAATACGGATATAAATCTGTAAGTGGAAGCTTTGTTGCAGGAGCAAATACTAATATAGATGCAACACTAAAAGAAGCTGATGTTAATAATGCAATAAATAAAGGAATTACTTCTATATGGAGTAATTTCAGAGGCAATGATGAAAATAATGGTGTGACAAAAGCATTAACACCTACTGACTATACAAATTCTATGCTTTATTGGGCAGAAAAAGTTGGTACGGGATTTGGAAGCGGGGCACCAAGTTCGCCGATTCTTGTTGGAGATGATTTGGTATATACTACAGCGACATCGATTGTAAAGGTAGATACCATGACAGGAAAAGTAATTAAAAGTGGAAACATGATAAGAACCTCAGCTTTTAATATTACACCTCCAACATATGCAGACGGAATGATATTTGTTGCACTTGCAAGTGGAGCAATACAGGCATTTAATGCAGATACATTAGAATCCTTATGGGTTTATGAAGACCCATTATATGGTCAGCCAAATTCACCGATTACCTATCACAACGGATATATTTATACAGGATTTTGGAATGGTGAGACAGGAAATGCAAATTATGTTTGTTTGTCAGTTACAGATGAAGATGTAAATGACAAAACAGAAAAAAAGACAGCGAGCTGGACATATACATCAAAAGGTGGATTTTACTGGGCAGGAAGTTATGTATGTGACAAATATCTTGTAGTAGGAACAGATGATGGAGCGAAAGCGGATGAAGAAGGTAAAGGTTCATTGATAGTTCTTGATTCGTTAACAGGCAATCTTATATCAAAATATGATGATGTAAGAGGCGATATTAGATGTAGTGTTAGTTTTGATAAAGAAACAGAAAGATTTTATTTCACATCAAAAGGTGGAGATTTCTGTTCAGCAAAAATTGATTCAGATGGAACAATTGAAGAAGTGAAAAAACTTGATATGGGAAGTTCAAGCACTTCAACTCCTGTTATTTGCAATAAAAGGGCTTATGTTGGAGTTAAAGGAAAAGAACAGTTCGGAGTTAATTCAGGACATCATATTGCAGTTGTAAATCTGGATGATATGAGTGTTGCATATAACTTAAGCACAAGAGGCTATCCTCAGACAAGTGGTCTTGCAACGACAGGATATGAGTCAGAAGACGGATATACATATGTATACTTTATAGATAATTATGAGCCGGGAAAAATAAGAGTACTTAAAGATAAACCGGGACAGACCAAAGCAATAATTACAAGAGATAGTGAGTACGAGGATGAAAATGATTATAACGTTCTGTTTTCACCAAAAGGTGCTCAGGCAAATTATGCAATCTGCAGTTTGATTTCGGATGATTATGGAACAATGTATTTTAAAAACGACTCAGCATACATGATGGCACTTGGAAGCAAAATAACAAAAATACAGGTAACAAAACAGCCGGATAAACTTGAATATAAAGCAGGCGAAAAATTTGACCCTAGCGGAATGGAAGTTACAGCTTTTTATTCAAATGGAAAAACAAGAAATGTTACTAAATATGTAACTGTTGATGATAGAGCACTGACGTCAGTGATGTCTGATGTGGAAGTTTCATTTAATTATGTACTTTATAATGATGAACTTTCTACTTACGGCAAATTTGATCCATTAATAGACACTGTAAACATTACCGTTACAGACAAAGAAGGTGAAGAAAAAGCAGCAGATGTCGTAAATAAAATAAACGGTATAGGTGATGTTATAACTCTTGATTCAAAGCAGGCAATAATTGATGCAAGAAATGCATATGACCAGCTTGATAGTTCACTTGAAAAATTTGTAACTAACTACCAAAAGTTAATTGATGCTGAAAATGTATTCAGAAGAATTGCAAAAGAATATTTGGATTCAAATTCACTTGGATTTACCGGAAACAATAAAGGATTCCAGAAAATAAACTTAAGTTGGAATAACTTAAGTTATGCAGACGGATACCTGCTTTATAAGTTAGATAATAAAACAGGGGAATATAAGGAAATTGCAAACTTTAAAGAAACAGGATACGAAGATACACAGGCAATAGTTGGTAGTACATATCAATATAAAATTATTCCTTTTATCAGAATTTCAAATAAGGCAGATGGGGTAATTTTAGGAAATGAATCCATTGTACAGACAAAATCAGAACTTGAAAAAGCAAACGGACTTAAGGTAAAAAAACAGGGCAAAAAATACTTAAAAATAAAATGGAACAGAAATAAAAACTTTAGTGGATATGTTGTCTACAGAAAAGAAGGAAAGAGTAAAAAATTCAAAATAATAAAAACAATAACTTCGAATAAGAAGACAACATATATAGACAGAAAAGTAAAAAGAAACAAAAAGTATTATTACAAAATCAGAGGTTTCAGAACAGTAGACAAAAAGAAGATATACGGAAAATATTCAGCCGTAAAATCTATAAAACGTTAAATTATACATAAGTAGCCATAACTGCAGATTACACGTGCATGGAATTTGCAGCTATGGCGAAGATGTATAAAAGTATAACTTTTGGTTTAAATTGTGAAATTTGCCATAGTTAATGAAATAAAAATTACCATTACTGATACAAAGTTATTTATTTATCGTTGCTAATATTTGTGACTTTTTGATGGAACATAATTATATGTAGCAAACGATAGGAAGTTTTTCGCAATTTTGCGAGCATAGTGTAAATAAAAAAGTAATGTTTGAGCCATCAGGCGAGTTTTACTTTTTTATTTACAATAAACGGCGCAGCAAAATAAGAAAAACAACGTGTTTGATATATATAATTATGTTTCGGCAAAAAAGTAAAAACAGAGCAGGCGATAAATAAAATATGGATGATGTTTGAGCTATCAGGTAAGTTTTACTTTCACTAATTATGGCAAGTCTCACAGCAAAAATATGGGACTAAAAAAACAAAGGAGAGAAGAGATGAAACAAGTGGGAAAGAAAATGCTTGCATTTTTATTGGCAATAACAATGATTGCCGGTATGACACTTAATGATGTCACAATTGCAAGAGCAGAAGAAAAAGCACCATGCATTACATTAAGCGATGGTGTAAAGGAAGAAGTGAATGAGACAACTTATATCTATAATGGATATAAGCCATATTTAGGGGACAAATTCACTGACAGCGAAAAACATGGAATGCTTTATTATGTAAGCAGAAGTGTTTACGATGAAGAAAGCAAAACATGGTCAGAACCTTCAAAATATGAAGAAATCACTATCGGCTTTGCAAGCAGTCTTCCGGAATATGCAGTAACAGAAAGCACTCCGGGAAAATATAAGTATAGCTGGAAAGCATATTGTAAAACAACAGGCTTACTTTCAGAAGCAACTTATACAGTTTATTTAACTGTACAGGACCCTGAAGAAACAACATATGACATGACATTTTATGTTGGAAGAGATAATGAAGGGGCAAATAAGAATCCTGAAATAAAATTGTATAAGACATTAGGACAGAATGAAGAAACAGGTTACGATGAATTTGATGAATCAGAAGAAATTAAACTTGAAGGTGGAAATCTTGATTCAAGTGGACAATATAGAGTATACACAGCTTCATTAAATGGTGGAACATATTCATACAGAGCATTTGGATATGATGAAAGTACACAAGAGTATACAAATCCATTAGGCGGTATGTGCGTTAACGTTCCAATGTCATCTAATGTAACTCAGTCAGGATATGATTCAAAATCAGTATATATCAGATGTACAAATGTAAGTTCAAGAACAAAGTATGACGGAAATAATTATTTAACAGCGGACCAGTATACTACAGAAGTTGTTTGCCCTTATTATAGTTGTACAGCTACACCTGGTACACCATATGTAAATGCAGGCATTACATACTATCCATATATGCTTGTAGCTCAGGGAAATGCATGCCTTTACAATTATTTTGCATATCCAAATAAAGACATAGCAGAAGAATATGATCTTACTTATGGATATGGAATTAACGGTACAGTACAAAAAGGTTATTCAACATTTTCATGGTCACCTTCAGTTGTTTCAAGAATTACATCAGCTATTACAGTACCTGATGAAGCGAAAGCACAGGTATATTTCCAGATGAACAACTTTAGGGATAAAGAAATTGAAAGTTATAAGCAAAAAACTAATTCAGATGGAACTTTATATCAAAAGAAAGACCACAAATATATAATTTATAAAGAAATTGAAAATAACGAAGAAACAACAACTTCTTTAAAGATTGAAGAGGAACAAATAACTATAAAAAGATTTGGCGCTTTAGATTCAACATTAAGATTTAAAGTTGGAAAAGTAGATATATCAAGTTATCTTACGCAACAAGGAGCTTTTGTTATAGAAAATCATACAAAAGAACTTGAGATTGTGGAAGGAAATGATATATCAATATATATAGATTATGATATAAAGATAATGGACATGTTTACTGGAAGAAACATAATCAAAATAGATATTAAGGAAAAATAATTATTCTAATAAATAAAAAATTAGATATAAAAGTTTGCCAACAATATGCACTTCCTCAATTTGCTCAAAATGTAATCTTAATAGATACAGGGCATGCAAAACTTATGACTCCATTTTTCAATCTAGAAAAATTGAGAAAAGTGCCTGGGTGTGAAAATGCTATGATTGTAGATCCTTATGCTGGAGGAAAAGGAAACTCTATAAGATATATGGATGTTTCTCCAAGAGATAATTATATGAGAGCACAGGGAATGTCGAATTTGTTTGTAGGTGGAGAAAAATCAGGATTTTATGTAGGTCATACAGAAGCAATTTGCACAGGTAGTTTAGCAGGGCATAATGCAGCTAGATTCTGTGCAGGGGTTGATTTTTTACAACTTCCAGAGAGTATAGCTATAGGGGATATGTTAAAATATTCTAATATAGAAATGCATAAGCAAGATGGAGATAAATTAAGCCGGTTCTATCCTCGCGTTCGACCAGTTCTTCATTCTGACCAAGGGCGGTCCGAACAATTCCACCATGACCGTGGTGCAGCTCATCTACAACTTCGCATTCGATTCCAAGAAGGATCTGGGCATGGCGGCCGCACTGTCGCTGATCGTGCTTGCGGCCCTCGTGGTGATCAATTCCATCCAGATGCGCGGTATGCGCGACAACACCAAGTGAGCAAGGGGAGGGAACTCACATGACTACTCCATTGTGGAAGCGCGTAATCGTCTATATTCTCGAAGGTCTGCTGGCTCTGGTCTTCATTTCGCCGCTGATCTGGGTGGTGGTCTGCTCGTTCAGTCCGCAGCCTGGTTCCGCACAATCCAAGGGCTGGGGTGTGAACAACTATCTGACGTTGTTCGGCTACCAGGAAGGCCTGCCGAAGTACCTGTTCAACTCGGTGGTGGTGACGTTGGTCGCCGTGGTGTTCTCCGTGGTGGTGTGCACGCTCGCAGGCTATTCGTTCTCCCGTTTCGACTATCCGGGCCGCAATCTCGGATTCATGGTGACGCTGTCCATTTTGATGGTACCGTATGCGTCTCTGCTGATTCCGCTGATGGTGTGGTACAAGGATATTGGTCTGAACGATTCCTTGCTGGGTGTCGGTTTGGTTATTACCTTGTTCCAGCTGCCGATGAGCACGTTCATCATGCGTAATGCTTTCGATGCGATTCCGAAGGATATGGAAGAGGCCGCCATGGTCGATGGCTGCAACTCCCTGCAGTCGTTGATTAAGATTCTGGTGCCGGTCGTCAAGCCGTCGATGGTCACTGTCGGTCTGCTTGCTTTCCTTGAGGCTTGGAACAATTTCATGATTCCGCTGTACCTGTCGAGTTCGTCGAACGCCACGCTGCCGCTCGCTTTGGTGAACATGCGTCAGCAGACTATGGGCGTCATTGATTACGGTGCCACCGAAGCTGGCGTCGTAATTCTGATGATCCCCGCAGCCATCCTCTTCCTAGCCCTCCAGAAGTACTACGTCAAAGGGTTTATGGCTGGAGCCGTCAAGGGCTGACACCTGGCGATGTCAGCCCTTGGGAGACAGCCCAGTGGACTGTTTCCAGGCTCCGGCCTGAGCAGAACCGAAGGCGGAGTAGCCAAGAGCCGTCAAGGGCTGGCGAAGTCCTTAATCTTAAGGAAATATCATGAATGTAACTATTACTTCTCCTTTCTGGAAGCAGCGTCGCGACCAGATCGTTGAATCCGTCATTCCCTATCAGTGGGGTGTGATGAATGATGAGATTGCCACTGAAGTTCCGGATGATCCGGCTGGCAATCAGCTTGCCGATAATAAAAGTCATGCCGTGGAGAATCTGCGTATCGCAGCCGGTGATGAGACCGGTGAATTTCATGGCATGGTCTTTCAGGATTCTGACATATATAAGTGGTTGGAGGAAGCGGCTTACGCACTGTCGTATCATCCTGATCCGCAATTGCGGGAACTGTGCGATGAAACCGTCGACCTCATCGCACGTGCGCAACAATCGGACGGATATTTGGACACTCCGTACCAAATCAAAACCGGTGAATGGGCGCATCGTGAGCGTTTCACACTGATTCAGCAAAGCCATGAAATGTATGTCATGGGCCACTATATTGAGGCTGCTGTCGCCTATCATGAGGTGACCGGTAACCAGCAGGCGCTTGACGTGGCGTGCCGTATGGCGAATTGCATCGATGCCAATTTCGGCCCGGAGGACGGCAAGATCCACGGTGCTGATGGACATCCGGAAATCGAATTGGCGTTGGCGAAGCTGTATGATACGACCGGTGAGGAGCGCTATCTGAATCTGGCGCGGTATCTCATCGACGTGCGTGGTCAGGATCCGCAGTTCTACGCCAAGCAGATCGCCGCTGTCGACAACGACTACATTTTCCGGGATCTGGGATTCTACAAGCCCACGTACTTCCAAGCCGCGCAGCCGGTGCGCGAGCAGCAGACCGCTGACGGCCATGCTGTGCGCGTGGCCTATTTATGCACTGGAATCGCACATGTGGCGCGTATTACCGGTGATCAGGGCTTGCTGGATGCGGCGCATCGTTTTTGGAACAACATCGTGTCGAAACGCATGTATGTAACGGGTGCGATCGGTTCCACACATGTGGGGGAGTCGTTCACGTACGATTACGATCTGCCGAACGACACCATGTATGGCGAAACGTGCGCTTCTGTGGCGATGAGCATGTTTGCCCGCCAAATGCTTCTGTTGGAACCGAATGGTGAATATGCCGACGTGCTTGAGCGTGAGCTGTTCAATGGTGCCATCGCGGGCATCAGCCTTGATGGCAAGCAGTATTACTATGTGAATGCGTTGGAGACTTCGCCGGACGGTTTGGACAATCCGGATCGGCATCATGTGCTTTCGCATCGTGTCGATTGGTTTGGCTGCGCATGCTGCCCAGCTAATGTCGCGCGATTGATCGCGTCGGTGGACCGTTATGTGTATACCGAACGTGACGGCGGTCGCACGGTGCTCGCTCACCAGTTCATTGCGAATCAGGCAAGTTTTGATTCCGGGTTGCATGTGGAGCAGCGTTCCGATTTTCCTTGGAACGGTCATATTGAGTACATGCTGGAATTGCCCGCTGAGGCGGCTGATTCGGTACGTTTCGGCGTGCGTATTCCCACATGGTCGGCTGATTCCTATGCGCTGACATGCGATGGTGTTGCTGTGAAGACGGCTCCGGAAAACGGTTTCGTATATTTCGCAGTTGCTCCGGGAACTGCATTGCATGTGGTGCTGGATCTTGATATGGCAGTGCGATTGGTGCGTGCCAACTCTCATGTGCGTTGCGATGCAGGTCGTGTTGCGGTGATGCGCGGTCCGCTCGTCTATTGCGCGGAGCAAGCCGATAATGCCGGCGATCTGTGGACGTACCGTCTTGCTGATGGCGTGGATGCCGCGGATGCCACGGTTACTTTCGAGAGTGATTTGCTTGGAGGTGTTGACGCGGTGACGTTGCCTGCCGTTCGTGAGGCTGCGGATGCCGTGGACGCCCCGTTGTACATGTCCGCTCAGCGTGACGCCTCAGATGAGCGGACGTCGCTCAAGCTGGTGCCCTACTACGCATGGGCCAACCGCGAACTCGGCCAAATGAACGTGTGGTTGCGCAGCTAAACAAAAGAAAGACTTGCTACCCGGCGTTATGGGTGCCATGGTGCCGGGAAGCGGGTGAGCGCGGCGTGATCGATTGGAGCCGAATGCGCCGCGCTGACTGGAATGAGAGACCGGCTGCCCCTTATGGGGTGGCCGGTTTTGTCATAGCCCCTAGTATAAGACGGGAAAATGCGAAAACTTTCCTTTTCGCATAAAAGCCATCGTATGGCAGTTCACTTAGAAAAGCATTGGAGAAAACTGAAAGAAAATTTGCGAAACCGTATTCGCGTCATGTATTCTTGAAATGTCGGTGGACGCTCCAATCTCATGTCCATCGCACGACTCTCATTCCTACAGAAAGAAAGTTGGATGCCAGGGAACGAGCCTTGGCAACCAAGGGCCAACGATGGTCCATGTAGGAGGAATTGATGACACCATCAACAAGGAAGAAAGGGATTGTCACGTCATTGGGCGTGCTGACGGCAGTGGCCACACTGTTGTCTGGCGGTGTGACGACCGCATACGCCAATGACGCGCTGGCCAATCCGAACTCTGCCATGGGGTATCCGAGTTTCAAGGGGGCCGCCGACCCGATTCCGGGCACCGGCGTCGCTTTCGATCCCTCGACAAGCTACCTCAAGCAGGTGTTCGATGCGGATGTTGCCAACGGTGCCGGAACCGACACCGCACACGACTTCTGGATCGACAAGATGCTGACGCGCACAGGCACCGCACCAAACGGTACCGGCACCAACGATGCTGGCGACTACAACTATGCGGGCGCAGACAAGAACGAATACCTGTTCTCACGTGGCCGTGCCGCATTCATGTACACGCATACGCCGGAAGCACTTGGTTTCGTAGGAGATGTCGCATACTGGGATCAGACCGGCAACGACGGCTTTACCGTTGAGGTAAGCATTGGCGGTTCCAAGCAGACCCTGCGCGAGAACACCGACAAGCGCAAGCAGACGCCAAGCTACTTCACCACGGAATTCACCAACGGCGACAAGACCATTACCGTCACCGAAGTCAAGTACATCACCTACACCAATGTGATGGTCGCGAATTTCACCATCACCAGCACCACCGGCGGTGACGTAACGCTGACAGCAGCCTCGCCATTCGCACAAAACGGCAATGACGGCGACACTGAACTGACCGGTCGCTTCAATGTGAAGAACGATCTGACCACCATCTATCCACGGTTCTCCGGCAACGGTTTCACCGTAAAGGACGGCAAACTCGCTTCCACCCTCACCTTGGAAGCGAACGTGCCACAAACCACCAAGCTGCAGCTTGGCCTGATCGCCAACGAGTTGCCGGACTCCACCGCGGAATACGAAGCCCGATTCAACGGCGATCTCACCGATCCGGCCGCTTCCTACAAGGATTCCGTGACCACCTACAACCAGTGGTGGGTCGATAACATTCCTTACGTGGAAACCCAGGAACACAATATCGACAAAACCGTGTTCTACCGCTGGTGGCTGAGCCGTTTCAACATGTTGGACGCCAATATGCCGGGCAATACGTTCCAGTATCCGACCTCCATCGAAGGCGTGCTCGGATACAACAACCAGATCGTGCTGACATCCGGCATGTTCATTAACGACACCAAGTGGTTCCGTAACGCCGAATACTCGTACGGCACTTGGGTGTCGGCCGGGCAGACAGCCAAGAAAGGCCAGTCCGGGTATTACTACTACCACGACAATCCGGGCGATCCAGCCAATTGGAACCACAGCTACACGCAGTACATCACCAAGGCCGGTTGGGACTCCTACAAGGTGCACGGCGGCCCGTCATCATTGGCTGAAGCGTTGGGTGATTACGGTTCCGAAGATGTCAAAGGTCTGCTCAATTCGCAAAGCGAGCCAGAC
>OGWV01002029.1_pt1 | contig 12591 bp, 9 predicted proteins | sample 1576081 | NCBI WGS metagenome assembly OGWV01 (sample SAMEA3541541, study PRJEB24748) | human gut metagenome | biome: human gut; feature: human-associated habitat; material: faeces | place: China | collected 2012 | reverse complement strand
TAGGAAGAATGCCTGTCAGATAAGCCAGCTGAATATACTTCGTCGGCTCCGTTCCTTTGAACATGCCTCGAAGAAAGTTGATGTAATCTTCCTGTACCTTCGCATTGGCAGCTTCGTCACGAATCAGAACATCCCATTCGTCAATAATAACGATGAATTTTTGTCCTGTCTTTTCATTCACCTGTGAAAGGGCATTCGGCAGTGTTGCAACATTCTCTGGAAGAACAGCTGGATAGATTTCTCGGAGTTCAGCCAGCACGCTGCTTGTAATGTACGCTGCAACATGCGCCGCGTCAACGCAGTTTGCCAGAAACCACTGAACGTCGATGTGAATCACGTCGTATTTGTTCAGGTGCTTCTTGAAGTCAGCAGACTTGCTGATTTCCAATCCGGCGAACATTGCTTTCAAGTCGCAGCCCTTGCTGTAATACGCCGTCAGCATATTGGCGGTGATGGACTTCCCGAACCGCCGCGGACGGCTGTTGCAGATATACCCTTCCATCGTGCCAAGAACGCGATTGATGTATGCAATCATTCCGGTTTTGTCAACATAAATTTGCGAGTTCAGCGCAACCTGAAAAGCGCTGTTGTTCGGATTCACAAAGCGCCCCATTGCCTCTGCTCCTTTCCGAAGGATGTTTGCTGAGGTTTTGATTTCCACGACTGCTCAATGAAATCACCCCTTAGCCTGCTCTTATTTTACTATTGATTTCGGGAAATAGCAAGGAAATCAGACGACGGGCAGCATCAATTTTCCAATACGAAGGAATGCAATCTGCAACGATATTTCAAAAGAAACGGGGAAAATCTTCATTTTTGCAAGCAATGATTGAAAGTATAGTTAGAATGTTTGCCGACAAAGATGAAGATTTCTGCTGCAAAATTGCATAAGGCAATTGAAATACTAATCAAGACGTAAGGAACTGCTATTAAGCTGCGATTTCTGGATTTTCCGCCATCATCAGCATTGGCTTATGAAAAAAGATATATTCTTTAGCCGTTGATGGTGCATCCTGCGCTGCTCTTCATGACCGCACCTCACGATACTTCCGCTCCAGTCCTTCCGTTTTCTCCCGAATTTCCTCTGCAATCTGTTTGCATACTTTTGTCGGCATTCCAGCCACTCGTCCTACTGCTAATACGTCCTTCATGCCGGGGTCACGCCCATTGCCATTCACCGTGGTCGTGTGTTCACCATAATACGTTGTACTCCAATGCCGATGTCTACGGGCATTCAAGGATTATCAACTCTTGAAAATGCTCTCCAGATATGCGTCATTCCCTGTTGTCGCAATCCAATACTGGCATTTCTCGCGCCAACGCCCTCAAACTGGCATTTGCCGGAATAATAAAATTGCTCTTATACTTTCCATGTTGCATTGCAATGGACTTGACATTCCTATGTGAAAAACGATGAAATTACTGGAAAATATTCTTCAACTTTGGAAAACAACAAGTTAATCTGACTGAGTAGCCAGCCGATGTAGACTGGTGCGGTAGTGAATACAGGCTGACTGTATATTGCAAAAAAAGCAGCGAAACTTTCATTTTTGCAATCAAATATTGAAAGTATAGTTCCATGATGGCTATGCATGCGTCATTTTCCAAGGGGGAAAAATACTTACTTGATATTGCTCTTCGGCGCGGGACTTTCTTTTCGCAGGGCGTTTTGCTATAATAGAATTGCTTTTTGCTTGCGCGACGTTGTTCGCCGCCTTTTTTGCGCAGGTTCGGTGTGACGCGGACGTTTTGCGCGAAATAATGAAAGAATGGCGCAACTGGTGAAGCAAAGAAAAGAAAAAAACAAAAACGCCCTTTGCGCGAATATGTTATTTTGTGTTCATTTGTGCTATTATGTCAAAGATATTCCATTGTTTCTGGTGAAAACTTGTGCTATACTATTATCAATAGAACCGATAGGAATTCGGTTCAACAATTGCAAAGGAGGCTTCCCTATGAAGAAATTCCTCTCCGTCGTATCTCTGCTGATGGCGCTCATGATGCTCTGCACCAGCGCGCTGGCGAACGAACAGAAATATGATGAACCCGTGACGGTGCATTTCGTTCGTTCCACGGACGACACGCTCGACGCGAACTACTTCTCGCAGCATCCTGACAAGACCATGACCGACAACCTCTGGTGCGATCTGTTCCGCGACGAGCTGAACATCAACGTGGAATACGACTGGATCGTGAAGAGCGGCGACGAATACGACCAGAAGCTGGCTGCGGAGCTGGCCGTCGGCGCCATTCCGGAGTTCGTGAACGTGACCGCTCTGCAAGCCAAGCAGCTGTATGAGGCGGGTCTGATTATGCCGCTGGACGAAATCTACAACGAGTACGCAACCGAGCAGACCAAGCGCGTCATGCTGGAAACCGGCACTTCTCCCTTTGACGCGGTCACCTTCGACGGTCAGCTTTACGCGCTGCCCGTGGTTGGCGAAACGCTGATGATTGCCGACCTGATGTGGATTCGCACGGACTGGCTGGAAAAGCTGAACTTACCCGTTCCCACCACCATGGACGAGCTGATTGCTACGGCGAAGGCCTTCGCTGAGGCTGACTTCGACGGCAACGGCGTGAACGACACCATCGGCATGGCCGTGTCCAAGACGCCTTGGGATCAGCTGTTCACGCTGAAGGGCTTCTTCAATGCGTTCGATTCCTATCCCGAAATCTGGGTGGACGACGGCACGGGCAAGCTGGTGTACGGCTCTACGCTGCCCGGTACCAAGGACGCGCTGGCGACGCTGCATCAGATGTATGTGGACGGTCTGCTGGATCCTGAGTTTGCCGTTAAGGACGACGGTAAGGTGGCGGAAGCGACCACTTCCGGCAAGTGCGGCATCATGTTTGGCGCACAGTGGAATTCTATTTACCCCCTGCAGAACAGCAAGAACCTTGAGCCCGAAGGACAGTGGCAGGCGTTCCCCATCGTAACGGCTACCGACCACAAGGCGAAGGCGCAGACGGACGTCGGCACTACCGCTTGGACCGTGGTTCGCAAGGACTGCGAGCATCCCGAAGCCGTTGTGAAGATGTACAACCTCTTCATCGACAAGTGCTGGGGCCCCAACAACGAGAACGGCGTGTACTACGCGCCCCTGGATTCCGAATCCATCTGGAAGCTGTCCCCTGTGACCCCCACCAAGCCTGACAAGAACCTGAACGCTTTCCTCGATCTGGAAGCGGCGCGTCAGTCCGGCGATTTCTCTCAGGTCACCGGTGAAGGCTACTCCATCCTTCAGAAGCTTCAGGCGTTTGAATCCGGCTCCGAGGAAGGCTTCGCCCTGTGGGGCTGGGAGCGCATCTACGGTGCGGAAGGCGCTTACGGCGTGCTGAACTACTACAAGGAAAACAATCTGACGCAGGACATGATGTTCGTTGGTGCACCCACCGAAAGCATGACCCTGTACATGAGCTACCTCAAGGACCTGCAGAACGAAACCTTCGTGAAGATCATCACCGGCGAGGAAACCATTGACGCTTTCGACCGGTTTGTGGAAAACTTCTACGCCAACGGCGGCGACGCGATTACTGAAGAAGTCAACGAATGGTATGCTTCCTTGAAGTAATCTGACCGATTGACTAACGGGGGCTGGTGACAACATCAGCCCCCGCTTTCAAATCAATTCCAGCAGGGGGTGACGACTGTGGAAAAAAGCATTGTAAGCAAAAATTACGTCAACTTGAAGCGCGTTCGGAGAAGAAAACGCTTGTGGCGCGAGCTGCCCTTTCATCTAATGCTGCTGCCCGGCGTTATTCTTGTCTTCATCTATATGTACCTTCCCATGATTGGGCTGAAGATCGCATTTGAGAACTTTATTCCGGCGAAGGGACTGTTTGGTCCTCAGAAATTTGTCGGCATGAGGAACTTCCAAATGCTGCTGCGAAATCCCCAGACGATGCCTGCGCTCCGCAACACGATCATCATCTCGGCGTGGAAAATGGCGTTGCATCTGCTCGTGCCTGTCATCGTGTCCATTTTGCTCAATGAGATTCAAAGCAATGCCTTCCGGCGCATCTCGCAAACCTTGATTTATCTGCCCCACTTCCTGAGCTGGATTATTCTGGCGGGTATTATGATTGACCTGCTGTCGCCCAACGGCGGTCTTGTTAATCGCTTCCTGGGGCTATTCGGCGCTGAACCGATTTTCTTCCTTGGCAGCAACAAATGGTTCCGATTTACGCTGGTGTTTACCGACGTATGGAAGGAATTTGGCTTTGGTACGATTGTGTATCTGGCTGCTATTACCAACATTGATCCCACCCAGTATGAAGCCGCGACCATTGACGGCGCCAACCGCTTTCAGCGGATCATGCATGTCACCTTGCCCAATATGCGCATGATTATCGTGCTGATGATGGTGCTGAGCCTTGGCAACGTGCTCAATGCCGGTTTTGATCAGGTTTATAACATGTACAGCGAGGCTGTTTATTCCACCGGCGATATTCTGGATACGTTCATCTATCGCCTGAGCTTTAAGAACGGTCTGTGGGGACAGTCCGCCGCTGTGAGCATGTTCAAATCCGTTGTATCGACACTCTTTATCTCTGTAAGCTATCTGTGCGCCTACAAGTTCGCAGATTACAGAGTTTTCTGATGAGGAGGCGCGTGGTATGGTTAAGTCAAAGAGCTTCGGAGCCCGGGTATTCGTTGTGGTCAACGCCCTGGTAATCGGTTTGCTGGCCGCGTCTTGCCTGATTCCGCTGATTCACGTATTCGCCATCTCCCTGTCAGATAAGTCCTCTGCCTCCGGCGGACTGGTTACGCTGTGGCCGGTGAATTTCACGCTGGAAAGCTATAAGTATGTCATCAACCGCGCTCCCTTCTGGACGGCGATGCTTGTTTCGCTCAAGCGTGTGCTGGTCGGCGTGAGCCTGAACATGTTTTTCTGCATCATTTGCGCCTATCCGCTGAGCAAGGAAACAAACCAGTTCCGCGCCCGCACGGCGTATGCATGGTATTTCTTCATTACCATGCTGATTTCCGGCGGCATGATTCCGCTGTACATGGTCATTAACCTTACTGGACTCAAGGGAACCTTCTGGTCGCTGGTGATTCCCGGCGCTGTCCCTGTGTACAACATTATTCTGCTGCTGAATTTCTTCCGTCAGACGCCCCGAGAGCTGGAGGAGGCCGCCATCATGGACGGCGCCAGCCAGTGGCGCATTCTGTGGCAGATCTTTGTGCCCACCTCCAAGGCGGCGCTCGCCACCGTCGCCCTGTACTCCACTGTGTATCACTGGAACGAATGGTTCAACGGCATCATCTACAGCAGAGGTCCGGAGCAATATCCTTTGCAGAGCTACATGCGAACCATCGTCATTGACCAGAAGCTCACGCAGATGGGCGCCGGCGACTGGGAGGCGCTTGCCTTGGTATCCGACAAAACCGTGAAATGCGCCATGATTTTTGTAGCATGCTTCCCGATGCTGGTGCTGTATCCTTTCTTGCAGCGCTACTTCGTCAAGGGCATGGTGCTGGGGTCTGTGAAGGGATAATTGCGCATGCATAAACAGCCGCTGGGTCTAAATCGCCGTGGGTTCATCCGCCTGCTGGCCATCACGGTCGCCGTGGTGCTGGTGTTCTATGCCATCGGGCTTTACCTGAACCATATGGGATTGCAGACCCTTCATGGGAACATGGAGGCGCTTAGCGAACGGGAATGCAGCTATATTGCGTCGCAAATCAATCTGGAGGTCGGCAATCTGATTACCCAGTGTCAGGAGCTTGCGGCGGATAAGGAGCTGCTGCGGTATGTGATCGCCTATCCGCGGCTCAGCGACTATCAGCGCATCGCCAGCATTAGCGGGCTGTCTGATAAGCTGCTCCGCATGAAGCGCTCGTGTGATTTGCTGGAAAACGCAAAGATCCTGCTGCCGCAGATCGACCGCGTTATCTCGACGGAAAAATCCATCTATGATACGATGGATCGGAGCGAATACGCGACTTTCCGGCAATTGGTGGACGGAAAGCTGCTGCGCATCGCAGAGCATGGGGACAATCTGTACATGCTTTGCAGCCCTGTAACGCGGGGCGAGCCGATGTTCCTCATTTCCCTCTGCATATCGCCGGAACGTCTCGAACGGCGAATGCGCCTGTTGGCCAGCGAAAACGCGCTGGACATGACGCTGTATACGCCGGAAGGCACGGTGTTTTTCAGTGCCGGAACGAAAAATGGGTTGCTGTCCGCCGGAAAGGAGGGCAGCAGCCTTTTGGGCGTGCAGGGGGAAAGCACTTTTTCCGCAGAGGCGGAAATACCGCTGCTGCATCTTACGCTTCGCTGTGTCGGCACGATAGCGGATGAATTGCAGCCGCTGATGCGCCATCGTATGTGGGTCTGCCTGCTGACCGCGCTGGCGCTGGTGCTGCTGGTTATTTATCTTACCTATTTCCGGCGATATATCCTTCAGCCGCTGGACACCATTGTTGATTCCCTGCGTCAGGCGGGCGAAACGGGACATTTCCATATCGAACGATCGGATGCGGGCTTTGACGACCTCTACGCCCAGTTTAACTCCATGATGGAGAATCTGGAAAGCCTCAAGGCGCAGGTTTATGAGGAACGGCTGCGCGCACAGCAGGCGGAGATTCGGCAGCTGCAAATGCAAATCAATCCGCATTTCTTTTACAACACGCTCTTTATGGTCTACCGCATGGCACAGCAGGACGGCAACGAAGACATTGCGCGGCTGAGCCTGAATCTGAGCCGCTATTACCGCTACATCACGACCATTCCGGAGCATGACGTTCCCCTGCGCGATGAGGTGAACCATATCCGGCAGTACCTGGAAATTCAAGGGATGCGTTTTTCTCCGCGGGTGCGCGTGCATATGAACGAGCTGCCGGAGGAAATCGCGCAGGAAAACATACCGCCGCTGATTCTTCAGCCGGTGGTGGAGAATGCCTTTGTGCATGGCGTGAAGAACAAGCAAAGCGGCGGCGTGGTGGAGGTCAGCTTTATCATGGAGCAGGATCGCTTCGGCGTAACGGTATATGATAACGGCGGAACGATGGATGCGGAGAACGTGCGCCGCCTGGACGAGCGAATGCGCGCCGGAGAACTGGCGGAGGGCAGCGCGCTGTATAACCTGTATCGCCGCATGGAGCTGCTCTACGGTGATCATTATGAGCTGAAACTGGAAAGCTTTGCGGACGGATTGTCTGTGACAATCCTGTTCCCGAGGACAGGGAGGTGAGGCGGCGTGGAATCGCTTCTTATTGTCGATGACGAGGTTATCATTGCCGACGGATTGTACCATATGCTTCAGGAAGTGTTTCAGGACAGGCTGGAGGTTCGCCGCTGCTACAGCTGCGACGAGGCGTGCGCCGTGATGAACCGCAACCGCGTGGATATTCTGCTGACCGATATTGAAATGCCCGGAGCGTCGGGGCTGGAGCTGCACCGCATGGTGCGCGAACGCTGGCCGATGACCCGCGTTATCTACCTGACCGGCTATTCCGATTTTGATTATGCGCGCCGAGCGCTGAAGCAGCGTGCGTTTGCGTATGTACTCAAAAGCGAAGGCGACCAAGTGCTTATCAGCACGGTGGAAAGAGCGGTAGAGAACCTGCAGGAGGAAAGCGCGAGGCTGATGCGGCAGGCGGCGGTGGCGAGCGAATATGCAAGGCAGCTGCGGCAGCTGGTGTTCCATGCCATGCACGGCGGACAGCTGCAAGAGGAATCGCTGCTTGCCGCCATCAAGGACAGCGGTTTTCCCTTTGACGCACATCGACCGGTGCGTATGGGATATGGCATGTTCGGCGCAGCCATGCGCCCCGAGCTTCTGCATCAGTCGATGAACCTGATCGAGGAGCTGATGCGCCCCCATTTGCCGATGCTGCTGACCGACATGAATGCCCGCTGCTTCTCCATTGTGTTTCAGCCCTCGGAGGAGGACAGCGCGCTGCTGGAGGGACACCTGGAGAATGCGCAGCGGATGATCGAGCAGCAGGGACAGCAGCTGACGGTCTGTCTGACGGACTGCGAAACAGAATGGAAGGCATTGGGGAAGGGAGCGGCGCAGATGCTGGAGCTGATCAATCAGGTCAGCCCCGCGTCCGGCGAACTGGTCACGTTGCACGCGACGCAGGCGCAGCCAACGTCCTCGATGCCGCTGGTATCCGTCAGCGACGGACAGGCAAGCCTTATCCGCATGAAGGAATACCTGCTTACCGGTCAGGAGGATCTCTTTGCTGAAGAAACCCCGCGTTTTTTTCAGCTTCTGGCAGATACCAGCGATAAGCGAAGCACCGATGAGCTTTACGAGGCGCTGGCGCAGTTCATGCGCGATTGCAGCGGCGCCTTCCTGACGGGCGACATTGCGTCGCCCGCGCTGGAAAGGCTGGTGATTAAGCCCGGAACGCCGCTCAGCGAGCTGCAGCGCAAGCTGAACCATCTGGCGCAGGAGGTATTCAATGCACGCTCCAAAAAGCAAATGCACCGTCAGCGACACATTGTGCGGCAGATTGACCAGTATATAGCCGAGCATCTAAGCGGCGATTTGTCGCTCACCGCGATTGCGGACGCGCTGCATTTCCATCCCACCTACATTTCGCGTGTGTACCGTGAATGCAGCAGCGTGTCGTTCAGCGACAGCATTGCACAGTCCCGGCTGAAGAAGGCGTGCAGCCTCCTCAGCGAAACCGACCAGTCCATCGCCTCTATTGCGGAGCAGACGGGCTTCAATACCGCCAACTATTTTGCCCGATGGTTCCGGAAATGGATGGGCTGCACCGCGCAGGAGTATCGGGAACGTTCGCGAGATCATGCGTAATACGATTTCCTGATTCAACTGCGCCATCTGCTTGCGCCTTGGTGCATTCTCATTTGGAAATAATATAAGGCGCTGCCCGGTTTGAGAAAAAATCAAACCGGGCAGCGTTTTATCTGGAAATCGTATTATTGCTTTTTGATGCGCACCGAATCGCGCATAACGACGTCTACGCCGATTTCTGTCTTAATGGTGCAGGGCATATCGCGCTCCACCAGAGAAAGCAGCGTGCGAATCACCGTCACGCCCAGCTCCTTTCGGCAGACGCGGATGGTGCTTAGCTGAGGGGTACAGCGTCAAGGGCTGATCGAACGAGATGACACATCATGGGGAGCCGACGCACGCGTTCTGGCTCCCTATTTTGACGCTTGAATGCAAGGGAGGAGGTCGATTCTGACATGCAACACCATGTGCTGCGGCTGGACGCCCCCGGAACGGCTTTCCACGAAAGCATGCTGCTGGGCAACGGCTGGATGGGGCAGGCGATACATGGTCAGCCGGAGCATGAAACGCTGGAGCTGAGCCACATCGCCTTTTATTCCGGTTCCCCGGATGAGGATGCGCCTGACGCCGCCGCGCCGGAGTCCTTCCGCCTGGCGTGGCAGGCAGCGCTTGACGGCGATTATGCGGCGGCGGATCGGCAGATTGAAAGCTTCATGGGAAGCAAAGAACAGTACGGCACCTCGATGCCGGTCGGAACGCTGCGAATTACGCAGACGCTGGGCGCATGGCGGGATTACGGACGAAGCCTGGATCTGGAAGAGGGCTTGATGCAGTTGAGCTTCCGCCACGAGGGCGGTATGCAGCGGCGGGAGTGCTTCTGTTCTTACCCGGATCGGGCGTTCTTCCTTCGGGCAACGGATGATGCGCCCATGACCGTGCGCATTGCCATGGGAGATGGCGCGGCGAAGGCAAGCGCGTATAAGGGCGGCTTACTGCTGGATGCGTGGGCGCATGAAAACCGCCACAGCGACGGGACGTGCGGGACGCATCTGCTGGGACTTGTTACGGTGGACGCAGGGGATGGCGCGGTCGTCTGTACCGGCGATGCGCTGGAAATTCACGGAAGTCACGAATGGCTGCTGCGGCTGACGATGGTATCCGACTTTACGCCGGAGGAGCAGCAAGTGCGTCTTCCTGACGCAGCTTGGACGGAAAACGCCAAGGAGCGGCTATTCGCTCGCTGCGCCTTGGCGGACTATGCCATGCTTCGCGCACACCATGCTGCGGATTTTTCCGGGCAGACGCAGACCGCACGGCTTCATTTGGCGGGCGACGATACGGCGAACGACGCGGAAATGCTCTTTGCCTTCGGCCGCTATCTGACCGTCAGCGGCGCGAGAGCGGACGCGCCGCTGCCCATGTCCCTGCAAGGCGTATGGAACGACAACGTTGCCTGCCGCATCGGCTGGACGTGCGATATGCACTTGGACATCAACACCCAGATGAACTATTGGCTGTGCGAATCCAGCGGCTTGAGCGAAAGCCATCTGCCGTTGTTCGCATGGATGGAAAAGCGGCTGATTCCGCATGGACGCAGGAACGCCCAGCGTCACTACGGCTTGCCGGGATGGGCAGCGGAGCTGGTTGCAAACGCATGGGGCTATGCGCAGCCCTACTGGAACAAGAGTCTTGCGCCCTGTCCGGCCTGCGGCGCATGGCTGGCGCTGGACTACATGACCTACTATCGCCGCACAGGGGACGAGGCTTTCTTGAAGGAGAAGGCGCTTCCGGCGCTGCGGGAAGCGGCGGCGTTCTTTCTGGCGTATCTTTTTGAGGACAAGGAGGGCTTCCTGACCTGCGGCCCGTCGATTTCTCCGGAAAATGCGTTCGTGACGGAAAACGGAAAATGCTATTCCTCCGTTGGAACAGCGTTTGAGCTGAGCATGATCCGTGCGCTTCTGACGGATGATCTGGAAGCCCATAGGGCGCTTCGGCTTCCCGAGGACGCACATCAGCGCGCTGTTCGGGAGGCGCTGGCAAAGCTGCCGCCGCTGCGCACGCTGCCAGATGGCACGCTGGCGGAATGGTCGCACAATCTGCCTCCGGCGGACAGACAGCATCGACACATGAGCCATATGGTCGGACTGTATCCGCTGTATCAGATTACGCCGGAGGAAACGCCGGAATTAGCCGACGCGGCGCGGGAAAGCATCCGCCAGCGGCTTACTCCTTATGAAAAATGGGAGGATACTGGCTGGGCGCGGAATATGCTGACGCTTTACAGTGCGCGTCTGGGAGATGGAGAGCAGGCGCAGTTCCATTTTTCGGAGCTGTGCCGCCGTTTGACCATGCCGAACCTGTTGGTGATGCACCCGCCCACGCGGGGTGCGTCCTCCTTTGCGCCGGTCTGGGAGCTGGACGGCAACACGGGCGCAGCGCAGGCGGTTGTGGAAATGCTGCTGCAAAGCCGGAAAAACCGAATTGACCTGCTGCCTGCATTGCCGGAGGCGTGGACGGAGGGCGGCTTTGAGGGCTTGATGGCGGATGGCCCGGTGCGGGTATCCGCCAAGTGGCGGGACGGCGCTTTGACGGAGGTTATGCTGCTGAGCTGGCGCGACAGGGAAGTTACGCTGCATTGCCGAGGCTGGGAGCAAACAATCAGCCTTCGGGCAGGAAAGCCATATACGGTGATTCAAGGAAGGGAGCAATCAACATGAACGAAGCGAACAAGAAGCTACGCATTGGTGTGCTCGGACTGGGCAGACCGTATGTTGATCGTGCCGTATCGGCTTTTGTATTTTGTCTGCAGCAGCCACTTGATTTGGTCAAGACGGAGCGCGTTGAATTGGCGCAATGTTTCTAATACAAATCCCTGGGGTTCTGATAACAGGCCGTTCAAGGAAAACCCTCCTTCATATTCGCCGAAAATTCCATTGTGCGGTTAAGCTCCGGATCCAGCAGCAGGTCCGCTTCGCACTCCCACACTTCGTTGAGGATCACCGTCATGGTATATGCCATGGTATTTTGGATCTGCTGCTGAGTATTTTCCTGAAGTTTACGCTCCACAGCCTGCAGGATACTGCCATCCAGGCTGTGGAGCGTTTGCCGGATCACGGAGCGTGGCAGCTGTGAATGGTCAAGCCACCATTGCTCCGCATAGAAAAGCCGCGTAACAGCATGCTGAAAGACTCCGGCAGTCTGGCGCTGGAATAAATGCAGCTCGCAGGAACCGAGGATTTCTCTGAGCTCGTCCTCGTCCGTCTGGGACAAAGACGGACGCTCTTCTCTTATTTGAATTCTCTCAGTATTACTTGCCTGCGGTTTTGGCATATCCAGATGTGCCAGTTCCGCATCTCTTGATGTGCCGTTTCCGCATGTCTGGCAGGACTCCAGATGTGCGGAATCCGCATGTCTTGTTTTTTTGCCAAAGGGTGCGCTTGTATGTGTCTGCGCATCCTCTTGCGAAAGCTGGACAGTCGCAAGGTATATCTGGTTGGGATATCCCCGTCCCATTCTCCTCTCCCAAATCAATTTTGCAGAAACGAGTTCCTGAAAGCATTCAATGGCCTTGCGAAAGCTGATCTGCATTTCGTCAGCGAGTTCCTGCCGGGTAAAAATAATAAAGACCTCCCCGGCATCATTGATCCAACCGTTCATCCTGGATAACTGAAACCTGTTCAAAAGAAACGTATATGCGACTTTGCTTTCCAAGGCAAGCGGCTTATACCGGCCGTCTGCAAAAAGCCAACGCGGCATTTGCAAATGATAGTAGGATATTACGTCGTTGAGCTTCATCAGTGAGAAGTCTGGCCTGTCGGGTTCTGTTTAAAATATCTTCGGTTAACGGCCCGTCGATGTTGGATTCGTTTC
>OGWV01002028.1_pt1 | contig 12596 bp, 8 predicted proteins | sample 1576081 | NCBI WGS metagenome assembly OGWV01 (sample SAMEA3541541, study PRJEB24748) | human gut metagenome | biome: human gut; feature: human-associated habitat; material: faeces | place: China | collected 2012 | reverse complement strand
CCGTTATAGATATAGGCGGACAGGATACCAAGATAATCGAGGTAAAGGACGGTACATTCTTCCGTCTGCTGGCGGACGGAAAAGTCTTTCCGGGTACTCCGAACGCCCAGAGAGAGGATAAAAAATGTTGGCCTGTGGCGCTGATACAGAGAGAGGAACATGACGGCACACGCCGCTATTATATCGGGGAAGAGGATGTACGCATTGTCAGCGGTACGGTGGAAAAGGACGGCACATTCACAGCGTCGGCAGAGAAAGAGGAGCTTTCGTTTCCCCGTGCGGACTTTGGCGACGCGGCGGAAATCATACTCCATCTGTTGAGAAATGAGCAAGGCGAGGAAGTAGAAGTCTCCGAAGGATTGGAAGCCTTTCTGGATGCTGTGAACATCTACGACCTGGAGTCCAAGACCGATGACCGTACAGATTTCTCCGTAGCTTTTTGGAGCGCGGACGCTCCGCTGACGGGATTTACCGTCCGCTGCCTTGTGCCGACTTCGGTTCCAATTTCCCAGGTGTATATAATACCGATTATACCTATCCTCAGGCTTCCGATTTGGATTATTGGAATGAGAAGGGATTGAAATTAGTGCGTTTCCCATTTAAATGGGAACGTTTACAATATGAATTGAACGGAGAACTGAATCGTCATGATCTCGACAAAATGAAAGAATTTGTTGCTGCGGCAGCAGAGCGAGACATGGTTGTCATGTTGGACTTGCATAACTATTGTCGTCGTTATATGAATGGAGAGCATACGATTATCGGGACAAACGGGTTGACACCGGAACATTTGGCTTCGTTCTGGAAATCGCTGGCTACGGAATTTAAATCATTTGACAATATTTATGCTTATGGGTTGATGAACGAACCTCATGATTTGGATTCTTGCACGACTTGGTTCGAGATGGCGCAATTGTGTATAGACTCCATTCGTACGGTCGATATGGATACTCGTATTATGGTGGGGGGCAATCATTGGAGTTCGGCTGAACGTTGGGTTGAACTTAGCGATACGTTGAAATATTTGAAAGATCCTGCCGATAAGTTGGCATTCGAGGCGCATGTCTATTTCGATGCAGATGCTTCCGGTACTTACAAACGTGGATATGATGAAGATTCTTGCTATCTTGAAAAGGGTATAGACCGTGTGCGTCCCTTTGTGGAATGGCTGAAAGCCAATAAATTCGAAGGCATGGTCGGTGAGTATGGTATTCCTGATAGTGATTCGCGTTGGAACCTTGTATTGGATAAATTTCTGTCTTACTTGCAGGAAAACGATATAAACGGTTGTTATTGGGCTGCCGGACCGCCACGCCAGCGCGTGCGCCCAGCCATTGGGCGAGAAAGCATCCTTTGCACGCTCTTCTTCGTTGAAGACGATTTCGTCGCCATCCTTGGTGTAATGAATACCTTCGATACCAAGACGCAGCAGGTTATTTCCTTCCTCCGAAACCATGAAGTCCACAAATGCTGCCGCTTTGTCAGGGTTCTTGCAGGCTGCGGTGATACAGGTCATCATACCGCTCTTGCCCTGCTTGCTTAAGCCTCTCGCGCCGTCCGGACCTGCGGGGGAAAGATCATAGCAGATCGAAGCGTCCGGGAACAGCTCTCTGACGCTGTTTTCATGACGAGTCACATGACGGAACAGGGGTGCAGGCATCATGCCGGCTTTGCCCTGATAGAACTTTTCTTCTTTTTTAGACATATCATTCAACATCAGCTCCGGATCGATCGTACCTGCATCCCACAGCTCTTTGATGTAGGTCATGCCCTTTACAAACGCAGGATCTTCAAAAACGGGGATTACCTGATCGTTTTCATCCAGCGAATAGTCCGCATAGGGTAGTCCGTATGCGAAAAATACCCAGTCAAACTGTCCCGGCTTTTCTGCCGTGTAGCCGTATGTATTGTTCTGTCCGTCGCCGTCCGGATCGTCGTTTGTGAAAGCGAGCATGACGTCTTTCATTTCATCCAACGTCTGCGGATAGGACAATCCCAAATTATCCAGCCAGTCCTGACGCATCACGATCAGGGTATTGGCCACACTGTACTGTGCAATAAACGGCATGCCGTAATATTTTCCATTTTGTGCCGACCACTCGTAATTTTCCAGCCATGCCTTCATGCTCGGGAAGGAATCCATGTAATCATTCAGCGGAATAACCATTCCATCATCAATCCACTGCTGGGTTGCGCTCGTCCCGTATGCACCAGTTACCACATCCGGGAAATCGCCGGACGCCATCGCAACGTTGACCTTTTCCGTATTGGCTTCCGGAACGATTTCAACCGTCAGGTCTATGCCGAGTTTTTCGTTGATCGCTTCAATAATGCGGTCGTTATCCTGAATTGCTTCTGCCGCAGCGTCGCCGGTCGTCAGCCAACGGATCGGAACCCGCTCTGCAGAATCCGCAGTGTTCTGACCACCCGAAGCGCTGTTGCCGCAGCCTGCTGCCAGAATCGTTGTCGCTGCCATCGCTGTTGCCAGAAATGCACACTTACTTCTTTTTCTCATTTTGTTCCCTCTTTCTTTCCCTTTTATATTTTACCCCTTCACTGCGCCTGCCGTCATCCCTGCTGTGAAATATTTTTGGAAAAACGGATACGCGCACATGATCGGAATAATTGCCAGCATCACAGCCGCCATCTTCATCGGCTGTCCTAATAAAAACAGGCTTTCTCCGCCGCTGGAATATGCTGCGTCATTCTGAAACAGCATCGACCGTAAAAACAGCTGCAGCGGCCATGCTTCTTTCTTATTGATATACATAATCGCCGAGAAAAAGTCGTTCCAGTGATCGACTGCATAAAACAGCGTCACCGTCGTCAGCGCCGGTTTGGAAATCGGAAGCATGATCCTAAACAATACGCCGATCTCCGTACATCCGTCCAAAAGCGCCGCTTCCTCCAGCTCCATCGGAAGCTCCAAGAAGAAGTTTCTTAAAATAATCAGGTTGTAGGTGTTGACCGCCGACGGCAGGATCATCGCCCACAGCGAATTCATCAGATGCAGATCCTTTACAACGATGTAGGTCGGAATAATTCCGCCGGTAAACATCATCGTAAACACTGCCAGAAACATGAAGAACCGCTGTCCCTTTAAATCCTTTTTCGACAGCACATACGCCGCCATCGTCGTAATCAGCATGTTGATCAGTGTGCCGACAACCGTGATAAAAATCGAGTTCGCATACGATCTCCACAGATCGAAGCTTTTTAACATATAGGCATAGCCTTCAAACGACCATTCGTCCGGCCATAAATGGATGTTCGTCGCCAGATAGCTTTTCAGCGAGGAAAACGAAACAACCAGGCAGTCCCAGAACGGGTAAAAGGTTGTCAGCCCCAGCAGAATCAGAAAAATCAGATTTACTGTGTCAAAAATCCTGCTGCCGACAGAAACCTTGATTTTTTTCGGCTTTTCCCTGCTCATCAGTAAATTCCCTCCTCTCCTGCCATGCGTGCTGTCTTGTTTGCAATGACAACCAGTGCAAAGTTGATCACGGATTTAAACAAGCCGACCGCTGTCGCCAGCTCAAATTTGCCTTCCTGCAAGCCCATCCGGTATACATAGGTATCGATGATATCCGCCGTCCCGTATACGCCTGGATGATACAATACGAAAATCTGTTCAAAGCCCGCCTGCATCAGTCCGCCGATTCTCGTAATCAGCACAACGATAATAATAGAACGGATACACGGCAATGTGATATGTAACAGCTTCTGCCACCGGTTCGCCCCGTCCACGGTCGCCGCCTCGTACAGCTGCGGATCGATTCCGGTGATCGCCGCCAGATAGATAATCGTGTTCCAGCCGAACGTTTTCCAGATCATCGAAACGACCATCGTGCCGACGAAATACTTTTCATCTGTCAAAAATCCGATCGGTGCAAAGCCGAGCGCCTTGATGACGCCGTTGACAATACCCGAATCCATCGATAACAGGCTTGTCAGAATACCGCCCAGAACGACCCAGGAAATAAAATTCGGAATGTAAATCGCTGTCTGGATGACCCGTTTTACCTTTCCAAGCCGCAGCTCATTTAAAAGCAGCGCAATGATAATCGGAAACGGAAATCCGAAAATCAGTCGGATCAGGCTGATCCGGATCGTGTTCCAGAAAACGGAATAAAACTTTTCCATTCCAAACAGCTTTTGGAACATTTCCGTCCCCGCCCACGGACTTTTCCAGATTCCAAGCATCGGATTGAAATCCTTGAATGCAATTGTTACGCCGTACATCGGAACGTAACAGAAAATGATGTAATACAGAATCGCCGGAAGCAGCATCAGATACAGATATTTATGCTTCCAGAAATACAGTGCTGCCTTCTGCAGGCCCCCCTGCTGTCGGCCCTTTGAAAGTGCTGCGGTTTTTTCCCTCTTTCCCGTCATGTACCTTCCTCCCTCTCTTTTTTTCTGAAACAGTCCTGTTCCGTAAATGCTGCCCGCCTGGTGGCTGCAGCCCCTTTGCGTTTTTTTGTTTCCGTTTCTGAGGTCATTATATAAAAACACAGCTCTGTTAAAAATTAAAAAATCCGACCTATTTTGTTACATTTATAACGATTTCAAAAAAGCCTTGATCTATCACCCCTTTATTGACTTTTTGCAACTTTTTGACTTTATTTTTTGCAGATTCATCGGATTTTTGCTATCCATTTTTGCACTCCCTTTCTTTTGCTTTGTGCATTTTTTCGGTATAATGGTGTCAGAACCAATCAAAGGGAGGCAATTGTTTTGATATCATTCGATCGTTCCATGCAAAAGAAAAAGCTGAAAAATATCATTCGCTCGAGACACTTTTCTTCCTGTTTTTTTATTCTGACACTGTTATCCACGATCCTGTTTTTTGTTTCCACGCTCTTAAGCATCTGGCAGAACAACCTACAGTTAAAGGAGCAGCTGGAGGCAAAGGCAGACGCTGCCTATTCCAATATGGAAAATACTTTTTCCGTTATGAAGGTAGGCTCTGTTTTTATCGCAAAGCTTGCCTCCGTAAATCACATCCTCGTTTCACCGGATCCTACCATCGATTATTTTTCCCGTATGATCAGTGATATTTCTCCTTACACACAGCTGTACTCCTTTGAAACGATCTGCCTGTATTTTGACCGCAGTGAACGGGTTTTCGATTCCAGCGGAGGCATGTACACCTACAGTGATTTTTATAACCCGGATTTTCTCCAGATCCTTTCGGAAATGGACACGGAGGAGGCCTGGGTTGTAAACATTCCTTATGAGCGCTACTACAGCCCGCGTCCTGCTGTACCGGTTGTGGTCTATGCCCACAGTCTGCCTTTGTATTCCTCCAATCCGAAGGGCTATATCACAATTTCCTATGCCATGCGGGAGCTGCGCAGGGATGCTGCTGCCCTTCTTTCCGACAACGACAACAGCTATCATGCTGTCGTTACCTTTTGCGATCAGCTTATCTATGCCACGGATGCAGCTCTGTACGAGCGCTGGGATTCTTCTTTGTCCGCTGATGAAAATGAAGCCCTGCTTTTTCCCGATTATAATGCCTATCCTGCCGTTCAGAACTCCAATACGCTGCAGTGTACCTACTATGTGTCCACCACAGAGCAGTTCAAAGCAGTTACTCCCTTTCTTTTAAGACGTTTTTGCGAATACTTTTTTATACTATTCTGTTGCTTTTTACTTTCTGCTATCTACAGCATGGTTTTGTTAAAACCCGTGGATGACATTATGGAAAAACTCGGCATCACGCCCTACACCCTCGGTCTGTCCGACGATCATGATGAATTTTTCCGCTTAAATTCCGCCCTGGACAGTCTGACTGCCCAGGTCTCAGAGGTGCATTCCGTCCTGCACGAAAAGGAACAGCTCGTCCGGGAGCGTCTGCTGCTTGGTATCCTCCATGCCTCTGTCGATGTCACTGCCCTGCCTCAGGAATATATGAAATACGGTCTGGTCTTTCCGTACCGCTTCTTTTCCCTGATCCTCATCCACATGCCTGCCCTCGAAAGCATGGAGGATTTCGCAAAAAAGGAGCAACTGCGTCTCGTTGTCCTCTCCAGCGCTTCGGAGGCATTTTCCGTCCTTGGCAAAGCCTACGGCATCCATACAAACGGGCAGAATATCTGCATCTTGCTCAATACCTCCATCGCAGATGCAGAGCTGACGGCAGAATTAAAGCGCCTCTGCAGCGCTATTTCCCAACGCATGCAGCAGACGCTTTCCATTGATCCCTTCTTTTCCATTGTATTGTGTGAACAGGCATCGCCCTCCTACCAGAAATCCTGGCAGCTGGCCCGCAGAAACCTTTTGTTCACTTCTCCGGAAACAGAGGATTTTATGATCATCGGTCATCAGGAGGATCTGACCTCCTCCCTGGATCCCAACCTGTCCATCCAGCTTTCTCGTGCGCTGATCGACCGCGATCAGACGGTTGCCCGCAAAATCGCCGACAGCTTTTTTTCCCGCTATCTGGAAACAGCAAACACCCAGGAAGCCCGAAAGCTTACAACGATCCTCCTGTGCGAGGTCTATGTGGCGCTGCTTGATTTCGGGGATGACATTCCGGACACCCAGCTGAGCCCTTACCTCAAAAAGCTGGAAAATGCTGCGGATCCTTCCGAATGCAGCCGCATCTTCTTTTCCTGCATCCAGGGACTTTTAAATGCCAAAACAAAAACCTCCATGGAAGCCCACACTTATATCTGCCAGGCAATTTCCTATATCCAGCAGCACTACAGGGAGGAGCTTTCCGTCCCTCAGATCGCGGACGTCGTCAGCTTAAACCCGGTCTATCTTTCCAGGCTCTTCAAGCTCGACACCGGAAAAACGCTCTCCGAGTACTTAAACTGCTACCGCACGGAATGTTCCCTCGCGCTGCTGACCGACACTGCTGATACGATCCAGTCGATCAGCCAGAAAGTCGGCTACTCCGACGTCCGGAGCTATATCCGGTTCTTTAAGAAATATTATGACGTGACACCCAGTGAGTACAGAAGGGGTGCGGTTGGGAAATGATTCCGGGCAAGTCATTGCCGCAAATAATATTTGATTTTTGCCACGAAAATGCCAAAGCTGCCGCACAGTGAACCTTTGACGGCAGAGCTGTCCGGAGCCGTTGACAGCGGAGCGCACGCCGTCGATCGCCGGATCGGAAAAACGCTCTCCGCATACTTCTTGACAGAACAAGCCGCCTTTTTTATACTTATAACACTTGTAAAAAACACAGCTGCCGCGATTTTTGGCAGAACGGAGGTGCAAGTGCAGTAACTGTCATAGCACCGATCACTGTTGCGACTGTGAGTTTTTTCATGTTTTTTCTCATATACATCCTCCTTTATTCGTCGTTTCGACGTGTTCCTTGTGATTCTTATTATACGTTTTTGTCTATTTTTTTAAATGGACTAATGAAATGAATTTATGTCATAATCGTTATGGAAAAAACGCTGAATATATGGTAAAATGTCAACAACGACTTGAATTTGTGCGTATTTACAGGATATGAGTCCATATGTCTTTATATCAATAATATCCCCAGTCAAAGAAAATAAAAAAGGAATGGTGCAAATGCCAAATGTAAAATATACGGACAGCGCTACTTTCCGCTGTCTTGAAAATCTGAAAGAAGGCTCCCTTGATATCAGTCTGATCCATACGGGCAAAGAGCACTGCCCGCCCGGACATATCTGTTCCATGCCAAGAGACGAGTTTATCATCCATTTTGTACTGGACGGTACCGGATTCTATTCTGCCGGAGGTCAGACCTGGAGCCTTACTCCCGGACAGATGTTTGTAATTTATCCAAATGAACCAGTCACATACGGTGCTGATGAAACCAATCCCTGGACTTATGCCTGGATTGGTTTTCGCGGAATCCGAGCTCACTCAATGGTAAAAGAATGTGGATTTTCCAAAAATCAATTAGTACTTCCTGCACCGGATCAGAAAATAATCCTGAAACACATCGATTATATGCTGAATCATAAGCAGCTTTCCAAAGCCAATGATCTAAGGCGCCAGGCTTATCTGATCCTGTTGTTAGCCGAGCTTGCCGACTTTCATGAAAAACAGTCTGCACAGAACAAAAAAAATGCCAAATATGCTTATAGCACCAGTGTTTACGTGGAGCTTGCCATTGAATATATTAAAGATATGTATCAAAAGGGAATCGGGATTTCTGATATTGCAGATAATATCGGAATCAGCCGTGCCTATCTGAACAGTTCCTTTCAGAAAGAGCTTGGAATGTCTGCACAGACCTTCCTCATTGATTATAAGATGCATAAAGCAGCCAGTCTTCTGGTCAGCACCAGTCTGTCTGTTAAAGAGATTGCTAATAATGTGGGCTATGAAGACCAGCTTGTTTTTTCAAAAGCTTTTAAGAAGAAGTTTGGAATGAGTCCGAAGAATTATAAGACTCATAAAGAAATGATGGATAAATTTAACGAAAAGCAGGTAGACGATCCCGTGTGATCGTTCTGCCTGCTTTTTGTTGATTTTTTATTTCTGTCTATTGCTTTTCGCAACCTCCATAAGGAGCTTACCTGATTCGGTTATTATTTTGCAGTTAAAACATAAATTCTGGACTCATAGTCTGTGCATGGTTCGTCTTCACTTGTAGGTTCACCTGCTGTACAGTCTGTGGTGAGCAGTCCCAGATTCATCAGCTCATCCCCGTAGTTTTCTGTTTCATTATACTCATTTCTGTAGATAAGATCCGGATCCAGTCCCTGAAGCCGCACTCTGGTAAAATCTGCGTTTACTACATTTCTTTCCCTGTACCAGAATACCAGCGCTGTTTTTTTGTCCTCGCTGACTGTCATCCACACAGTTTCATTGCCCTCAAAAGGACTCTTCAGTCTGTAAAAAATTCCAAACTGGATCAGTTCTCTGTATTCTTTCATAAAGGTAATCTGCTGTTTTACTTCACTGATTTCCTCATCAGACAGTTTATTCAGATCCAGCTCATATCCGAAAGTTCCAAAATAAGCTACATTTGCTCTTGTATGTAACGGAGTTTTGCGGTTTAACTGATGGTTTGGTACTACAGAAACATGACTTCCCATGGAGCTTACCGGATAACACATGCTTGTGCCGTACTGGATTTTCACACGCTCTGCCGCATCTGTATCATCACTGGTCCATCCCTGTGGCGCATAATAAAGGATTCCCGGGTCAAAACGTCCGCCGCCGCTTGCGCAGGACTCAAAGAGAATCTGCGGAAATGCAGTATTTAACCGCTCATACAGATCATAAACTCCGAGAATATATCTGTGGAACACTTCTCCCTGACGGTCTGCTGGAAGTGCAGCTGAGTAACATTCCGTAATACTTCTGTTCATATCCCATTTGATGTAGGAAACCTTTGCTTCTGAGAGGATTTTGTACATCATCTCATAAATACAGTCCACCACTTCTTTTCTTGAAAAGTCCAGCACATACTGATTTCTGCCATGACAGGAATGCCTCTGGGGTGTCTGCAGGATCCAGTCCGGATGTGCACGGTAAAGGTCGGAATCCTTATTCACCATCTCCGGCTCAAACCACAGACCAAATTTCATACCCATCTCTTCAATCCTGTCTGCGATTCCCTTGATTCCCTGCGGAAGACGCTCTCTGTTTGCCGCCCAGTCACCAAGTCCTGCATAATCGTTGCTTCGTGCACCGAACCATCCGTCATCCAGTACAAATAATTCAACACCGCATTCCTTTGCCTTTGCAGCAATTTCCACCAGACGGTCCTCTGTAAAATCAAAATAAGTAGCTTCCCAGTTATTGTTAAGGATTGGCCTGGGACGGTCTCTCCAGTAACCTCTTGCCAGTCTCTTCTGATATAATTTATGGAAAGTCTGGCTCATTCCATTCAGACCCTTATCAGAAAATACTACTACTGCTTCCGGAGTCTGAAAGCTCTCACCACAGTCCAGCTTCCAGTCAAAATTCTGCGGATTGATTCCCACAGTGATGCGGGTTGTATCATGAGTATCCACCTCTGCCTGCATTCTGTGATTTCCGCTGTAGATCAGGCTGAATCCCATCACTTCTCCTGCATTTTCTGTTGCCGACGGACGTCGGAGCACAATAAAGGGATTATGTTCATGGGAAGAATTTCCTCTGATACTTCCCACAGACTGGATTCCCTGCTCTAATCTGCGTTCTTTCACATGACGTTCTCTGGACCATGCACCTGAAAACTGCATCCACACATAATCCTTGTCCGGCAAATCAAGGCTGAGGCTCATTGCATTTAACAGATGTACTGATGATGTACCCTCGTTTGTAAATCTGGCACTTCTGGTGATGATTCCCCTCTGTGTAAAAATAGTATAAAGCAATTCCAGTACAATTCCTGTTACTTCATCTTTCAGTTTTACACATAAGGTCTGGGCTTCTTCGTCTTTCTCAGTATATGTAGCCGGAAGCCCCTGAAGTTTTGGTTTTCCATCTGCAATTGTATAACTTACATAAGTAAAATCAGAAATCCTGCTGCCGTTTTCCTGAAGGATCTCCATTGCCGGATAACGGTAATCAGAACTACCATACACCGGATATTCCAGTTTCAGATGCTCCAGAGAAAATTTGCGGTTTCCCTCATAAACACAGGCTGTCATTGCTCTTTGCTTCATTTCAAGAAGATATGAGAAATCTTCTCTGTCATGGATTCTTTTCCCAAAATAGAGATTTCCAAGATGTCCATTTGGAAGCACACACATAATATAACTGATTTCATTGTTGTATAAATGGAATGTCTTTGAACTTTCATGAAAAATAATACTCATAACTGTCCCCTTTCTATAATAAACTCAATATACATGAAGTTAGGGGCAAAAGTTTTTTTGACCCTAACTTGATATCACGGATTGCTCCGCGGCTGTGCTGATATCATATACATTATTATAGAGAAAGTTATTCTGAGGTGTTATGGCATTATGTTTGTCTGAACCTTCAAAATGTTAACTGTTGATCAGCTGTTCCAGCCCATCCTCTGACACTTCCAGGTTTCTTCGGTTTTTACTTCTGTCCTGCCTGCGAAACTGAGTTGGTGTCAGTCCTGTTTCATGCTTGAATGCCCTGGCAAACCGTTCTGCATTTCCATAGCCACAGGATTTTCCAATTGATTCTACAGACAGTTCCGTAAGAACCAGCAATTCTCTTGCCCTTGTAATACGGTATTTCTGCAGAAAGTCCTTTGGTGAAATATGAAGTTCATTCATGAAGATTGTGTACAGATAACTGCGGTTAACATTCAAATGCTCTGCCAGTTCCTGTACTCCGATTCCACAGGCATATTCATTTTTTATAAATGCCATGGCTTCTTTGATATATTCTCCATACCCGTTTTCTTTTCCATATTTCTTTTCTTTTGTGTTGCCCAGATAAGTATCAATCACCACATCTTTTGTAAGAACTGAAAAGAAATCATATAATCGTCCCTGCAGATAATACAGATTTGAAGTGGTACTTTCTGTATGTTTCAGAATATCCAGCACAATTTTCTTTAACTCTTCTCCACTTTCTGAACGGAAGATCAACTGCTCGCTGTTTAATCCGATATCTCGAATATATTTTCCTGCATTGGTGCCGCCTACTCCGATCCAAAGATAACTCCAGGGATCATCTTTATCTGCCTGATAGAAAGTCTGTGTACCTGGCTCGATCAGAAACCCCTGTCCGGCAGTGAGATAATGTTTTTGTCCGGACACCTGATACATTCCTTTTCCTTTCACTACAAAATGGATCAGATAATGCGGACGGGACGCCGGACCATAGCAATGCAGCGGCCCGCATTGTGCGTAACCGCTGTAGCTTAGATAAAATTCTCTGAATTTTGGTTCCTGTAATTGTAAGACATATGAATCTTCCATAATATATAGTCTGCTCTCCTGTTTTATAAACAACCATTAACTTCCGGCTATATCATAAGGCCAGCGAACACTCATCTATCTTCTTTAATTCCTCTTCACTGAAAGATTCACTGTCCAGCACTTTCAGGTTCTCAAGGATCTGCTGCGGACGGGATGCTCCTATAAGCACACTGGTTACGATTCCGTCGCGGAGAATCCATTTCAGTGCCATCTGCGCAAGACTTTCCCCTCTTTCTGCTGCAATTGCATTCAAACTGCGGATACTGTTAAGACGTTCCTCGCTGAACTGGTCTGCATGGAGAAAACGTCCGTCTGTGTTAACGCGGCTGTCCTTTGGAATTCCATTCAGGTATCTGTCTGTGAGCATTCCCTGGGATAACGGACTGAATGCGATAATTCCCTTTTTCCTCTCTGCTGCAGCCTGTTTCAGTCCATTTATCTCGATGGTACGGTTAAAGATATTATATCTGTTCTGATTAATGATAAACGGACAGTGCAGTTCCTCCAGAATATCTGCGGCGCGTTTCATTGTCTCACCATCATAGTTGGAAATTCCAACATACAATGCCTTTCCGCTTCTGACGATCTGTTCAAGAGTCTCCATGGTCTCCTCAAGAGGAGTCTCCGGATCCATTCTGTGATGATAGAAGATATCTACATAATCCAGACCAAGACGTTTCAGGCTCTGGTCAAGACTGGCGATCAGATACTTACGGCTTCCCCAGTTTCCATAAGGTCCCGGCCACATGTCGTAAC
>OGWV01002011.1_pt1 | contig 12641 bp, 10 predicted proteins | sample 1576081 | NCBI WGS metagenome assembly OGWV01 (sample SAMEA3541541, study PRJEB24748) | human gut metagenome | biome: human gut; feature: human-associated habitat; material: faeces | place: China | collected 2012 | reverse complement strand
ACCACAAGCTCGGTGAGACCCATGAAGGCACCGCCACCATGGACTGGATGGCGCAGGAGCAGGAGCGCGGCATCACGATCACGAGCGCTGCGACCACTTGCTTCTGGAAGGGCAACCGCATCAATATCATCGACACCCCGGGCCACGTCGACTTCACCGTTGAGGTCGAGCGCAGCCTGCGCGTGCTTGATGGCTGCGTGACGGTCCTTTGTGCCAAGGGCGGCGTTGAGCCGCAGTCCGAGACGGTCTGGAGACAGGCTGACCATTACAATGTTCCCCGCATGATCTACATCAACAAGATGGATATCATGGGCGCAAATTTCTACAACGTTGTCGACATGGTGCACGAGCGCCTGCGCTGCAACGCTGTTCCGATTCAGCTGCCGATCGGCTCCGAGGCGGACTTCCGCGGCATCATCGACCTGCTCGAGATGAAGGCGGACGTCTACTACGACGATCTTGGCAAGGATATGCGCGTCGAGGAGATCCCCGAGGACATGCGCGCCGAGGCCGAAGAGTACCGCACGCAGCTCCTTGAGGCCGTCGCCGATTTCGACGACGAGATCATGGAGATGTATCTGGAAGGTGAGGAAATCCCCACCGAAATGATCAAGGCGGCCATCCGCAAGGCCACGACGCAGGTCAAGTTCGTCCCGATCGTGTGCGGCACGTCCTATAAGAACAAGGGCGTGCAGAAGCTGCTGGACGCCATCGTCGATTATATGCCGTCCCCGCTGGACATCCCGCCGATCACCGGCACGGTGCCCAAGACGGATGAGGTCGAGCACCGCTCCGCGGACGATTCCGAGCCGTTCTCTGCTCTGGCCTTCAAGATCATGACCGACCCCTACGTCGGCCGTCTGGCGTTCTTCCGTGTCTATTCCGGCACGATCGAAGCCGGCAAATCCGTCCTGAACTCCACCAAGGGCCAGCGCGAGCGTCTGGGCCGCATCCTTTTGATGCACGCCAACCACCGCGAGGATATCACGCAGGTCTATTCTGGTGATATTGCGGCGGCGGTCGGCCTCAAGAATACGACGACCGGTGACACGCTCTGCGACGAAAAGTACCCGATCGTGCTCGAGTCGATGGAGTTCCCGGAACCGGTCATCCGCGTAGCAATCGAGCCCAAGACCAAGGCCGGGCAGGAGAAGATGGACATCGCCCTCGGCAAGCTTGCCGAGGAAGACCCCACCTTCAAGGCCTACACGGACGAGGAAACGGGCCAGACCATCATCGCCGGCATGGGTGAGCTCCATCTGGAGATCATCGTCGATCGCCTTCTGCGCGAGTTCCGCGTCGAGGCGAATGTCGGCAGACCTCAGGTCTCTTACAAGGAGACCATCACCAAGGCCGCTACGGTGGACACGCGCTACGCGCGCCAGACCGGCGGCAAAGGCCAGTTTGCACACGTCAAGCTCATGGTGGAACCCAACGAGCCCGGCAAGGGTTACGAGTTCATCAACCAGATCACCGGCGGTGCGATCCCGAAAGAGTTTATCCCCTGTGTGGATCAGGGCATCCAGGGCGCGATGCAGGCCGGCGTGCTTGCGGGCTACGAGGTCGTGGACGTGAAAGTCACGCTGCTCGACGGCTCGTATCACGAGGTCGACTCGTCCGAGATGGCGTTTAAGATCTGCGGCAGCATGGCATTCAAGGAGGCCTGCCAGAAGGCCGGCCCGACGCTCCTCGAGCCCATTATGAAGGTCGTCGTTACGGCGCCGGAAAGCTATATGGGCGACGTCATGGGCGATATCAATGCCCGCCGCGGCCAGATCGCCGGCACGGACATCCGCAACGGTGCGGCGATCGTCACGGCGAACGTGCCCCTGGCATCCATGTTCGGCTATGCGACCGACCTGCGCAGCAAAACGCAGGGCCGCGCGACCTACAGCATGGAGCCCAGCCACTTCGTAGAGCTGCCGAAGTCTCTTCAGGAGAAGATCATCCACGGCAGCAACTGACCTGCGCAACCGGCACAATGTGCCTTATAAGAAAGTAAGTCACAACATTATTTTAGAATTAGGAGGATATTCTAATGGCAAAGCAGATGTACAATAGAACCAAGCCCCATGTCAATATCGGCACCATCGGCCATATCGACCACGGCAAGACCACCCTGACCGCTGCGATCACCAAGGTTCTGTCCCTGGCTGACCCGAACAGCGCCGAGTTCGCTGCCTACGACCAGATCGATAAGGCTCCGGAAGAAAAAGCGCGTGGCATCACGATCAACACCGCTCACGTTGAGTACCAGACCGACGACCGCATCGGCCTTGACGGCACCGAGATCAAGGGCCGCCACTATGCGCACGTCGACTGCCCGGGCCACGCCGACTATATCAAGAACATGATCACCGGCGCTGCTCAGATGGACGGCGCGATCCTCGTTATCGCTGCTTCCGACGGCCCGATGGCTCAGACCCGTGAGCACCTGCTGCTTGCCCGTCAGGTCAACGTTCCGTACGTTCTGGTGTTCCTGAACAAGGTTGACCAGGTCGACGATCCCGAGCTGCTTGAGCTCGTCGAGATGGAAGTCCGTGAGCTGCTCGACAAGTACGACTTCCCGGGCGACGACACCCCGATCATCAAGGGCTCCGCTCTGAACGCGCTGATCTCCGAGTCCACCGATCCGAAGGCCCCCGAGTACAAGTGCATCTGGGAGCTCATGGACGCTGTTGACACTTGGATCAAGACTCCGGACCGTGCTGCTGACAAGCCGTTCCTGATGCCCATCGAGGACGTGTTCACCATCTCCGGCCGCGGCACCGTCGTTACCGGCCGTGTCGAGCGTGGCATCGTCAAGGTTGGCGATAAGGTCGAGATCGTCGGCATCAAGGACACCCAGGAGACCACCGTCACCGGCACCGAGATGTTCCACAAGACCCTCGAGTTCGCCGAGGCTGGCGACAACGTCGGCTGCCTGCTCCGCGGCATCGACAAGAAGGGCGTTGAGCGTGGCCAGGTCCTCGCTGCTCCGAAGTCCATCCACCCGCACACCAAGTTCAAGGGCCAGGTTTACGTTCTGTCCAAGGAAGAGGGCGGCCGTCACACCCCGTTCTTCAACAACTACCGTCCCCAGTTCTACTTCCGTACCACCGACGTGACCGGCGTCATCAGCCTCCCCGAGGGTGTTGAGATGTGCATGCCCGGCGATAACGTCGACATGGACGTCGAGCTGATCACCCCGATCGCGATCGAGGTTGGCCTGCGTTTCGCTATCCGTGAAGGCGGCCGTACCGTTGGTTCCGGTGTTGTCATCGCCATCAACGAGTAATTTTCAGCATGCAAAATTCCTCTCCGGCATCTGCCGGAGAGGAATTTTTTTGTTTTTCGACAAAATTGTTTCAAGCACGAAACTTTAATTACTTTTCGAATGCTTTTTTAAGAATTGCGGCCTATATTTCGTGGTTAAAAAAGGCTTCTTGCTTCGTGCCGATGGGATGCGGACACCTGTGTCCGACATTTTGCCGGCACCTTTTCCATGTATGTTTGCTTGGAACTTAAAGGAGGCAAAATTCCATGAAAAAAATGCGCAAGACATTGAGCCTGATACTGGCCCTGGTGCTGGCATTCAGTCTCGCTGCTGTCCCGGCTTTCGCGGCAGACACCACGGAGGCGGAGACCAGCACATCCGACACGGCCTATGGCCAGCTGCACAACGGCCTGCTCAGTGAGATCCTGAGCCGGATCGACATCGCCAATGACGATAATTTCATTCACGGCATCGTGAACGTGAACATCAACGATCTTGTCGATCACATCGCCAGCAACAATAACTACATGCACGGCATCATCACCATCACCGGCAACACGGTGAACATCAACTTCGGTCAGGTCATCGGCGACATTGCCGCCGGCGGCGCGATCAGCGAGGCCGCCCAGCAGGCGCTTGCCGAGATCCTGAAAGCCTTTGGTATGACGCAGACCGGCATCAATGCCATCCTGACGGGCTTTGCCGGCAGCATCCTCACAAACGATCAGATCGCGCAGCTGCTGTCTCAGCTCATTTCTTCGGCGAATATGAACCTGAAGAACATTGTGACGATCATCTGTGCGCTCGACAACAGCCGCACCATCACGCTCCAGCAGGCGATGGCGCTGCTGGAAAAGTACATTTCCCAGATAGGCAACAACAGCGGCAGCGGCAACAACAGTGACAGTGGCAACAACAGCGGCAGCGGCACCGGCACGGAGCCGACGCAGTCGGCCGGCCTGCTGGATACGACCAACCACAACGCCTATGCTTCCGGCCGCACCGCGACCACCTTTGTGCCCAACGGCACGCTCACGCGCGCCGAGGCGGCCAAGCTGCTCTATGAGCTCATGACCGCACAGGCGCACAAGCAGTATGACCGCAGCGACAATGGCTTCAGCGATGTTCCGGCCGGCAAGTGGTACGCGGTCGCGGTCAGCACGCTGGCCAATGCCGGCGCCATCAAGGGCTACAGCAACGGCACGTTCCAGCCGGGCAAGGCCATCAGCCGCGCGGAATTCGTGACCATTCTGACCGGGATCTACGGTGTGAACACGTCCAAGGGCATGCCGTTTGCCGATGTAGGCAGCGCATGGTGTCATGATGCGGTCGCTACGGCCTATGCCAACGGCTGGGTCGGCGGCTATGCGGATGGCACGTTCCACCCGAACCAGACCATCACGCGCGCCGAGGCGGTGACTATCCTCAACCGCGTGCTTGGCCGCAGCTGCGACCTGACGTTCGTGCAGGCCAATGCGCAGGCAGCGTCGCACTTTACCGACGTCACGCCAGGCGCATGTGGTACTACGCCGCAGTTACCGAGGCCTCGGTCGGCCACACCTTTACGGAGCTGACCGGCATTGAGCGCTGGACGGCGCTCGCCTGAGCCCCAAGGCATCTGCCTGAACCCGAACGAAACCAAAACTCCCGGCACATTCCTGCCGGGAGTTTTTTTGCCCATTCATCGCAGACCGTGCATGAAGCCGTCCATCGCCGTCGCGTGGATGTCGCCGCCGATGACGCGGTTGCGGTAGACGAACAGCTGCGCGAGCACAGTGTCCGTCGAGCCCTCGTAGTTCGTCACGCGGTAGGTATAGGCTGTGCACGTCTCGCCGGCGTAAGTGGACAGGTCAAATCCCTGCTGCTTTTGCAGGGCGTTGTAATCGCTGAATACACCGCTGAACACACGCGGGATCACGATCTCCTGCGCCGTTTCCGTCGCGGGATCCGCCTCCCAGCCGAGCGCCTGCAGATAGGCAATGCGCCCGTCCGTCGTCGTGACGTTGTAGTGCGCCGAGAGCACGCCGCCGTTGCTGCGCCAGATGACGGCCAGCGCCAGCAGCACGGCCAGACCGATGAGCGCATACACGACCGTCCGTCTTGTCCAGTGAAAGGATTTGAGCTTCATAACCACACCTCGTAACAAGCCTATTCAAATTTGCCGCCGGATATGTTATAATACGTCCAATGGCCGTAAAGGAGGGGCGCGCATGATCCGTCTGGACAAATATCTGGCCGATGCCGGCGCCGCTTCCCGGCGCGAGGCCAAGGCGTATATCCGCCGCGGCGAGGTCACGGTCGACGGTGTGCCCGCCCGCGCGCCGGAGCAGAAGATCGCGGAGACCGCTGTCGTCTGCCTGTGCGGACAGGTTCTGCGCTATCAGGCATATCATTACTATATGCTCCATAAACCCGCCGGCGTCCTCACCGCGACGGCCGACCGCAGTCAGCCGACGGTGCTCGATCTGTTCCCGCCGGAGCTGCGGCGCTTCGGGCTCGTGCCCGCCGGGCGGCTCGATAAGGACACGACCGGCCTGCTGCTCGTTACGGACGACGGGGACTATGTCCACCGTGTCATCACGCCGAAAAAGCACGTGCCGAAGGTCTATTTTGCACGCACGGATGGACAGCCCACGAGCGCGGATGTGGACCGTTTTGCACAGGGCGTTGTCCTCGGCGACGGGACGCAGTGCCTGCCCGCCCGGCTGGAGCTGCTGCCGGAGCAGGGTGGCTGCCGCGTCACGGTCTATGAAGGGAAATATCATATGGTCAAGCGGATGCTGGCCGGCTGCGGGACGCCCGTTTTGCAGCTGCACCGGCTGTCGATCGGGGCGCTGACGCTCGATCCCGCGCTGTCACCGGGCGCTTACCGGGAATTGCAGCCCGCTGAGGCGATGCTCGTTTTCTCGCTTCCAGCTTCGTGATAATTTACAAAAGTTCGGGAAATTATCCGACTATCTCACGAAATTTCGAAAATTATTCACAAAAAACGACCATTTTTCTATTGAAAAATGCACATAAATCGTCTATTATGTAAAGTAGGAAATTGGTAGGTGCTGTGGGAGACTGCGGCGGCCGTTCGTAGGAGGAAAAGATATGTCGAGCAGAATTTTTCAGGGCGTGATCGTTCAGATGAAAGATGCCACCACGCGCTGCATTGGTGTTGTGGACGAGCAGGGGTTTGTCATTGCCTGCAGTGAGCTTTCGATGATCGGCTCGCGCCTGGATGACTTTCAGGCCGCGGTGGGTGAAGTGCAGGAGCAGCTGTTTGCAACGGACGCACGCACGTATAAGATTCTGTCTGCCAGCACGGCGCGTTTTGAGTATGCCGTGTTTGTCGAGGGCAATGACCAGACGGCGCGCAGCATCTGCATTCTCGCGGCCGTCGGCATGACGGAGGCCAGCACGAACTTTGAGGAAAAGCACAATAAGGCCGCCTTCGTTAAGAACATCATTTCGGACAACATTCTCCCCGGCGACGTGTATGTGCGCGCCAAGGAGCTGCATTTTACCACCGACGTGCCGCGCGCTGTGCTGCTGGTGCGTCAGGTGAACGTGACGGATATCGCCGTGCTCGAGCTGATCCAGAACATGTTCCCGGACCGGCAGCATGATTTTGTGCTCAGCGTGAGCGAGTCGGACATTGTCGTCATCAAGGAAATGACGCCGGACGAGACCTCGGAGGATGTTTGCGCGCTGGCCGAGAGCATTGAGCGCGCCGTGCACACGGAGCTGCACGTGCAGACGGTCATCGGCATCGGCACGACGGCCAACCACCTGCGCGAGCTGGCCGACCGCTATAAGGAGGCGCAGGTCGCCATCGAGGTCGGCAAGGTGTTTGAAAACGAGAAGCCGGTCATTCACTATGACAACCTCGGCATCGGCCGCATCATTTATCAGCTGCCGACGACGCTGTGCGAGATGTTCCTGTCCGAAGCGTTCAAGAAAAACCCCATCGAGGCGCTCGATGAGGACACGCTCGACACGATCAATCGCTTCTTTGAGAACAATCTCAACGTTTCGGAGACGGCGCGCAAGCTCTACGTCCATCGAAACACTTTGGTATACCGGTTGGAGAAAGTCAAGAAGATCACGGGCCTGGATCTGCGCGAGTTTGAGGATGCAATCCTCTTCAAGGTCGCGGTCATGGTAAAGCAATACCTCGATTCTCAGAACACTGCCAAGTTCTGAGACCTACCCGGGCGGGCGTAAGCCCAACATATTGGAGGACATCTTATGGTTCAAATGAACGATGTGAAGATGGTCTACGGGAACACGGAGGCTGCGGCCCTCAATGGGATCAGTTTTACGATCAACGAGGGCGAGTTCGTGTTTCTGGTCGGACCGTCCGGCTCCGGCAAGACGACGATCATCAAACTGATCACCGGCGAGCTGAGCCCCACATCCGGACAGATCACGGTCAACGGCTTTGACATGCAGGGCATCAAGCGCCGCAAGCTGCCGAAGCTGCGCCGGACACTGGGCGTCATTTTTCAGGATTTTCGCCTGATCGACAAAATGACGGTGTATGAAAACGTTGCGTTTGCCATGCGCGTGGTGGGAGCTTCCAACAAGGAGATCCGCCGCCGCGTGCCGCAGGTGCTCGAGCTGGTCGGCCTGGCCGACCGGGAAAAGCGCTTTCCGGCGGAGCTTTCCGGCGGTGAGCAGCAGCGCGTGGCCATCGCCCGCGCGCTCGTGAACAATCCGCGCATGATCATCGCGGACGAGCCGACCGGCAACCTCGACCCGGTGCGCAGTCTGGAGCTGATGCTGCTGCTGGAGAAGATCAACGAGCTCGGCACCACGGTCCTCGTGGTGACGCACGAAAAGGAACTGGTCGACGCTTTTTCCAAGCGCGTCATCTCTATCGACGCCGGAAGAGTCATCAGTGACGGATTGGACGGGTACTACGGATATGAAGCTGAATAGATTCAACTACCTGATGACGCAGGGCGTGAAAAACATCTTCACGCACGGTTTCATGTCCTTCGCGTCGATCACGATCATCATCGCGTGCCTGCTCATCATGGGCAGCTTTTCGCTGCTGACGCTCAACATCGACGCGAACATCGACCGCCTGCAAAATCAGAACGAGGTCATTGCCTACGTCGATGAGACGCTCTCGGAGGACGAGGCCCGGGCCATCGAGCCCCAGGTCGCCGCGGTGCCGAATGTCGCCACGGTCGAATTCGTCACGCGCGAGCAGGCCATGCAGACGTTCGAGGCCGAGTATGACTCCGACCTCTTTGACAACATTGACGCCTCGGTCTTTCGTCATCGCTACGTCGTGACGCTCGACGATCTGTCGCTCATGAAGGACACGCAGGCCGCGCTCAAGAATGTCGACGGCATCGCCGATGTGACCGCGCACCTGGATTACGCGGAAAACTTTATTACGTTCCGGAACATTGTGAGCGTTGTCTCCGTCGTTTTGATCGTGATCCTCATCGCGGTGTCCCTGTTTATTATGACCAACACCATCAAGCTGGCCACGTTCGGCCGGCGTGAAGAGATCGCCATCATGAAGATGGTCGGTGCGACGAATGGCTTCATCCGTCTGCCGTTTGTGGTCGAGGGCCTTGTGCTCGGCCTGGTCGGCGGTCTGGTCGCGTTCCTGCTCCAGTGGGGACTTTACAGCCTGATCGTCAGCAAGATCATGTCCACCATGGCGGCCGGTATCATCACGGTGCTCCCGTTTGCATCCGTGGCGCTGCCGCTGCTGCTGGTGTTCCTTGGCGTGGGTGTGCTCGTCGGCGTGTTCGGCGGCCTCACGGCCATTCGCAACTATCTGAAAGTTTAAGGAGGAAATCGAATGAAGATGAACCGCAAAGTCGTTCGATCCGTCATTTGTGTGCTGCTTGCGTTGATTTTTATCGTTTCGCTCATGACGGCGCTGATCCCGATCAATGCCAGCGCGGCGTCGCAGTCGGAGATCAACCAGCTCACGCAGCAGCGTAAGGAGCTGCAGGCCAAGCAGAAGGAGCAGCAGAAAACCATCAACAATCTCCGCTCTAAGAAGGCCAGTGTGGTCGATCAGAAGGCCGCGCTGGATCAGGAAAACGATCTGGCGCAGCAGGAGATCGAGGTCGTCAAGCAGCAGATCACGGCCTATGACCAGCAGATCGAGGACAAGGGCGTTGAGCTCGAGGAAGCCAAGCAGGAAGAAGAGGCCCAGACGGTGCGCTTCCGCGGCTGCGTGCGCCATCTTGAGGAGTACGGCCAGATGTCGTACATCGCCATTCTGCTCGAGGCGACCAGCCTCTCTGACCTCCTTGCCCGCATGGACATGGTCGGCGAGGTCATTGCATATAATAAACAGGTGCAGGCCGACATGACGGCCGCCCGTGAAAAGGTCGAGACCGTCAAGGCCGAGCTTGAGGACGCCCGTACCGAGCTGCAGGATAAGCAGTCCGAGCTGGAGACCAAGCAGGTCGAGCTGCAGCAGAAGGTGTCCGAGGCCAACGCGCTGCTCGCCAGCCTGGAGTCGGATATCAACGCTTATAAGAGCGTCTACGATCAGTACGAGCAGCAGCAGAAGAACGTACAGTCGCAGATCGATCAGCAGGTCGCGGATCTGCGCCGCCAGGAAGAGGCGAACAAGAAAAACGACCCCAGCTATGATGCGGGCAAGGACAACGGCGCCACCGGCTCCATGATGTGGCCGTGCCCGTCCTGCCATACGATCACGTCGGAGTTCGGCTGGCGCTACCACCCGATCTATCACACGCAGAAGTATCACTCCGGTGTGGACATCGGCGCGAGCTATGGCGCGAGCATCGTTGCGGCCGACGGCGGCACGGTCATCACGGCCGGCGCTGTGTCCGGTTATGGCAACTGTGTCGTCATCAACCATGGCAACGGCATCACCACGCTCTATGGCCACATGAGTTCCATCGCGGTCTCCTCCGGCCAGAAGGTCTCCAAGGGCCAGACGATCGGTTATGTCGGCTCGACCGGCAACTCCACCGGCCCGCATCTGCACTGGGAGGTCACGGTCAACGGCGTGCGCCAGAACCCGCTCAACTATGCGCGCTGATCGGACATATTTTGACTGAATGAAACTGCCGGGCAGCCGGAAAATGGCTGCCCGGCTCATCTGCTGCATTGGGGCTGCCCGATGCAGGCGGCAAATGGACCCGGAGGGATAGCATGGACGAACACAAGCCACAGGAACAGGCATCGGAAAAAGTGCCCGCCCGCAGAAAAAGCGGCAGAATGCACGGCTGGAGGGCGAGTATCCTTGCCTGTGTGATCTGTATTCTGGTGACTGCGCTGGTCACGTCGATGATCTTCGTCGGCAAGTTCGGCGGCAGCAGCAACTATAAGCTCGCGCTGAAGTTTGCGCAGGTCAAGCAGGTCGTGGATAAAGACTATATCGGCGACGCGGACGACACGGCGATCAGCGACGCATCATCGAGCGCGATCATCAGCGCCATCGGCGATAAGTGGAGCTATTACATGACGGCCGAGGAATACAAGGCCTATCAGATGTACTCCAACAATGAGTACGCCGGCATCGGCGTGACCATCCAGCTCGACGACAAGACGAAGGGCTTTCGCATCACAGCCGTGACGAGCGACTCGCCCGCGGCGAAGGCCGGCCTCCAGCAGGGGGACATCATCACGGCGATCGACGGTGAGGACGTCACGGGCAAGACGCTCTCGGACGTGCAGAGCACCATCCGCGCCAAGCTCAACAAGACGCTCAAGCTCACCATTCAGGACTCCGCCGGCAAGAGCCAGACCGTCACGCTCGACTGTACGGTCATTTACACCGATCCCGTGACGTATAAGCTCATGGATAACGGCGTCGGCTATGTCCAGATCCGCAACTTTGAGACCGGCGGCGGCAGCCGTGCCGTGCAGGCAGTCGATAAGCTGCTGGACCTCGGCGCAAAGTCGCTGGTGTTCGACCTGCGCGATAACCCCGGCGGCCTGCTCTCGGAGCTCATCACGATCCTGGATCACCTGCTGCCGCAGGGCGACCTGTTCGTGAGCGTCGACGGCAACGGAAAAGAGACCGTCACGCAGAGCGACAGCGTCTGCGTCAAAGTGCCGATGGCGGTCATCGTCAACGGCAACACCTACAGTGCGGCGGAGTTTTTCGCGGCCGCGCTGCAGGAGTATGACTGGGCGACCATCGTCGGCCAGAACACGACCGGCAAGGGCCGCAGCCAGACGACCATCGCGCTTCCGGACGGCAGCGCCGTGCACATCTCGAGCCGGAAGTATCTCACGCCCAACCGCGTGGACCTGTCCGAGCAGGGCGGCCTTGTGCCGGATGTCGTCGTGGCCCCGGCCGCGGACAGCGATGTCGATGCGCAGCTTGAGGCAGCGATCGCTGCGCTGCGCTGAATCAACGGAGATATACTGAAATTTCAATGATATAAGGAGACGGATTATGGCGATCGACAGCAGATATAAGATGAGTCAGGAGCGTTTGGACACGCTCAAGGAAGAACTGCATTACCTCGAGACGACCCGCGAGAAAGAAGTCGCGGAGCTCATCAAGGAGGCGCGCTCGTTCGGCGACCTGTCGGAGAACAGCGAGTATGACGAGGCCAAGACGGAGCAGGGCAAGCTCTACTCCCGCATTGCCGAGATCACGGACCTGATCGAGAACGCCGAGGTCGTGGAGAAGGTCGAGGTCGCGGCGGACGTCGTGACCATCGGCAGCCACGTGCGCGTGCTCGACGTCGACGAGGACGTGGAAGAGGAGTACACCATCGTCGGCTCGCAGGAGGCCAACCCCATGGAGGGCTGCATTTCGGACGACAGCCCGTTCGGCTTCGCACTCAAGGGCCACAAGGTCGGCGAGACCGTCACGGTAACAGCCCCGGTCGGCGAGCTGCAGTTTAAGATCATTGCCGTCGAAAACGAAGACTGAGGAGTCCATCATGAACGAAGAGAGAAAGAACCAGCAGGCGGCGGCAGAGCCGTCCCTGTCCGAGATCCTTCAGGTGCGCCGCGACAAGCTCAAGGCGCTGCAGGACGCCGGGCGCGACCCCTTTGTGCAGACGCGCTTTGAGCGCAGCGCCTATTCGGCGGATATCAAGAACGATTTTGACGCCTATGACGGCAAAACGCTGCAGGCTGCCGGCCGCATCATGTCCAAGCGCGGCATGGGCAAGGCCATCTTCTGCGACATTCAGGACGACCGCGGCCAGATCCAGCTCTACGTCCGCAAGGACGCCGTCACCGAGCAGGAGTTTGCCGATTTCCGCAAGTATGACATTGGCGACATCATCGGCGTGCGCGGCTATGCGTTCAAGACCAAGACAGGGGAGATCTCCATCCACGTGCAGCAGGTCACGCTGCTCAGCAAGTCCCTGCGCCCGCTGCCGGAGAAGTTCCATGGCATGACGAACACGGAGCTGCGCTACCG
>OGWV01002010.1_pt1 | contig 12645 bp, 11 predicted proteins | sample 1576081 | NCBI WGS metagenome assembly OGWV01 (sample SAMEA3541541, study PRJEB24748) | human gut metagenome | biome: human gut; feature: human-associated habitat; material: faeces | place: China | collected 2012 | reverse complement strand
TATGATTTTGCAATAAAAAATATAACCGAAAGAAAATTTTACAGAATATTAATCGCCTATTTTTATCACGAACACGGCAGGCATTAGCCCGCCCGCCTCCGTTCTGACCTCCGTGACGAGCCTTAAGCCGGGATGCTCGCGAATCAGCTTCTTGAGCAGAGTGTATTCCATGGTGTACAGTATTGCCACGCCGCCCCGGCGGAGCCATTTGGGAAGGTTTTCCAATATGCCGGCGTAAAGCTTTTCGTTTGACTTATGGCTGCCGACGCGATTGCCAAAGGGGAGATTTGCCACCAGCTCGTCATATGGCCGCTCCGCAGTGAAGCGCATGCAGTCGTTGTGTACGAATTTGGCAATGCTGCCGGCGGCCTCTGCATTGCTGCGGGCTATGTCTATGGCCTTGTTTGATATATCAACCCCGGTAAGGCCGGCGCAGGGGTAAAGCTTTTCCCGCTCTATGAGAAATGTGCCGCTGCCGCAGCAGGGGTCCAGCACCCTGGCGTCCTTTCCGCCCAGGAAGAACTCCGCGTATTTCAGTATGGCGGCCGCCGTTGCGGGGTGCATGCTGGCCGGCAGAGCCGAAACCCGGTAGCTGAACCTTTCGTCCTTTATGGTGAGCAGCTTTGCGTACATGAACGCGCCGCCGTTGCCGCCTATCTCCACCCTTATCTCCACCTCGTAGTTGTTGGGGCAGTTGAGCAGCGTCTCGCCGTCCATGACCGCTATCATCCTGCGGGCTATGGCCAGCCTGTCTATATTGCCCTCCCCCCTTATCTCCAGCCTGTAGCCGAAGGGAGGCTTGCCGGTATGGCAGGCTGGATCCGGCCTTTTTCATCGTAATAGCGGGTGCAGGCGGGCAGCAGCTTTTCGAGAAAGCTCTTTGCCTTTATGCCCATGGACTTTGGGTCGGGGTTTGAGTTGGCGGATATCTCGATGAGCGCCTCGGTAAAGCAGCGGCAGGCGAAAAGCCCCATCATGTCCTCCGTATGCACGTGTACGTCGCCGCGGTGTACGGCGGACACCCTGAAACCATGCTCGGCAAGCTCCCGGGCCAGAGGGTCGGATAGCTTATCCGGGGAACGCAGCTCTATTTCGCAGGGCCTGGGAAGCGCGGTAAATTCGTGCTTTTCGAAGGTGAGAAAGCTTCGCATGGCGGTTTTGTAGGCCTCTGTTTCCGCCTCGAAATGCACCTTTTCATCTTCGCTGTTTGCCGGCTGTATAGTATATGAGGCGAGAGCCGCCTTGGCCTCATCCCCTCCTATGGAGCCTAAGGACAGCAGCATCGAAGGCCGCACGAAGCGGGTATCCTCTACTGAAAGGGCCTGTTTCAGGTATTTCACGTCCGAGGGGACCTTCAGCTGACCCATGAGAACCGCGGCATTCTTGCGGAGCTTGGGTTGATTGGAAAGCAGGGCGTTTCGAAGGGCCTCGCGCTCGCTGCCCATGATATCGTTAAGCTGCCTTGCGTATTTTTCCTGCTTTGCGCAGCGGCAGAGAAAAGCGCACGCGGCGGAGTTGCCCTCCGAAAACAGCTCGTAAGCGAAGGGGAACGCCTCGGAGGCGTAGTGCATCATGTGCTCGGGGCCGTTGGGCAGCGCAAGCCTCTGGGCCACTACCTCTTTGGTAAGCGCCTTGTGGGCCACAGAGGAACCGTAGCTGCCCCTGTTTTTGCCGTTGCTTCTTTTGTGGCAGTTCATCTTTTACTCCCCTCCGATTCGGACCGTATGACGTCCAGCACCTCATCGGTGCCGTCCGCGGTGGAGTCGCCGCTCATGGCGGAAATAAAGCTGAGCCTTCTGTCGTAAAGGTCGTGTATGCTGTCGAACAGGGTGTCCGGCGTAAGGACGGCCTGATCCAGCGTCATGGCGTAGCCCTTGCGGGCAAAATAGCCGGCGTTGAGTATCTGGTCGCCCCGGGAGGCGGAAAGGGGCAGCGGTATAAGCAGGGCGGGCTTTGCAAGTGCCAGAAACTCGAATATGGCGTTGGCGCCGGCACGGGAGAGTATTATATCCGCCGCGGCGAAAAGGTCGGGCAGCTCCTTTGAGATGTACTCGTACTGGACATAGCCCGATTCGGATATGGAAGCATCCTTCTTGCCCTTGCCGCAGAGGTGGATAATGTCGAAGGAGCGGGTCAGCCGCGGCAGCGCCGATCGCAGCGCGTCGTTTATGGCCTGGGCGCCCTGGCTGCCGCCCATGGTAAGGAGTATGGGCTTTTCGCCGGAAAAGCCGGTAAAGTCCAGCCCCCTCTGCCTGTCGCCGCCGTAAAGCTCGGGCCGTATGGGGGTGCCGGTATGGACGCCCTTTGCGCCGACGTATTTTAGAGTATCTTCGAAGGTGACGCATACCCTGTCTGCAAACCTGGCGGTTATCTTATTGGCCAGGCCGGGAGTATAGTCGCTCTCATGGGCCACTATGGGCGCCATGCCCTTTGCCGCTATGACCACGGGCACCGATACGAAGCCCCCCTTTGAAAACACCACGTCCGGCTTTACCTTGTTAATGATGCGCTTGGCCTGGAATATGCCGCCTACAACCTTGAATGGGTCGGTAAGGTTCTTCAGCGAAAAGTACCTGCGCAGCTTGCCGGCGGATATAGTGTGATAGGTCACGCCCTCAAGGCCGTCCACAAGGCTTTTTTCTATTCCCTCGGCGGTGCCTATGTAGTGTATCTCGTAGCCCTCCGCCCTGAGCCTTGGCAGCAGCGCCAGATTGGGTGTGACGTGGCCGGCAGTTCCGCCGCCCGTTAGGATAATCTTCTTTGACATGGTTATATTTCCTTTATATTATATAAAATCAAACAGCGCACTAATCTGCACCGCCGTATTGCCGTTACAGCGAGAGCCGGCGAGAAGAACCTATCTCATTTTCATTATTATGCCACGAAAACGATTATTGTTTCTGAAATTATATCACCCTGCCGCGATTGCCGCAAGGCGTATGCTGTGGTATTATTAAAGGGGCTGCGGCCCTATATATTATAAACGGCGCAAAGGAGAGGCGTGTATGAGACTGAGGGATATGAATCCAGGCGAGGCGCTGGCGGCCGCGGCTGCCATGACCCTGAGGCTCGGGGGCTTTTCGAAGGCGGCGGAGCTCATGGGGGAGCTGCTCATGGATACCTGGGCAGCCAATTTCCCTGGCGCTCTCGGCGCATATCACAGGCTCACGGAATATATGCTGTCCTCCCCCGCCAGGAGGGTCACAGGGGACCTGTGGCGGGATCAGCTTTTATACGAAATAATACAGACGGAACACCCTTTTGCCCTCTCTGCTGCCAGGGGCATACGGGATGAGGCGCAGCTCATGGCTATGAGGGAGCGGCTTGAGATAATGGGCGAGCTTTCCACCTTAACGTCCCAGGGCATAGCCCGGCTCATAAGCGAAAGGGGCAGAAGCTCAAGGACAAACGACGCTGTGGCCATGAAGTCCACCGCCATATGGTCGGGAGGCAGCATATCAAACCTTCCGCGCCGGAATAGCGAGGAAGAGCAGGCGGCGCAGCTGCCGCTGGAGTTTACCCCATGGAAATACGGCCAGGCCGGGCTTACGGACAGCTTCGTATCAGATGAGGCGCTGGAGGAGATGTATCGCCGCTTTCTCGAGACGGCTGATTGGGGCGAGCTTACCGAAGATATATGGAACTTTTTCGCATCCTACGGTACGGGGGAATTTTTGCAGCATCGCTTCTTCAGAATTGAAGATGGCCGCCTGGTGCCTATGGAGGAGCCGGAGGCGATAGTTCCGCTTTCCGCCTATGAGGAGCAGCACAGCCGGCTGATGGAAAACACCATACGCTTCATGCGGGGGGAGAAGGCGGTGAACATGCTGCTGCTGGGCGGCATGGGGACCGGCAAAACGGCTCAGGCGGTGTCACTGCTTCAGGAGCTGCCTGAAGTGCGGCTGATAATTGTCCCCGAGGGGGAGACGGCACATATCCCCGGGCTTTTGCAGAGGCTTTCGGGCCAGCCCCTTAAATTCATACTGCTGCTGGACGATATAGCTGCGGACGGCGATGGCATAAGGCTCATATCCTCCGTCACGGCGGGCTTTCGGGCGATTCCGCACAACATACTCATATACGCCACCTCCCGGGAGGAGGGCGGCCCGCTGCCGGGGCGTATAACCTTCCGCTACCCTGCCCTCAAAGAATTTACAGGCATGATATCCGAATTCCTTGAGGCTGAGGGAAAGTATTCGGACGCGCAGGCCATACACAACGCGGCGCTGGACTATCAGGTGGACGCCCGCGAAAGGCTCACCGTCACCGGGGCGCTTATGATAGCGGGCGAGATGGAAGAATAATACAGAAACTTTCGAAAAAGTGACTAAAGATCACTTTTTCGAGTTTTTACGGGTTTTGCCTCTCGCATTAGCTCCCGGGCGGCAAAACCCGCAAAGTACGAAAACCTCTGGGTTTTCATCCGTTCTGATGCACGTGTCGTCAGAGCCGGATTGAACATAAGGGGCTGCAGCCCCTTATCAACCCTGGGGGGGTTTGACAGACTGAATTAAGATTATCATGCTAACGATTTGTAAGCATTGTGTATTTTTTGTGTAATCCATTGACATTAAAAAACAGTATCCTTATAATATGTCACTGTTAGCTTGCTAACTTTTTAAAAATACAGCAGCAGAGGGAGAAAAAATGGGAAATTACAATCCCTGCGCGGATATAAGAGCGGCGAGCCATGCGATGCGGCGCAGATTTGATTCGCTGGATATAGGCAAGCCCTCGGGGCTTACCCCGAGCCAGTGCAGGATAATGGGCTTTATAATGGATAACGGCGGCAGCCCCGTATATCAGAAGGATATAGAGGCGGAGTTCAACATTCGAAGGAGCACCGCGACGCGGCTGCTGCAATCAATGGAGCATAAGGATCTCATAATGCGGGAGCCGGAGGAGAACGACGGCAGGCTAAAGCGCATACGCCTCACAGAAAAGGCGGCGGAGAGAAGCCGCGAGGTGCTGGATCGGATAAGCTGCATAGAAAGGCAGCTTGTCGAGGGTATAACAGCGGAAGAGATGAAGGTGCTCCACAGCGTGTGCCAGCGCATACGCCAAAACGCCGAAAGGACAGGAGGGGATAAATAGATATGATAGTTAAGACCCTTTCAAAATGTATAAGGGAATACAAAAAGGAATCCATACTTACGCCGGTATACATGGCGGGCGAAGTCTTCATGGAGGTAGCCATAACCTATGTGCTCTCTCTGCTCATAGATAGGGGCATAACCCCGGGCAATATGGGGGAGATACTGCGCATAGGCGGGCTGCTCATTTTATGCGCACTGGTGTCCCTGGCCTTCGGCGTGATGTCTGGCCGCAGTGCTGCCGTAGCCTCCACCGGCTTTGCCAAGAACGTCCGGCAGGATATGTACTACAATATTCAGACGTTCTCCTTCGCCAATATAGACAGGTTTTCCACCGCCAGCCTTATAACCAGGCTGACTACCGACGTGACGAGGATGCAGCACGCATACATGATGCTCATACGCATAGCTATACGGAGCCCGCTGATGCTGATATTCTCCCTGATAATGTCATTCAGGATAAACGCCCGGATAGCCACGGTGTTCCTTTGCACCGTTCCCGTGCTGGGCTTGGGCATATATATAATGATGTCCAAGGCGCACCCCATATACGAACGGGTGTTCAAGACCTATGACGAGCTCAACCGGGTAGTTCAGGAAAACCTCCGGGGCATAAGGGTAGTGAAGGCTTTCGTCCGGGAGGATCACGAAAGGGAAAAGTTTGGAAAGGTTTCGGATACCATTTACCGGGATTTCTCAAGGGCGGAGAAGATAACCACCTTCGGCTCACCGCTCATGCAGGCCTCGGTGTACACCTGCATACTGCTCTCCAGCTGGCTGGGCGCCCACATAATCGTGGCGGGCAGCATGACCACCGGCCAGCTCATGAGCGTATTAACCTATGCCATGAGCATACTCTCCAGCCTTATGATGCTTTCCATGGTGCTGATGATGCTCATCATCTCCCGGGCCTCTGCCGAGCGCATATGCGAGGTGCTCAATGAAAGGACGGACATAGCCAACGCTCCCGGCGCCGAGACGGTCATACCTGACGGCAGCGTGGACTTCGACGGCGTATCCTTCAGCTACGGCGGCAGGGGCGGCAGGAGCTGCCTTGAGAATATCGACCTTCACATAAGGAGCGGCGAGACCATAGGCCTGATCGGCGGCACAGGAAGCGGCAAGTCCACCCTCGTGCAGCTTATACCCCGGCTTTACGATGTGACGGAGGGCTGCGTCAGGGTAGGTGGAAGGGACGTTCGGGAGTACGACATAGAGACGCTCAGGAACGCCGTATCCATGGTGCTGCAAAAGAACGAGCTGTTCTCGGGCACGGTGGAGGAAAACCTCCGCTGGGGCAATGAAAACGCCACAATGGAGGAGATACGCCATGCAGCCAGGGTGGCCCAGGCGGACGGCTTCATAATGGCAATGCCCGAAGGGTATGATTCCGAGATGGAGCAGGGCGGCTCAAACGTTTCCGGCGGCCAGAAGCAGAGGCTGTGCATAGCCCGCGCACTGCTTAAAAACCCGAAGATACTCATACTGGACGATTCCACCAGCGCCGTGGACACGGCCACCGACAGGGCCATAAGGGACGCCTTCAGGAATGAGATGCCTGACGTCACAAAGATAATCATCGCCCAGCGCATATCCTCCGTGCAGGACGCGGACAGGATAATAGTGATGGACAACGGCCGTATAACGGATTTCGGCACCCACGACGAGCTGCTGAACCGGTGCTGTATCTACCGCGAGGTATACGAATCCCAGCAGAAGGGAGGAGGCGATTTCGATGAGCAGTAAGGATAATAGGAAAAAGGGCGCGGATATAGAGACAGATGTGGAAATGAAGGATAAAAAGGAGAAAAAACGCAGGCGGAGAGCCAACCAGCAGGAGGAAGGCCCCGGACCCCGGCGGCCGCTCAACGCCCATGACCTGAAGAATCTGGGCGAGAACAGCAAAAAGACCATCAAGCGCCTTTCCGCCATGTTCAAGCCCTACAAGTGGCACATGGCCGCGGTGTTCCTTGGCATAATCATCAGCGCCCTGGCGGGTATAAAGGGCAGCATGTTCACAAAGACCCTTATCGACGACTACATAGAGCCGCTGATAGGCCAGCCGGACCCAGTCTTTACGGGGCTGCTCAGGGCTATAGCCACAATGGCCTGCATATACCTTGCAGGCATGCTGTCTACCTTTATATACAGCCGCATAATGGTCACAGTGTCACAGGGCATACAGAAGAACATACGCGACGATCTGTTCGACCACATGCAGACACTGCCCATAGCTTACTTTGACAGCAATGCGTACGGCGACATAATGAGCAGGTACACAAACGACATAGACACTCTGGAGATGATGATCTCACAGAGCATACCCAACATGCTCAGCTCTGCCATAACCATAATAGGCGTGCTGGCGGCAATGGTAGTGGTAAGCCCGCTGCTCACCGCAGTGGCGCTGCTCACCATGTACCCCATGCTGAAGGTAACTACCAGGGTGGCGGGCAACAGCGCAAGGTTCTTCGCCCTCCAGCAGGAGGCTCTGGGCGATGCCAACGGCTACATCGAGGAGATGATAAACGGCCAGAAGGTAGTCAACGTATTCTGCCATGAGGAAAAGAGCAAGGAGGAGTTTGACCAGCTGAATGAAGCGCTGCGCTTCAATTCCTCTGCTGCCAACCAGTTTACAAATATAATAGGCCCGATAAACGGCAACCTTGGCCACCTCCAGTACGTGCTGCTGGCGGTCATCGGCGGAATGATGGCCATCGGCGGCGTGGGCGGCATGACGCTGGGCGGCATAGCCTCCTTCCTCCAGCTTTCCAAGAGCTTCAATATGCCTGTAAATCAGGTTTCACAGCAGCTTAACTCCATAGTCATGGCCCTGGCGGGCGCGGAGCGCATATTCGCAATGATGGACGAAAGGAGCGAGGAGGACGAGGGAAAGGTAACGCTGGTCAACGCCGGATACATAAACGGCGCGCTGACGGAAGTACCCCAGCACACCGGAACGTGGGCGTGGAAGAAGCCCACGGGCGAGCTGGTTGAGGTAAGGGGCGACGTGCGATTGAAGGACGTGGACTTCGGCTACGTTCCGGATAAGATAGTTCTCCACGATGTGAGCCTCTTCGCAAAGCCGGGGCAGAAGATAGCCTTCGTGGGCGCTACCGGCGCGGGCAAGACCACCATAACCAACCTTATAAACCGCTTCTACGACATACAGAAGGGCGAGATAACCTACGACGGCATTAACGTCAGAGATATAAAGAAGGCGGATCTTCGCCACAGCCTTGGCATGGTATTGCAGGAAGTGAACCTGTTCACGGGCACCGTTCGGGACAACATACGCTACGGCAGGCTGGACGCTACCGACGAGGAGGTTGAGGCCGCAGCAAGGCTCGCCAATGCCCACGACTTCATAATGCGGCTGCCCAAGGGCTACGATACAATGCTGGAGGGGGACGGCAGCGGCCTTTCCCAGGGCCAGCGGCAGCTCATCTCCATAGCCCGCGCCGCCTGCGAGAACGCCCCTGTCATGATACTTGATGAGGCCACCAGCTCCATAGATACCCGTACCGAGGCAATAGTCCAGAACGGCATGGATAAGCTCATGGCCAACAGGACGGTATTCGTAATAGCCCACAGGCTCTCCACCGTTCAGAACGCCAACGCCATAATGGTACTGGATCAGGGCCGCATAATAGAGCGGGGCGACCACGACGACCTTATGGCTCAGAAGGGTAAATACTACACCCTTTATACCGGAATGCTGGGGTAAGGAGAAAAAATGAAGAAATTCACGGTCTGGATAAAGAAGCACAAGAAGCTGGCGGTATTCCTCTGCATAGCCATAATCATAGCCGCCGCCGTGCTGACGATACGGCATAAGGCTCAGGCCGCCATGGCTCAGCTTGCGGAGCTTACCGAGGAGACGGCCGTAGTGGAAAAACGCAGCATACAGAGCAGCGTGTCCTCCACCGGCACCATAATAAGCGACAAAACGCGGTCAATTACCGCCACCCTTACCGGGATGGAGGTGCTGAGAGTGGATGTAGAGGTGGGAGACGTGGTGCAGGAGGGTGATACAATATGCACATTCGACACATCAAAGCTCGAGAATAACCTTGAGGACGCGGAAAAGTCACTCTCAGCCGCGAAGACCCAGACCAGCGTTACGGTAAACAACGCGAAAAGGGCGCTGGAGCAGGCCGTAGAGACGCAGAACTACCAGATAGAATCTGCCGCAAGGAACGTGATCTCTGCCGGAGAGGCCTATAACAGCGCAAGGGAAGCCTATGATGAGGCGCAAAGCCGTGTCGGCGAAGCCTATGACGAAATGCGGAGTGCAAAGAAAAAACTCGATGAGCTTTCGTATTCAGACGCGAATTACAAAACTACACAGGCTTACAGTGATTATCAGGCAAAGCTGGAAGCCTACAATATCGCCGTACAGGAGAATAACTCAATAAAGGCGGATCCTAATTCCACAGCGGAGCAGCTGAACGAGGCGAGCGCAAAAGAAATAAACGCCGCTGCTGAACTGAACGCAGCGGAAGCAGCGCTCAAAGCAACGCCTGAATACAATCAGACGGCGGCAAATGAGAAGGCCAAGGCGGAAGCTGAGGCAAATTATAAATCTGCCAAGGCTACCTATGATTCCCTCGATTCCAGCATGTCAAATCTTGAGTCCGCCCTCCGCAACGCCAAGACCGCGCTGGACAATGCCCAGGCCACATACGAATACACCGTGTCTTCCCAGCAGAACCAGTACGAGGGCAGCAGGGATAACCTTAAATCCGCCAGGGCGAGCGCGGGCGTAGCCACCCAGCAGCAGGAAAACGCCGTGGATACCTATCAGGAACAGATAGAAAAGGGTACCCTTAAGGCCGGCATTTCAGGTACCGTGACCGCCATAAACGTAAAGCAGGGGGACACCTACGCCGGGGGCGTGATAGCTACAATACAGTGCCCAGGATCAGGGTCTGGATGCTGGGGGACGCGACATAGGAGATCAGGATTGCAGCGCATTCGTGGTATCCGCAGAGATAGACGAATACGATATAGCGGACGTCAAACTTGGCATGAAGGCGGTGTTCAAGACCGACGCCACCCGTGACGAGCAGCTTCAGGGAGAGGTGATATTCATCTCCCCCACTCCCACACAGGGCAGCAACGTCACCTATCAGGTGAAGGTAAAAATAAACAGCCCCATAGACAGGCTGCGCCTCGGCATGAACGCAAAACTGAACATAATACTCCGGGAGACGGCAGATGTGCTTACTGTTCCCTACGACGCGGTGCAGCAGGACGAAAACGGCAACGATGTGGTATACGTAGTTACCCGCACAGAGTCCGGCGGAATTACAAAGGCCGCCGTACCCGTTACAGTAGGGGTGGAGGGGGACTACTATGTGGAGGTCACCGGTGACATACAGGAAGGTATGGAGGTATCCATGCCATCAGATATAAAGTTTGACTTTTCACAGATGATGGTAATGGGCAGCTGATATGAGGGACAATAAAGAGCGCAGGCTTATAATTGATCTGAAGGGCATAAAGAAGCGCTTCTTCGAGGGGACCGAAAACGAGATAGAGGTGCTCAAGGGCATAGACCTGCAGGTCTACGAAGGGGAGTTCGTATCCATAGTAGGAGCGTCAGGCTCCGGCAAGTCCACCCTCATGAACATAATAGGCGCGCTGGACAGGGCAAGCGAGGGAAGCTATCTGCTGGACGGCGTGGATATAAACCAGGCGGACGACAATGAGCTTTCACATATACGCAACAAAAAGATAGGCTTCGTGTTCCAGACCTATAACCTTATCCCCCGCATCAGCGCACTCAAGAACGTGGAGCGGCCAATGCTTTACGCAAAGGTTCCGGGAGCCGAGCGCACAGAGCGGGCAAAGGAGCTTTTGAAGCTGGTAGGCATGGAGGACCGCATGAAGCACAATCCTGACGAGCTTTCCGGCGGGCAGAAGCAGAGGGTAGCCATAGCCCGCGCCATGGCCAACCATCCGGCCATACTTTTGGCCGACGAGCCCACAGGCGCCCTGGACAGCAAGACGGGAAGGCTGATAATGGACATATTCCATCAGCTCAACCGCGAGCAGGGCATGACGATAGTACTTATCACCCATTCCGACAGCCTTGCAGAGGAAACAAGACGCATATTCACCCTGATGGACGGCGAGATAATAGGCGAAAGGAGGGGTACGCTTGCTGATAATTGAAAACATAATGCTGGCGCTCAACGGCCTTCGCAGCAATAAGATGCGCACCTTCCTTACCATGCTGGGCATAATCATAGGCATATGTGCCGTCATTACCATAATGACGCTGGGCCAGTCCGTGACCAATAAATTCACAGATTCGATGCAGTCCATTGGCGCGAGCAACGTCACCGTCATGATACAGCAAAAGGCAGACGAGGATGAAGACGGAAACGCGGCGGCACAGGGCATGATGTTCATGGCCGCGGAAAACCAGAAGGTCCCCACGGAAAAGGACTGCATTACCGATGACATGCTCAGTTCCCTCAGGGAAAACTACGACAGCGAAATGCTGGGAATAGCCCTGAGCGAAACTGTAGGAACCGGCAAGGCGGAAAAGGGCAAGCTTTACGCTAACGTTACCGTGATGGGCATAAACGGTGATTACTTTCTCTCCAACGCCCCCGCCGTGCTGTCCGGGCGCATGCTCACCGCCGATGAGCTCGGGGGGGATCGCAGGATAGCCGTAGTTTCGGATAAGCTGGTTAACAACCTTTTCGGCGGCAAGAACGGGAACGCCATAGGGGAAACGCTGGAAGTCACCGTAGGGGACAGCTTTTACGAGTATACCATCGTAGGCGTATACCAGTACGAGCAGAATGTATATATGATGAATTTCGGTTCGGAAAAGGACATAAACACCAACGTGTATATCCCCATAGGCACAGCTCAGGCCGCCACCCATTCCACCGCCGGCTACACCATGGCTACCGTGATATCCGCCCCAGGGGTGGATTCCACCACATTCGCAAGCCGGGTGGAGCGTTATCTCAACGCCTATTACCGCACTAACCGGGATTTCAAGGTGAGCGCCTTCAGCATGGAGAGCATGGTATCCCAGTTTGCTTCGGTGCTGGGCACCATACAGACCGCCATATCCGTAATAGCGGGCATATCACTGCTGGTGGGCGGCATAGGCGTTATGAACATAATGCTGGTATCCATAACCGAGCGCACCCGTGAGATAGGCACCTGCAAGGCCCTGGGCGCCACCAACACCAGCATACGGCTGCAATTCATAATCGAGGCGGTGATAATATGCCTCATAGGCGGCGCAATAGGCGTGGCCTTGGGCATAGCTGCGGGCAGCATCGCCAGCAACGCCTTGGGTTTCCCCGCCAAGGCCAGCATAGAGAGCATACTTATCGCCCTGGGCTTCTCTATGACCATAGGAGTATTCTTTGGCTACTATCCCGCCAACAAGGCGGCAAAGATGGATCCCATAAACGCGCTGAGGTATGAATAAAATAAAAGGAGCGGCGGATGCCGCTCCTTTCGGAGTGTCAAAAAAGTGGCTAAACGCCACTTTTTTGAGTTTTCTCATTCGGTGCTT
>OGWV01002009.1_pt1 | contig 12650 bp, 11 predicted proteins | sample 1576081 | NCBI WGS metagenome assembly OGWV01 (sample SAMEA3541541, study PRJEB24748) | human gut metagenome | biome: human gut; feature: human-associated habitat; material: faeces | place: China | collected 2012 | reverse complement strand
TGTAAACGCGAATAATCCCGAAAAACGTACCAAAGCTAAAAATGCAGCAAAACAGTTAAAGAAATAGAAAAATTGCTGCTCTTCTTTATAAAATACCAGAGGTAATAAATGCTTGCCAGAATATTGCCCAGCGTCGTGGCCACCGCGGCTCCGGCCCGCTGCCGGAAAGCTACTCCTTCGTCTCCGTGGACGCGCCGGGCGTCGTGGTGGAGACGGTGAAGCGCGCCGAGGACGGCAATGGCATCATCGTGCGCCTGTACGAGGCCTGGGGCATGCGCACCCGCGCCGTTTTGTCCGTGCCCGGCAGCACGCGCGCCGTCACGCCCTGCACCGCCATGGAGGACGCCTGCGGCGAAGCGGCGGTACCGGAAAACGGCGGCATCCCCTTCCAGATCCGCCCCTTCGAGTTTAAAACATTCCGCATCGAGCTCGCATAACAAGCTCGCATAACAAGCAAAACACCGGGACCCTGCCAAATGAGGTCCCGGTGTTTTTTTGCTCTGCGGCCCGTCATGCGTTGGGCCTGCCGTTTACGGCACCACAGAAAACAGCTCTTTCCAACGGGGATAACTTACCTGCTTTACTATATTGCCCCAAGGCGGCAAAGCTGTGCGGCAGAATTGGAAAAGAGCATGGAAGGCCGCTGTTTTTCGCCGAACAGGGCCAAAGCCGGGAGGCGGGAAAACAAATTTTTCCAAAACCCCACTTTTGCATTTATGCACAATATATTATTATCATATTTAGGCAAACCGCTGCATTTCTTTCCCTCTTCCTGCCTTTTCACCGTCGATAACGCAAAAAATGCAATAGAGCAGCACCAAAACAAGCAAAATAGTAGTAGAGCTTGCGGAGCAGAAAATGCTATACTCAAACCACAGAAATGGGGCCCGCCCGCAGTGAATTTATGGTGATAAAGCACAACGGCCGGGAAAAACTGAAATTATAGGAGGAATGGCAATGCTGAAGAAAAAATCATCGCTGAGGCATACAGGTGCATTCTGGGCCTTTGTAGCGCCCTGCTGCATCCTGTTCGGCATCTTTTTCCTGCTGCCGCTGGTCCTGAGCATCGCGTTCTCGTTCACGAACTACGATGGCTGGAAGGTCATGGACTTCGTCGGCATCAAAAACTATATCACACTGTTTAAGGATTCCAAATTCTACGCGTCCATGGGCCGCACGCTGGTGTACACCATCTGCTGCCTGCCCTTCCGCGTGATCATCCCTCTGCTCATCGCAGTGCTCGTCACCTCGCCCCGTGTACGCCTCAAGAGCCTGTCCCGCACCATGATCTACATCCCGGTGCTGATGAGCGCCCTGGTCGTCGGCATCACCATCAACTGGATGTTCAGCCAGGAATACGGCCTTATCAACTTCATCATCCAGTCCTTCGGCGGCACCCCGCTGGAATGGTCGCTCAACTCCGGGCTTGCCACGTTCGTCATCGGCTTCGCCTCCGTGTGGGCCTCCATCGGCTTCAATATGATCATTTATGTGGGCGGCATCAACAACATCTCACCGGCCGTGATGGTCAAAAGTGTCCATGTGATGGAGAACTGTCATACAGAGGATACAATATAAGGGATTTTGTTGCAGGAAGCAAGGGGAAAAAATATGTTTTTGAAGAAGGTGCATATCTGCTCTTGTTTGGAGAACTTCCTGACAATGACCAGTTAAAGGAATTCCGTGACGAGTTATCAGAGTGTATGAAGCTGCCAACTAATTTTACAAGAGATGTTATAATGAAGGCTCCTACAGCGGATATAATGGGCTCAATGACCAGGAGCATTCTGACTCTTGGTTCATATGATAAGAAAAAAGATAACTTGGATATACCTAATGTGTTAAGACAGAGTATGCAGCTTATTGCAACATTTCCGATGATTGCAGCATATGCATATCATGCTTATAATCATTATGAGAAGGATCAGAGCATGTATATTCACAGACCAGAAAAGGAATTATCTATAGCTGAGAATTTCCTTAGAATGCTTAGACCAGATACATGTTTTACGGATTTGGAAGCAAGGGTTCTTGATATCGCATTACTGTTGCATATGGAACATGGTGGTGGTAATAACTCTACATTTACTACAAGAGTTGTAACATCCTCTGGTTCTGATACATATTCTGTTATTGCTGCAGCTATGTCATCATTAAAAGGAAAGAAACATGGTGGCGCTAATCTTATGGTTATGAATATGATGGATGATATTAAGGAGCATGTTAAAGATTATGCAGATGAAGAAGAAATAGCTGCATATCTGGATAAATTGCTTAACAAGCAGGCATTTGATAAAAAAGGTCTTATATATGGTATGGGACATGCAGTATATTCTATCTCAGACCCAAGAGAGAAAGTGTTTAAGGGATTCGTGGAGCAGCTTGCAACAGATAAGGGACGCAATGAAGATATGCTTTTATATAATAATATTGAAAAAATTGCACCAAGGCTTATTGCAGAACAGCGGAAAATATATAAGGGAGTAAGTCCTAATATAGATTTCTATAGTGGATTTGTATATGATATGCTTGATATACCAAGAGAGTTATATACACCTTTATTTGCTATAGCCAGAATAGTTGGCTGGAGTGCACACAGACTGGAAGAATTAATAACTACAGATAAGATAATACGTCCTGCATATAAGAGTCTTGTAACTAAAAAAGAATATATTGACAGAGAAAAAAGATAATTTTAACACCATATTCTGATTATAATGCAGGATATGGTGTATTTTTGTATATTTTGCTATAATAAAAAATGGGGGGGTGGAAAAACATATGATGAATAAAAAGAAATTATGTATAATAATAGTTATAGCTATAATTGTAACAGGATTAGCTGTTACATTTGCAGTATTATCAAAATCAGGGAAACATAAAGAAAGTGTTAATGCAGAAAGTACGGTGAATAATGAGAAACAGACAGATTCTGTGACAGAGGCAGCTAAGGCAGATGAAAGAAAACAGGTACAGACATCTGTAACAATGCAGTTTAAGCAGTTTAATTCGTGGGAGGGCAATGGCAGATTCTATGCACAGTACGACCTTGTTATTGATAATAAAGAGGCGGTAAAGATATCGGATTGGACATTTAAGTTTAATACAATAAGTAATACAACTTTAGAGCAATTTTGGAACTGTACAGTTGATACATCTGATTCAGAGTGGAGTGTCGTGCCGGTTGATTATAATAAGATAATTGAGAGTCAGGCGCAGATGAATAATGTGGGCTTTATTATCAGTTTTGCGTCTAAGGAGGAGCTTAAGAAATATACACTTGATTTCAAGCTGGAATCGGGAATGGAGATAGTGCTTGCTGATGATGGAAAGGCATATAAAGCGGGAGAAGAAATTGCAGATTCAAGTGAAGAATCAACAGTGGTGGAAAATACAGCATCAGGAGATGATACAGCACAGCCTGGTGGAAGTGATTCTGGAAATGATTCAGGAAATAACTCTGATACGGGAAGCAATGAAGGCATAGTAACAACGGTTCCAACAGGAAGACTTCAGGTATCCGGCACGAAATTAACTGACGAATCAGGTAACATTATCCAGCTGAGAGGTGTAAGTACACATGGAATATCATGGTTTCCGGACTATGTTAATTATGATGCATTTGCAACCTTAAGGGACGATTGGGGTGCAAATGTAGTGAGAATTGCTATGTATCCTGAAGAATATAATGGATATCTTTCAGGTGGAGACAAAGCAGCATTAAAACAGATAATTGATAATGGAGTTAATTATGCAACAGATCTTGGAATGTATGTAATTATAGACTGGCATGTGCTTAATTATGCACCATCAAGACACACTCAGGAGGCGTGTGATTTTTTTGCAGAGATGGCATCTAAGTATTCAGGCCATGACAATGTAATATATGAAATATGTAATGAACCTGTTGGTGCTGACTGGAATTCAGACATTAAGCCATATGCTGAGACTGTAATAGGCACAATAAGACAATTCGACGATCATTCACTTATACTTGTAGGAACTAATACATGGTCACAGGATGTTGACAGCGTTGTCGGCAATACGCTTGATGATGGAAATGTTATGTATGTGGCACATTTTTATGCAGGAACACATAAGGAAAATATAAGAAATAAGATAAGCACAGCACTTAATGCCGGAGTTCCAGTGTTTATCAGTGAATGTAGTATATGTGACGCATCAGGCAACGGCGGAATAGATTATGCATCTGCCAACGAGTGGCTTGAATTCATGAACAGCAATCAGCTGAGTTTTATTGCATGGAGTCTTAGCAATAAGGCAGAGACATCAGCACTTATATCATCTGGCTGCAGTGCCAAGAGCGGCTGGAGTGATGGTGATTTGTCTGAGACGAGAAGATGGTTTAAGAGTGCGATATCGGGAAGGTGATAGTTATGAAAAACCGTATTTTAACATACAGAAAATACATAGATTCATTATTACAGTCAGATAAGGACTGCGACTGGAAATACATCAAGCAGGAGCATCTTACACAGGTGGCATTCTTTCAGCATGAAAGGCTTGTGCATTTGATTGTAACCATAACATTTGCGATATTGGAACTGCTGACAGTGTGTGCATATGTGATAGTTGGGGCAATTGACTCTGCATTAAGTATGCCTCTGCTTGTCCTTGCGATTGCAATTCTTATCCTGCTTGTTCCATACATCAAGCATTATTATCTGCTTGAAAATGAGGTGCAGAAAATGTATAAGCAGTATGACAGGATATGTGAAAAGGAACGGAAATTATGATAGCTGTTGTTGAAGATGAGAAGGAATTATGTGAAAGCCTTAAAATGCTGCTGACTGAGAAAGGGTATGAGATAGTTACTGCCAGAAGCTGCGATGAAGCGGATAAATATATTGGCAATCCACAGATTGATATGTTTCTGTTAGATGTCAAGCTGCCTGATGGAAGTGGATTTGATATATGCAGGGAAATAAGAAAATCAAGCGAAGTGCCAGTTATATTCTTAACCTCATGTGATAATGAGGAAGAGATAGTCATGGGGCTTGATATAGGTGCAGATGATTATATAACAAAGCCGTTTTATACGAAGGAGCTGCTTTCAAGAATAAGTGCCAACTTAAGAAGAAGCAAGTTCAATGCAGGAAATATCTATAAGAAGGGCGATATTGTCGTTGATTTTGACAGATATAAGATAAGCCGCTGTGGCGAAGAATTGAATATATCGACGAATGAATTCGATATTGTAAGAATACTTATAGAGAATAAAGGCAGAGTCGTAAGGCGTGATGCTATATATGAGAAAATATGGGATATTCACGGTAATTTTGTGGAATATAACACGCTTACTGTTGCAATGAGCAGAATAAAAGCAAAGCTTGGAACATATGGAGAGAAACATCAGCAATACATAGAGACTATCAGAAATGTGGGCTACAGGTGGATTGACTAATAACTTTCAGGGGGATTTATGGATAACACGGTTAAGAAGAAACTGTCGGTATTCAGAAAAAGGCAGACTGTTTTCGTTATTATATATGGATTGATTAATGTGGCTGTTATAGCTGGAATTATAGCTTATTACAGGCTTAAAGAACAGGCACTGGCAGGTGCATTGTATTTACAGGATAATGCATACGGTGAAGCATTTGTACGAAAAATGTTTTCATCAGGGATAACAGATAACAATATCAGAGCGGGTAGGACAGCCATGGAAAGTGCCGGATACGGCAGCCATGGCTTTTCGTATATGAGCAGACTTAATGGGGAAATGTATGCTTTAATTGCAATAATAGTGGTTCTTTTAATTGCACTCGGTTCAGGATTATATAATTGTTACAGACTTGGACATAAGGGCTTTGTAAAGAAAGTGTGCGATGTATATGCAGATAACGAGAGGCTTTCTAAGCAGTTAGATAACGAACACATTTACAATAAAGAGCAGCATCAGAAGATGCAGGATTTTATTGAAAATATAGCACATCAGATTAAGACGCCGCTGGCAATTATAACTATGAAGCTGGAAATGCTCGAGGAAAAATGTGATGACAGTCCGCAGTGTAAGGAGATAGCTGATTGTACAGGTAATGCGTTCAGAATCAAAACATTTATAAAGAAGCTGCTTGACATAAGCCGCTTTGAGGCTGGAAAAGTTGTTATGACAAGTGATGAGGTTGATGTTGCGGCAATACTTCAGGAAAGCATTAACAGCAGTGTTGTAGACAGAAATAGAATTACCACAGATTATGGTGACGAAAAATTGTGTATGTATGCAGATGAAGGCTGGATTGTCGAGTGTTTCATTAATCTTCTCGACAATTGTGCAGAATATTTAGAAGATGACAATACTAAGGTATATGTTGATGTAACAAGAAAGAATGATGACTGCGTAGTTACGATTGCTGATAATGGCAAAGGATTAAGTACGGAGCAGTTTAACAGCATATTCAATAGATTTGAGACTAATGGCAGTGCGGCGGATTTTAAGGCAGGTATCGGACTTAACCTGTCAAAGCTTATTATTGAGGCACATCATGGAAGCATAAAGGCAGGAAACAGTGAAAAGTATGGCGGAGCTGAGTTTGTTGTGACGCTTCCGATGTACAGATTAAAGACGAAATATCAGTCCATGTAAGCTGGGTGTAAGTTTTGTAAGATATAATTATCCCAGATAGAAATCGGGGATGAGAGGGGGAGACGTATGGACATAATATTAAGCGCAAAAGGTATATCTAAAACTTACACAGCAGGACAGGTAAAGATTAATGCGCTGAACCAGTGTGATATTGAAGTAAGAAAGGGCGAATTTACTGCAATTGTCGGAAAGAGTGGTTCAGGCAAGTCAACACTGTTAAGAATTCTTGGAACTATAGACAAGCCAGATGAGGGAAAGGTGTACATAGCAGGAAAAGACATAAGTAATCTTAAGAATTCAGAACTGGCAAAATTCAGACGCACGCATATTGGGTTCATATATCAGGATTATAAGCTGATTCCTGAATATACAGCATATGAAAATATAATTCTTCCGTTAATTCTTGACAGTGAGGAAGATGATGAGGAGGAAGTTACTGAATTAATGGAATCACTTGGCATAGATTATTGTAAGGATAAATTCCCTGCACAGATGTCAGGTGGTGAGCAGCAGAGAGTCGCAATTGCAAGGGCATTAATTACCCATCCTTCAGTTATATTCGCTGATGAGCCGACCGGAAATCTTGACGCGGCAAGTGCAGAAACAGTTGCTAAAATGCTTACACTTGCGGCATCCAAGTACCAGCAGACTATTGTTATGGTTACACATGACAGGCAGATGGCAGAATATGCAGACCGCATACTCACAATCACAGATGGCAATGTGACAGGGGGTGTTGGTGTATGAACAGCGAACTTATTGCATTGACATTTAAGGGACTTTGCAGACGCTGGAGAGAAGTAGTACGAGTTGTTGCGGTGGTAATGATATCATTTATGTTTGTTACAGGAGTTCTGTTATATTCGGGAAATATGAAGAAGTGGCAGACAGCTATTAATAAACAGCATTTTGGCAACTGGTTTGTTATGTTTTATAATAGCACCAATAAGAGTGAGAATGATGTGATTAAGAATCACCCATATCTTGAACAGGCAGTGACAGCAGTAACTGTCAGAAGTATAGAACCGCTTTCTGTAGATTCCGACAACACAATAGAAGCTATTTCTGAAACTGATAAGATTATGGTTGGTACAATGTCAGATGAATTCATAAAAATGGGAAGCATTACAATGGAACAGGGACATATGCCTGAGGTGGACAATGAAGTGGCTGCTGACAGGAATACGTTGATAGAGCTTGGACAGGGGATGAATATAGGGGATATTCTGACTATTGATGATACGACATATACAATTTGCGGGATAATTAATAGTTATACTAATGTATGGCAGAGCGGAAACCGTCTGCCAGGCGTGATAGTCACAGATACGCAGGCTGATGTAATAGCAGACGAGATAACATATATATATGCATACAGGCTGCGTGATTTCATTAGTGAGACTGACTATAATACAATGTATCAGTGTATTGCCAGTGAAAGTGGCATAAGGAACAACATAGCTTATAACAGCGGTGTATATGATTATCAGTCATGGGATAATGAACGAGTAAACAGATACATGTATATGCTCATTATGATTATTGGAATTGTAGCAGTCACATATCAGATTATTATATATAACAGGTCTAGAAACAATGTCCGATTTATTCAAAAAACTCTTGGAGCAACAAGTGCACAGACGATAATTATTACTTTTCTTGAAAATGTAGTGATTCTTGGAATATCAGCAATAGCGGGAAGCTGCATTGCGCTGGGAGCAGGAAAAGTAATATGTCTTGTACTTGAACATACAAAAGGAGTTACATTTTTCAGAATAGATAAAGATATATACATAAAAGTAATAATAATGATGGTTATCTCAGTTGTGGTAAGTATAATCAGCATATTGCTGTCTGGCTGTCATAAGAAAAAACAAGGAAGTAACCGTACAGTTAAAATTACTGGTAATCTTATGAAAAAGAATTTTATAATCAACACAGCGACAAGATTAATGAGAACTAATGGTATTATTGTTAATATTCTGGTAAGGGTATTTTCATTTGTCATGGCAGTTATAACAGTATTGTGCGGTATAGGAATAGTTACATCATATGGTAATTATAAAGAGCAATGCAGTACACCAGATTGTGTCAATTACATGGTTGATAATGTGTCAACTGTTCCATGTATATATTATGATTCTTTACATGAATTAATAAAGATAGAGAATGGAATAAGATATACTGAGAACAGTAGAGTAATTCCCGGTTGTAATGAATTTAATATAGCAGATGGTCACAGTGCACGGGCTTATTATTTTTCAGGATTTAAATCAGGAAAAAGCGGGATATATAATTCTGCTAATGATGATATTATTAATAATTTAAAGCAGATTGAAGGAATAGATGATATCTTTTATGGGTATTACGAAACTACAAGATCATTTACATGGGATAATATGAATATTAATATTACTACGAATGGTGTAGGAAGTGAGACTGAAGGCGGCTCCAGTGAAAACAGAAAATATATGTTTGCAGGCGAGTATGTAGATATAGATAAAGAAATATTCAATATACTTAATGAGTGTGCTGGTGGTAAGCTGGATTACAATGCATTAAAAGAAGGAACACAGAGTGTTGTCTTTCTTGATGCAGATAATAATGGTGAATATGATGATACTATGAAAGATGGTGTTACACTTAACCTTAATAACTATTATATGGGAAATCCATTTTATAATATAAAATCATTCTACATGGATAAATATACTGTAGCATGTAATAAATTTTTCACGGATCTTATATCAGAATATAGATATACAATAGACAGTAAAGATATGTATGAATACATAAGTGATAATATTTCAAGGGAGCAGATTATAGAAATAGTTGATGAATATCTTCGACACACATATGATGATCCAACAGATTATTATAATATGTATTTAAATACAGATGACTTTGATCAGGATTATTATGAATACAGAAAAGCCAGCTATGATTTATATATGGCATATAAAAGAGGTGAAGTATCAAAAGAAGAATTATTTGAGAATCTTTCATGTAAAGGTGAAGTACTGGGTTCATGGTATAGCAAGTATACATATTATTCATTATTGGAACCGGCAGCCAGTACTAATGTTGCTAAGGTTATAATATTAACTGATGAGATAAGGGACAAGCTTAAGTATTATGTGCCTGAGTTTGGACAGTATACGATAATAGGTTCTACACAGCTTTTACAGAAAGCATTGGATAATCAGAATAATGTTATGAAAAAGTATCTGTTTCTTGATGAACTTCCAGATTATGTTACCTTGAAGTTAAGACCGAACCAGTTTAACATAAGATATAATCTTAAGTCATCATTTGCAGCAACAGACAATGTGGTCCGTTCATATCTGAAAACAGCGGGCTTTGATACCATATCATATTCAGAAGAAAAGAATCTGTTAAGACAGCGTACAATAGAAAGTCTTATGTCATATGGCGTAACAGCATTTGCAGCAATTATAATATATATGATAGTCAGCATGATAATTGTAAAGAACCGCCTTGAAAAGTACAGAAGCAGGCTGAAACTGCTTTCTGACACAGGTGCAGAGAAAGAGCAGCTTGTAAAGATATGCATGTATGAATGTATTAGGGAATCATTGTGGTTTATAGTGTTGATGCCATTAGAGCTTCTGATATGTCTGGTGATTGTAAAAAAATTTGTTAATAGAATTTGATTTTTTGCTTTGATTAAGGTCGCTTTATCATCTTACAATTAAAGATAAGTACTGAAGTCAGGCATAAAGAACGATTGAGTTGGCATAAACCTACAAATGCATTACTTTTATTCAATTGTGTAGGTTTATTCCAATGGTTGTAGAATTGCAAATTGAGAAATAACCCACTAAAACAGCAAGTCAATGCGTTTTAGTGGGTTTTTAATCTTAGTTAGGATACTCACTTGTAATTCCAAAGTACTCTTCAAGTGATAACCAGTCGCCATTGTTATATAACTTAGTGGCAAGGTCTACGCCTACATAACGAAGGTGCCATGATTCATACTGATATCCGGTAGCTGAATCTTTTCCTTTAGGGAAGCGGATACAGAAACCGTATTTGTAGCAGTTATCATTAACCCACTTGCCTTCGTTAGTGTACTGGAAGCTGTCTTCAATAGTGTTAAGGTCAAAGCATAAACCAGTCTGATGTTCAGAGTTGCCAGGTCTTGATGAATATGTGTCTGCTACAGCAGCACCATCACTTTTAACATATCTGTTATATACATTAACCTGATAATTATATGAACGGTATCCACTGGCAATATATATATTAAGACCTTTAGCAGTTGCATCCTTTAACATAGTGTTCCATGCGCTCATAAGAGTTTTGTCAAGACATGTTGAACTTCTGTCTGCATTAACAGGCTGGTCAGGATTAGTGGGAATGAAATCCTGAGGAAGAGCATATGTCTTATTGGCAATAAGTACTCCGTCAATATAAGTTGCTCCATTAATTTCCTGAATCTGGAAGCCTTTAGAAGTAGTACCTTTGGAAACTGTATTACCAGATGGAACTACAGGTGGTGCAAATTCAGAACTGTCAGATGAAGCAGAGACTGATGTTGCATCTGACATAATTGAAGATGAAGTATCAGTTGATGAAACTTCTTCACTTGTATTTTCATTCTCTTTTGTCTGTGTTGATTCTTCAACCTTGGCAGTTGTAGATTCCCCATTCTTATCTGTTTTCTTAGACTTAGAACAGCCTTTCATGGAAACAGATATTATTACAATAATAATGATAAGTAAAGCAGCAGCTGCACAGGCGAGAATAATACGGTTTCTTCTTACCTGACGCTGTCTGCGTGTCAATCGTCTTTTAGTCATGATGAATTAATTCCTTTCAATTAAATTATTCAAAAGTAATTATTGCATTGTTTGCTGGATATTTCAAGGATAAATGTGCTAATATGGTTACTATATTGATATGTGAAAAGCGAGGACTAATATGTATACAAAAGAACAGTTAAAGAAGCAGGTAGAGAATATGGGCTTAACAGGCGAGGAAACAATTCTTATTCATTCATCAATGAAATCTATCGGAGAAGTTGAAGGCGGGGCAGATACAGTGCTTGATGCATGGATTGAATATTTCGGACATGGACTTTTACTACTTCCAACACATACATGGAAGAATATAAATGCGGACTCACCAGTATATAATCCTAAAGAAACACCATCATGTGTTGGACTGCTTACTAATATGTTTCTTAAAAGAGATGGAGTAATAAGGTCACTACATCCTACACACAGCATGGCAGGAATTGGAAAGAAAGCGGCAGAATATCTGGCGGGTGAGGAGAATAACAATACACCGTGTACACCAGGCGGATGTTATGACAGATTAAGAAGCTGTGGAGGAAAAGTTCTGCTTGTTGGAGTAGGACATGAGCGCAATACATTTATTCATAGTGTTGAAGAGGTACTTAATGTACCACACAGATTATCAGATAAGCCGATGAAGTTACAGATTGTAATGCCTGATGGCAGCATTAAGGATTCATATATGAGAAAGCATTACAACGCAGACCAGCCTCACATATCAGAGGATTTCGTTAAGCTTAATCAGGCATTTCTTGACTGTAAGGCTGTGCGTGAAGTGACATTTGGTGACGCAGAGAGCCTGCTGTGTGATGCACAGGCGGTGTTTGAAGTTGTAAGGCATGTCATTGCACCAGACCCTGAATGTATTGTGACGAGCAGTTCAATTCCAAAGGAGCGCTGGGAAGCACTTGTTAAGTAAATATACATAAAAACAGGGGCGGCAGACCAATCGGTTCCGCGGCAGGCTCATCCGCAAGCAGCTGCGCGTTGAACGCCTGATACGCCTGTTCTGCGGTGTATTCGCCCGCGATCATGCGCGAGACCACATCCTTGGAGACCGAGAAGAAATCGTTGGAGGCGATGCGGATGTACATATGGTTCTGCTCGACCACCGGGCGCACGTCCTCAAGATAATCGGTCAGACGAAGTCTGACGTTCTGACTGTAGCTCAGAATGTCCTGTCCGTCATAGACGATGCGGTTCTGTGCTTCCTCGGAGAGCAT
>OGWV01002006.1_pt1 | contig 12651 bp, 15 predicted proteins | sample 1576081 | NCBI WGS metagenome assembly OGWV01 (sample SAMEA3541541, study PRJEB24748) | human gut metagenome | biome: human gut; feature: human-associated habitat; material: faeces | place: China | collected 2012 | reverse complement strand
TTCTTTTTTCGCAGCCTGAAAGCCTACAGCGGCAATCGCCCTTCCAGGGCGCGGCCCAAGGTGACCTCGTCGGCGAATTCCAAGTCGCCGCCGACAGGAAGCCCGCTGGCGGGGCGCGTCACCTTCACGCCCAAGGGCTTGATGAGCCGCGCGAGGTAGGCGGCCGTGGTCTCCCCTTCAATGTTGGGGTTCATGGCGAGCACCACCTCGGTCACGTCCTCGCGACCAAGACGCGCCATCAGCTCGGCGATGCGCAAGTCGCCGGGGCCGACGCCCTCCATGGGTGCCAGCACGCCGCCAAGCACATGGTAGACGCCGTTGAACACGGCCGTGCGCTCGATGGGCGGAATGTCGCGAGGCTCGCTCACCACGCAGATGACCGCGCCGTCGCGCTTAGAGCTGGCGCAGATCTCGCACAAATCGCCCTCGGCGTAGTTGAAGCAGCGAGCGCAGAAGTGCACGCCTGCCTTCACCTCGCGGATGGCATCGGCCAGACGCAGCGCCTCGGCGGCGTCGGTGTTCAGGATCCAGTAGGCCATGCGCTGGGCCGACTTCGGTCCCACGCCGGGCAGACGCTCCAGCTCGTCGAGGAGCTTTTGAATGGAAGGTGCCGCTTGCACGAATGTCGCCTTGAGATGGAGACGGCCCGGCTACATCAGGCCGGGGATCTTCATGCCGCCCATGACGGCGTTCATGCGGGCGTTGGCCGCCTCGCTGGCGGCGCGCAGCGCCTCGTTCACGGCGGCGACGACCATGTCCTGCAGCATCTCCACGTCCTCGGGATCCACGGCAGCGGGGTCGATGGTGATGTCGGTGATGGCCATCTCGCCGGTGGCCGTGGCCTTCACCATGCCGCCGCCGGCCGAGGCCTCGAAGGTCATGGCGGCGATCTCCTGCTGGGCCGCAGCAGCATCGCGCTGCATCTTCTGAGCCTGCTTCATCATTTTCTTCATGTCCATGAAAGGGTCTCCTTTGCTGGTTCGCGGGTCGCGCCCGACTGCTAACGTATTCTAGGGCATCTCGCCCAATCTCGCCTAGACGACTTCCTCGAAGTTGACGCCGTCGCCGAAGCCGAAGGCAAGCGAGGCGGCGAGGTCGGGCTCCTCTACGGGATTCGGGGAAGGCCCGGACACGGCATCGGGCTCGGGGGGAAGCGCGGAGGCGGACGGTGCTGCCATCGAAGGGGCCGGCGAGGGGGCAGGAGCGGACGCAGGCGCTTGAGGTGTCGCACCAGACGGCGCCGGCACCTGGGGCGCCTCCTCCCACGGGGGCACTTCGGAAGAGGCTGCGGGAGAGGCATTTGCGGAGACGCTCGGCGCCGGGGAGGTCGCTGCGCCCTGGGGCGAGGCGCCCCGGGAGGCGAAGGGATCCTCGAAAGGGATATCCGCATCGTCGTAGGGGACGTAGTCGTCGTAGGGCGGCCGATCGTCATCGGGCGCGGGGGCCGGCGAGGACGCCGGCGCAGCGGCGGGAGCGGGAACCGCGGGCGCGCTCACGCTAGAAGGCGCGCCGGACATCGGGCTCGCCGAAGCAGCGGACGGGGCAGGTACCGATTGAGAGGCCGGTGCGGGTACGTTAAATGCGGAAGCCGCGGCGGGAGCAGAGGCCATCGGAGCCGAGGCGCCGCCCTTGCGCAGCTCGAAGGGAATGTCCCCGTGGGCTTCACGGCGCAGAGCCTGGGTGAGCTCGGCCTGCACGTCGGGTTTCTGCACGGCGCGGAAGGCGAAGTCGTTCTCGGCGGGGAACTCGATGAGAAGCGCGCCCGCCGCCGCATCGAAGACCGCCTTGGTGTTCATGAACAGCACGCCGTAGGCCGCCTTGGACTTCTTCAGCGAGGCGAGCACACCGGCCCAGAGACGCTGCAGCGAGGCCATATTCGAGAGGGCTGCGGTGATTTCCGGCGATAAGGCGCCCGCAGCGGCCGAAGCGGGCGGTGCGGAAACGGGGGCGGATGCCGTAGACGGCGCGGGGGCAACGGCAGCCCCTGCCGTAACGGGATTTGCCGAAATAACTATGGAACGCTGTGCAGTGGAGCAGTTACAGCTTATTCTTGATAAAATCGGTGCAGGAAACATGCGCCGGCCTGCGCGCGCAGGGCGACTTCAGCGACAACAGCCCCGGCTGGAAGTTCGCCAACTGGGAGATGAAGGGCGTGCCGCTGCGCGTCGAGATCGGCCCGAAGGACATCGAGGCCGGCCACTGCGTCGCCGTCCGCCGCGACAACGGCGAGAAGATCACCGTCGCGCTCGATGAGCTGGAGGCGCGCATCCCTGAGCTGCTCGAGACCGTGCAGCAGGGCCTGTTCGACAAGGCCAAGCGCAACCTCGACGAGCACACCTATGCTGCGCACTCGCTGGCCGAGGCCAAGGAACTGCAGGAGAAAAACGGCGGCTTCATCAAGACCATGTGGTGCGGCGACCTCGCCTGCGAGCTCGAGATGAAGGACAAGGCCGGCATGTCCAGCCGCTGCATCCCGTTTGAGCAGGAGCACCTCGACGATGTGTGCCCCGTGTGCGGCAAGCCCGCCAAGTGCATGATCTACTGGGGCGTGGCGTACTGAGCGCTCCCAAAACAGAAAAACCAACCGCCCGCTGCGATCGCAGCGGGCGGCCTTTTTTCACTCGTTTTCGATATAGAAGATCTTGTGCAGTGTCTGCACCGGGAGCTTCACGATGCTGCGGTCATAGGTCACGAGACCGTTGAGCTCGTGCTCCACGTCGCTCAGCTGCGTGTACACCGCGGCGCTGAGGCCCTGCGCGATGGCGGGGCGGATCTGCTCGTCATAGAGCGCCTGGAGCGCGTACTCGAGCGAGAGCGGGGCGTCGCACGTCTTGTAGCCGACGCTCTTGCCGCCGATGGCGTGGCCCTCGACGCGGTGGACATAGCCGCCGAACTCCGACAGCAGCGTGGCGCGGCCGAGCTTATCGGGCTGGAACCTGTACTTCTGGAAATACACGTGCAGGCTGCGCACATCGCCGAAGCCCTGATCGTGCCAGCCGCTGGCCGGGTCGATCGTGCGCGTCTTGTCCACGGACCGGATGACCTGCACGGCCGTCTGGCTGTCAAACTGACCCCAGCCCTCGTTGAACGGCACCCACACGGCGATGCACGGGTGGTTGTAGAGCGTGGTGACCATGTCGCGCAGCTCGTTCAAAAACGCCTTGCGCGCCGTCACGTTCGTGCGGCCGAAGAGGGGATACCAGCTGTCGTCGAGATGCCAGCCCGTCACGAGCGGGGTGGAGACGATGAGCGGGTCGTAGCGCCTGCCGCCGCAGGGCATGTCCTGCCAGACGAGCATGCCCAGCCGGTCGCAGTGATAGTACCAGCGGTCGCACTCGACCTTGATGTGCTTGCGCAGCATGTTGAAGCCCATGTCCTTGGCCAGCTGGATGTCGTAGACGAGCGCGTCGTCGCTCGGCGCGGTGTAGAGTCCGTCCGGCCAGTAGCCCTGGTCGAGCAGGCCGTTGTGAAAATACGGTTTGCCGTTGAGAAACAGGCGGCGCACGCCGTCCTTGTCCGTCTCGACGCTGCACTTGCGCATGGCAAAGTAGCTGTAGACCGTGTCGTCCCCGAGCGTCACACTGAAGGGGTAGAGCGTCGGGTGCTCCGGCGACCAGGGGCGAAACGACTGCACCGGCACGTGCGCCGGCACGCCCGCGGGGAACGTGAAGCGCTTGCCCTCGAGGTCGATCGTGCACTGACCTTCGCCCGCGACGGTGATCTCCACCTGATGCGCGTCAAACAGCGGCGTCACGTGCAGGGAGCGGATGTAGTTCTGCGGCACGCTCTCGAGCCAGACCGTCTGCCAGATGCCGCTCTGCGGCGTGTACCAGATGCCGTGCGGGTGCAGCGTCTGCTTGCCGCGCGGGAGCTGGGACTTGTTCGTCGCGTCGCGCACGCACACAAGGATCGTGTTTTCCTTGGCCAGCACCTCGGTGATGTCCACCGTGAACGGCAGGTAGCCGCCCGTGTGCGTGGCCAGCTCCACGCCGTTGCACCACACGGTCGCGGTCTGGTCGACCGCGCCGAAGTGCAGCAGCACGCGGCCGACGTTGAATCCGTCCGGCAGCGTGACCGTGCGGATGTACCACAGGTATTCCTCCGGCTGCAGGACGTGCCCCACGCCGGACAGCTCGCTCTCGGGCGAGAAGGGCACAAGGATCGTGCCGTCGGCCTGCGCGGGCTTGTTTGCGCTCGTCGTGATCGCGTAGCTCCACGGGCCGTTGAGATTCAGGTAGCTGTCGCGCACCATCTGCGGCCGGGGATACTCCGGCAGGGGCTGCGCGCGGTCGAGCGTATCCGCCCAGGGTGTCAGCATAACGTGGCCTCCTTTCTGCCGGCGGCGCGCCGGCAGCGCATTTGCTATCTATTTTACAGGATTTTTCCGCGCTTGTTAAGCCCCGGACGCGGATTTTTTTCCGCGCCGCGGACCGCGGCGGCGAAAAATCCAGCCAATATGCACAAAATGTTGCAAAGTTTCCGGAAATGTTGGATTTGTCAGCTTTTTTGCAGGTTCGTTAATATTTAAATTAGTACAATTTGATGTTTTTCCGCCATTTTTGGTGGACGAAATTAGGTTGGCGTGCTAATATATGTGGGTCAAAAAATAGAGAGGTGATGCAAATGCCCTTTAAGTTTCATGGCGGAGTTCATCCCAACTACATGAAGGCGCCGGATGTCCCGGTGACCGTCATTGCTCCTCCGCCGCAGGTCGTGCTCCCGATGATGCAGCATATCGGCGCACCCTGCAAACCGCTGGTCGCGGTGGGCGATTATGTGAAGATGGGTCAGAAGATCGCTGACAATCCGGCACCCGTCTCCGCTCCCATCCACGCGACGGTCTCCGGTAAGGTGATCGCCATCGAGCCGAGACCCCACCCCCTGGGCGATATGATCCCCGCGATCGTGATCGAAAATGACTTCCAGGACACCCCCTGCACGGATCTCGCGCCCCTGACGCCCGAGCAGATGAAGGATCCCGAAGCCATCCTTGACCGCATCCGCGAGGCCGGTATCGTCGGTCACGGCGGTGCCATGTTCCCGACCGCGTTCAAGATCCGCGGCGGCCTTGGCAAAGTCGATACCCTCATCATCAACGGCGCAGAGTGCGAGCCGTACCTCAACGGCGACCACCTGACCATGAAGAACCACCCCGAGGAGCTGCTCAAGGGCATCGAGCTGGCGCGCATCGCGTCCGGCCTCGACAAGGCTTACTATGGCATCGAGAAGAACAAGCAGGACGCCATCGACCTGCTCCTGTCCAAAAACCCCGCGCAGTACGGCGTGGAGATCGTGCCGGAGAACGTCAAGTACCCGCAGGGCGCTGAGAAGATGCAGATCAAGGCCATCACGAACCGTGAGGTCAAGCCCGGCGGCCTGCCGTCCGGCGTCGGCTGCAACGTCATCAGTACCCAGACGGCTTACGCCATCTACCGCGCCTGCTACGAAGGCATGCCCAGCATCGAGCGTGTCCTTACCGTTGCCGGCAGCGCCATGGGCGATAAGTCCTACAACCTGCAGTGCCGCTTCGGCACGCCGTTCAGCTACATCGTCGAGCAGTGCGGCGGCTTCGTCGTCGAGCCGAAGAAGATCGTCCTCGGCGGCCCCATGATGGGCCTGATCGCCACGAATCTCGAGGCGCCCAACATCAAGGGCACCGCGGGCATCCTGTTCTTCACCGACAAGGAAGACCGCTCCGTCGAGAATCCGACGTGCATCCACTGCGGCAAGTGCCTGACCGTCTGCCCGATGAAGCTCGAGCCGCTGTACATGTATAAGTACTATCAGAAGCGCGACTTCGAGAATATGCAGAAGTATCACATTCTCGACTGCTTCGAGTGCGGCAGCTGCTCGTACAATTGCCCGGGCCGTCTGCCCCTGACCCATACCTTCAAGACCGCGAAGCTCCTCTTCGCCGCCCGCGCGGCCGAAGAAAAGGCCCGCGCGGAAGCCGCTGCAAAGGAGGCTGAAACGAAATGACACCGAAAGAATATACCTTTGACGCTGCCTATCAGCCTCAGGTTCGCGCCAAGCGCGGCACGCGCGAGATCATGCTCGACGTGATCATCGCCCTGCTCCCGGCGCTGTGCGTCGGCGTGTGGCAGTTCGGCGCGCAGGCGCTCATCCCGCTGGCCGTGTCCATCGTGTCGTGCGTGTTCTTTGAGTGGGCTTACCGCAAGCTCATGAAAAAGCCCGACTCCATCGGCGACCTGTCCGCCGTGGTCACGGGCATCCTGCTCGCGTACACCCTGCCGGCCAACTGCAAGTGGTGGCTGCCGATCATCGGCGCGTTCTTCGCCATCGTGGTCGTCAAGCAGCTCTACGGCGGCATCGGCAAGAACTTCCTCAACCCGGCGCTCGCCGGCCGTGCGTTCCTGCTCGCCTCCTACGCGCTGTTCATGACCACCTGGGTCGTGCCCGGCAGCCTGACGTCCGTCATCGGCGCGGACGCGACCACCATGGCCACCCCGCTCAGCTACATGAAGGCCGGCGAGGCGCTGCCGCAGTACTTCACTTATAAGTCCATGTTCCTCGGCACCATGCCCGGCTGCCTCGGCGAAGTCAGCGCGCTCGCGCTGCTCATCGGCGGCGTGTACCTGCTGTGCCGCAAGGTCATCACCTGGCACATCCCCGTGTCGTTCATCGGCACCGTCGCGCTGCTGACGCTCATCTTCGGAAGCAAAAACGGCGGCGGCTACACCCACGTCGAGTGGATGCTCGACAACCTCCTGTCCGGCGGCCTGCTGCTCGGCGCGTTCTTCATGGCGACCGACTACAGCACCAGCCCCGTCACCGCTCCCGGCCGCATCATCTACGGCGTCGGCTGCGGCGCGCTGACCGTGCTCATCCGCGTGTTCGGCGGCTTCCCGGAGGGCGTTTCCTTTGCCATCCTCATCATGAACTGCTGCGCATGGATGTTCGACAAGCACACCCAGCGCCGTCAGTTCGGCGTCAGCCGTGAGGACGTCAAGGCCAAGAAGGCCGCTGCAAAGGCTGCGAAGAAAGAAGCAAAGGAGGCTGCTGCAAATGGCTGAAAAGACTGAAAAGAAATCCGGCGGCGGCCAGATCATCAAACTCGCGCTCGTGCTCTTTGCCGTGTCCGCCATCATGGCGCTGGCCCTCGGTCTCGTCAATGAGCTGACGAAGGACACCATCGCCATGCGCGCGGCCGAGACGACCAAGAAAGCATATGCCAACGTCCTCGCGGCCGACGAATACACCGAGCAGGCCGATTTTGAGAACGATGGCACCATCACCAAGCTCAGCACCGCCACCACCGGCGGCCAGCAGGCCGGCTACGTCGCCGAGACCACGTTCTCCGGCGCGCAGGGCATGATCACCATGGTCGTCGGCCTGGACGATGATTATAACTGCACCGGCGTGTACGTCACCAAGCACTCCGAGACCTCCGGCCTCGGCGCCAAGGCGGCGGACACGAACGAAGGTGCCTGGCGCGACAACCTCGTCGGCCAGGGCGACGGTATGAAGCTTGCCAAAGACGGCGGCGACATCACCGCCATCTCCGGCGCGACGATCACGTCCCGCGCTGTCGTTACCGAAGTGCAGACCGTCATCAACGCGGCCAAGTCGCTGGGTTAAGGAGGGCTGAAACATGAATATCAAACAACAGTTCAAGGAAGGCCTCATTACCAATAACCCGGTCCTCGTGCAGCTCATCGGCATGTGCGCCACCATGGCCATCACGACTAGCCTCTTCAACGGCATCGGCATGGGCCTGTCCGTGCTCGTCATTCTGACCTGCTGCAATGTGGTCATTTCCCTCATCCGCAAAGTCATTCCGAACGATATCCGTCTGGCCATCTTCGTGCTGGTCATCGCGGGCTTCGTCACCATCGTTGACCTGCTGCTGCAGGCCTACGTTCCCGCGCTGAGCGCGTCCCTGGGCGTGTTCATCCCGCTGATCGTTGTTAACTGCATCATCATCGGCCGCGCCGAGGCGTTCTGCCAGAAAAACCCCGTCGGCCCGTCGTTCTTCGACGGCATCTTCCAGGGCCTCGGCTACACGCTCGTGCTCATCGCCATGTGCGTCATCCGTGAGCTGCTCGGCAAGGGCTCGTTCGGCACCGGCATCATCAACACCATCGACGGTGTCATCGGCACCGGCAACGGCATTCAGATCTTCCCGTCCGAGTACGGCGCGCTCGTGCTCACGCTCCCGATCGGCGGCTTCATCACCCTCGGCTGCCTGATTGCGCTCATGCAGTACGCGCTGCGCAAGTCTGCCGAGAAGAAGGAAGCCAAGGAAAAAGCGCTCGCAGCGCAGGAAAAGGAGGCGGCATAACATGAGTTCTACGACCAGTATTTTTGCCATCATCCTCAGCGCCGTGCTGACGAATAACTTCATCTTCTCGCAGTTCCTCGGCTGCTGCCCGTTCCTCGGCTGCTCGAGCAAGATCGACACCGCCGCCGGCATGGGCCTCGCCGTCACGTTCGTTATGGGCCTGGCGTCCGCCATCTGCTGGCTCGTCAACTGCCTGCTCGTCAAGCTCGGCTTGGGCTTCCTGCAGACGATCGCTTACATCCTCGTCATCGCCGCGCTCGTGCAGTTCATCGAGATGTTCCTCAAAAAGTCTATCCCGTCCCTGTACTCCGCGCTCGGCATCTACCTGCCCCTGATCACCACCAACTGCGCCGTGCTCGGCGTCGTGCTGCTCAACACGCAGTACAGCTTCGGCTTTGTGCAGAGCGTGGTCTACGGTGTGTTCGGCGGCCTCGGCTTCATGCTCGCCATCTGCCTGTTCGCAAGCGTGCGCGAGAAGCTCGAGTTTGCCGACTATCCGGAGAGCTTTGAGGGCTTCCCGATCTGCCTCGTCTCCGCCGGTCTGCTGGCCCTGGCTTTCATGGGCTTCTCCGGCATGAAGATCGGCTAAGGAGGGCTGAAATATGGATTTTACTTTGATTCTCGAAGGGATCGCCGTCCTCGGCATCATGGGCGCTGTTTTCGGCGCGCTGCTGGCGTTCGCCGCTAAAATCTTCCATGTGGAAGTTGACCCCAAGCAGGAGGCCGTGCGTGAGTGCCTCGCCGGCGCCAACTGCGGCGGCTGCGGCTACCCCGGCTGCGACGGTTATGCCGCTGCGGTCGCGGCGGGTCAGGCTCCGGTCAACTGCTGCGTCGCCGGCGGCCAGGAAGCTGCCGACAAGATCGCTGCGATCATGGGCGTCTCCGCCGGTGCGGAGGAGAAGATGGTCGCGTTCGTGCCGTGCTCCGGCGCGGAGGGCGTCGCCGTCAAGCGCTTCAACTACAAAGGGCCCCAGGATTGCCAGGCTGCCATGCTGTTCGGCGGCAAGAGCAACAAGGAGTGCCGCTTCGCCTGCATCGGCCTCGGCAACTGCGCCAGAGCCTGCAAGTTCGGTGCGATGCACATCGTCAACGGTGTTGCCAAGGTCGACCGCGACAAGTGCGTCGGCTGCATGGCCTGCGCTGATGCCTGCCCGAAGAAAATCATCGAGAAGGTGCCGTATAAGCAGGCTGTGCTCGTCGGCTGCCGCAATCAGGACAAGGGCGCCGTCACGCGCAAGATCTGCGACGTCGGCTGCATCGGCTGCATGAAGTGCCAGCGCGAGTGCCCGGCAGAAGCCATCAAGATCGAGAACTTCGTGTCCACGATCGACTATGACAAGTGCGTCGGCTGCGGCCACTGCGCCGATATCTGCCCGCGCGGCATCATTAACCTTATGGATCTGGTCAAGCAGTAAGCTGCCGGCCGGTCAAAAAACCAACAGACAGACGGACATTTCGGTGTCCGTCTGTTTTTTTGCGCACGGGAGTGCCGAACGTCCCTTTTCCTGCGGCGCGCGATGTGTTACAATAGAAAAAATACGCGCAAGGAGGCCGCCATGTACCAGACCCGACCCGATGATTACGCTGCGTTCCGGTGCCTGGCCGGGGCATGTCCGCAGACGTGCTGCGCCGCGTGGGAGATCGTTGTCGATCCGGACGCGCAGGACGCTTACCTGCGCCTGCAGCATCCGCTGGTGGCAAAGCTGCGGCGCGTGCTGCGCGTAGACAGCGAGGGCGATACGTACTTTGCGCAGACGGACGGGCGCTGCCCGTTTCTGTGTGCCGACGGCCTGTGTGAGCTGCAGCGCACGCTCGGCGAGCAGAGCCTGTGCCGTACGTGCCGGGATTTTCCGCGCTGGGAGGTGCTGCTGTGCGACCGGGTGGAGCAGGGGCTATCACCCGCGTGCCCGGAGGCCGCGCGGCGGCTGCTGGAGCGCTCCGCGCCCCTGCGCTTTGTCTCCGCGCCGCTGCCGGACGACGGGTATGTGCCCGGCGCGCGTGAGCGGCGGCTGACGGCCGCCGTCACGGCGGTACGCGACCGGGTGCTTGCGCTGCTGGCGCGGCCGGGGCACACGGCGTATGAAAATCTCGCGGCCGCGCGCGCTTTCGCGTGCGCAGCGCAGCGCCTGCTCTGCCGGCACCGCATCGCGGCGCTGGCCGCCGGGGATGTGCCGGGGGTGACGGTCGATGCAGCGCCGGAGCCCATGCCGCCGGCGGCGCTGGCGGCGGCGTTCGCGTCCCCGGAGCCGCTCGATGCCCGCTGGCCGGAGCTGCTGCGGCGCGCGGCGGCGCTCCCTGCCTGCCCGCCGCCCAGAATGACGCCCATGCAGCAGACATGCCTCGCGCAGACGATTGTCTGGCGGCACGGCATGGACGCGCTCGACGACCGTGACGTGGCCTTTCCCGTGCGGTATGCCGCGGCGACGCTGCGGCTGCTCGACTGTCTGGCGGCGGTGAGCGGCTGCACGGACGCGCAGCTCGTCGTGCTCGTCACGCGCGAGGTGGAAAATGACCCCGAAGCCCTGTCCCGGCTGCGCGCCGGGCTAGAACCAAAAATGAATGCTCAGGAGGCACTCGACCATGAAAAAATGTGATTGCAAGATCATGAACACCCTCGGCAAGTACCAGAAAATCTGGCCGTGGATCGGCGTGGCGGGCTACGCCATCGACGGCGCGGAGGCCGTGCTCAAGCACACGAAGTGGGGCAAAGCACACTACAAGCTGCGCATGCTCATCCACGGCGCGGGCGCGGGGCTGCTGTGCCTCGGCGCGGGCGTACACACGGTGCAGGCGTTTGCAACGGGCAAGACGGACGTGCCCGCCGTCGTCAGCGGGTCGGTCATCGGCTCAGGCATCCTCGGCCTGAACTACACGCACGCCGCGGCCAAGAAAATCGGCCCGAAGCAGGCGCGCGTCATGCACCGCGTGTTCTGCGGCGTGACGGGTCTCGGCATGGCGATGCACATTTTCGCCGTCAAGCAGCCGAAGGAGTAAGATACGCGGGGAAGAAAGCAGACCGCAGCCGCAGCGGAACTGACCGCTGCGGCTGCGGTTGTGCTGCGCGCGGATGTGTGGTAAGATGAGACACAGCGCGCCGGGAGGCGGAATTTACGGGAGGAATGACCATGACTGAGAAGGAGAAAATGCTGCGCGGGATGCTATATGACGCCGACGACAGCGCGCTCTGCGCCGACCGCGTGCGGGCCAAGGAGCTGTGCCATGCCTACAATCAGCTGCGGCCCTCAGACGCGGCCGGGATGCGGGAGCTCCTCCAGCAGCTTCTGGGGAAAACGGGCGAGACGTTTTGCGTGACGGCCCCGTTCTGGTGCGATTACGGCTACAACATCCGGCTCGGGGAGCACTTTTACGCCAACCACAATCTCGTCATTCTCGACTGCGCCGCGGTGACGTTCGGCGAGCACGTGTTCGTGGCGCCGAACTGCGGGTTTTACACGGCCGGCCACCCGATCGACGCCGAGTGCCGCGAGCGGGGACATTACTCAAAGCCATCACAAGACCGATAATCCAGACAACAACCAGCATCGTCCTTTTGATAATCGGTAGCATTTTATTATTCTGACCGTCACGGTGTCCCCAATAAACCTGAAGTAAACCGCCGAATAAACGGGCAAACACCCAGGTAATATCCAGCACAATCAGGATACGATAAATGTTGTCGACTACCTTTACGAAGCTGTCAGGGTAAACCAGCCTGTGAATAGCTATCCAGATGCCCAATAAGATAATAGCAAATTTAATGGGCGGTTCGAGAGAATAAAAGATAATATCGTCCAGATGATTCTTAGTCCGGTCTGTTAATGGTTTAAGTACCTTTTTGCTTAATAGCGATATCAGTTTTACGAGAACAATCGCAGCAACAATAATAAGTATGGAAATAATCCAGTTCTGGATGGAATTTCCCCAAATTTCATTTTCTAACATATTCGAGTTGATTTTAATTGTACATCATGATAATTGTTTTGACTTAGTTTCTATACAGGATCAGAGCGGAAGAAGCTGCGATGGAAACATCTCCACCCGGCAAGTGCTCCTGGCTGTCCAAGTTGATTTGCCCATCTTTGCAAACCACTATCCAATCCTGTTCGGGAAGGTGAATGCCCGCCTCATTCCGGTTGCCATTATAAGCAACTAATATTTCTTTCCACATATCGCCATTGGCATATTCACCCAATGTATAAGCAATGATACCGGAATCTCCCGTATCAAGGAAATGCAGCCATTGTTCCAACCCTTCTACTGTTGGAATGCGAAAGGCCGGATGTGCTTTACGCAATGCAATCAGCCCTCTTATATAGTCGAAAATATCGCGGTTTTGGGCTTTTAAAACC
>OGWV01002004.1_pt1 | contig 12659 bp, 10 predicted proteins | sample 1576081 | NCBI WGS metagenome assembly OGWV01 (sample SAMEA3541541, study PRJEB24748) | human gut metagenome | biome: human gut; feature: human-associated habitat; material: faeces | place: China | collected 2012 | reverse complement strand
GCCGTAGACACAGCCCTCCGCTTCCTGCTGGGAATACCCCTGTACAGGCGCGCTGTATGCGCCCTGCGGCGCATATGCGGGCTGCACCGGCCGCGCCTGCTGCTCCGGCGGCTCCACGCGCCCACCGCAGTTTGGGCAGTATTCGTACCCGTCCTTCAGCCTTTGTCCGCAATATCTGCATTCCATTTTATGCCTCCCGTGCGCCGGGCCGCGGTGCCCTTTGTTCACAGATTTCCTGTTTTTGAAAGTTTTCTCGCCCAAACGCCGTATAATTCTACAAGATATTATATACTACGCCGTGCACCGCCGCAAGCCGCCGGTTGCTGCGGCGCGCGGGAGCGCCTGCGCGAGAACCGTTGAAAGCATTCCGCATGCCTGCCGGGCCCCCGGCGGCCTATATAAATAGGTATAAAAGCGCCTGGCAGGCCGGTTTTCGGGCGGCGCGGCCCGGCCTCGCCCGGCGTTCCCCGGGTTTGATTGGGGCAGTAGCTTTGAAAAAAACGCCCCCCAAGGCCAAAACCGGGCGAAACCGGCTTTTTTTGGGCTTTGTCAATCCTTTGACGAATATGGTACAATAAGAGCAAGCAGAAACCCAAACGGCACAGCCAAAAGCCCGGCTTGGCTTCTGCGGCGAAGGTCGACCGGACACCCGGCCGCAGCGTACGCCCGTACACGGTGCGCGGCGCGGCGGCAACCACGGCTGCGTTACACGGACGCGGCAGAAAGGCAGGTAAACACATTATGGCATTTACAATTTCTTCCCTGGTCTGGCTGATACTGCTCATCGCGTTCGTCGTCGTGGAGGCGCTGACGGTGAGCCTTGTCAGCATCTGGTTTGCCGCCGGGGCGGTGGCTGCGCTCATCGTCTCGGGGTTCACTTCCTCGTGGCTGGTGCAGTTCGCGGTGTTTGCGGTGGTAAGCGCCGTGGCCCTGGCCGCGACGCGCCCGCTGGTGAAAAAGCGCATGACCGCGCGCCGTGTGCCTACCAACGCGGACATCAACGTCGGCCGCAAGGCACAGGTTCTCGTTGAGGTCACGCCCGACGTTACGGGCCGTGTACGGCTGGACGGCGTGGACTGGAACGCCCGCAGCGAACAAACCATTCCCGCGGGCTCCCTGTGCGTGGTGCTGAGCGTGGACGGCGCAACGCTGACCGTGCGCCCCGACACCGCCACTGCGGCGGTATGACCCCCTGTATTCTGTTTCCGTCTTGACGGAACGTATAAAACACCCAATTTAAAGGAGGACTATCATGCTGATTCTGTTTCTGATTCTAATTGTGCTGGCGCTCGTGATCCTCATCGCGAACATCGCCATCGTTCCCCAGGCTTATTCCTATGTTGTAGAGCGCCTGGGCGTGTACTATACCACATGGGAGGCAGGCTTCCATTTCAAAACGCCGTTTGTCACGCGCATCGCCAAAAAAGTCTCCCTCAAGGAGCAGGTCGTGGACTTTAAGCCCCAGCCTGTGATCACCCGCGATAACGTGACCATGCAGATCGACACCGTGGTGTTCTTCCAGATCACCGACCCGAAGCTGTTTACCTACGGCGTGGAGCGCCCGCTCTCCGCCATTGAGAACCTGTCCGCCACCACGCTGCGCAACATCATCGGCGACATGGAGCTGGACCACACCCTCACCAGCCGTGACACCATCAACACCAAGATCACGGCCATTCTGGACGAAGCCACCGACAAGTGGGGCATCAAGGTGAACCGCGTCGAAGTGAAAAACATCATCCCGCCGGCAGAGATTCAGGACGCCATGGAAAAGCAGATGAAGGCGGAACGCCAGCGCCGTGAGAGCATCCTGCGCGCCGAGGGCGAAAAGAAGAGCGCCATCCTTGTGGCCGAAGGCGAAAAAGAAAGCGCTATCCTGCGTGCCGACGCCGTGCGTGAGCAGCGCATCCGCGAGGCCGAAGGTGAAGCACAGGCGCTGATGACCGTTCAGAAGGCCCTGGCCGATTCCATCCGCCTGCTGAACGACGCGGCCCCCACCGACAAGGTGCTGGCCATCAAGAGCCTGGAAGCCCTGCAGAAGGTTGCCGACGGCAAGGCCACGAAGCTCATCATTCCCAGCGAGATCCAGAACCTGACCGGCCTGCTGGCTGCGGCCAAGGAGACCGTGACCGACGCGAAATAACGCGCCGGGGTCCAAAGCATCGTAAGCCCGGATCACGGGGCGGCGCGGTGTGCGCGCGGAAAAGTGCACGCACCGCGCCCTTTTTGTACCCGGAACCGGTTTTCACTTTCATCCAATGCACCAAAAGAGGAGGTTTTTTGCTGTGATCGTATGGATCATTGCGGCCGTTGCCGTACTGTTCATCGTGCTGGTCTTCGTCACGGGCTACGTAAAAGCGTCCCCGGACACCGCTTACATCATCTCGGGCCTGCGCAAAACGCCGAAGGTCCTCATCGGCAAGGCGGGCGTCAAAATACCGTTTTTTGAAAAAAAGGACGAGCTGAGCCTGCAGCTCATCCCCATCGACGTCAAAACATCCAGCGCCGTGCCTACGGCGGATTACATCAACATCAAGGTGGACGCCGCCGTCAATGTGAAGATCAGCGATACGCCCGACCTGCTGAACCTCGCGGCACAGAACTTTCTGAACCGCAAGGTAGACTACATTGCCAGCGTGGCCCGTGAGGTTCTGGAGGGCAACATGCGCGAGATCGTGGGCAAAATGGAGCTGCAGGAGATGGTTTCCGACCGCCAGAAATTCGCCAACCTAGTGAAAGAAAACGCCGAGCCGGACCTGGCCGCCATGGGCCTTGACATCGTCAGCTTCAACGTACAGAACTTCGTGGACGACAGCGCCGTCATCGAGAACCTGGGTGTGGACAATATCGTCAAGATCCAGAAAAACGCGGCCATTTCCCGCGCCGTGAGTGAGAAAGAGATCGCCAAGGCACGCGCCATCGCCCAGAAGGAAGCCAACGACGCCGAGGTCGCCGCCGCACAGGAGATCGCGGAGAAAAAGACGGAGCTTGCCATCCGGCAGGCCGAGCTGCAGAAGGCCACCGACACCAAAAAGGCCGAGGCCGACGCGGCGTACCGCATCCAGGAGGAGCAGCAGCGCAAATCCATTGAGATCACCACGGCTGAAGCCAACATCGCCAAGCAGGAGAAGGAGATCCTGCTCAAGCAGAAGGAAGCCGAGGTCATGGAGCAGTCCCTGGATGCCCAGGTACGGAAAAAGGCCGAAGCCGAGCGCTTTGCCCGCCAGCAGAAGGCAGACGCCGAGCTGTACGAGCGCCAGCGCGAGGCGGAGGCCAAAAAATACGAGCAGGAACAGCAGGCCGAGGCTATGAAGGTACAGGCCGAGGCTGAAAAATTCGCCCGTGCCCAGGAAGCTGAGGGCATCCGCGCCAAGGGGCTGGCTGAGGCGGAGGCCATCCGTGCCAAAGCTGTGGCGGAGGCCGAGGGCATTGAGAAAAAAGCCGAAGCCATGACAAAGATGGGCAAGGCCGCCGTGCTGGAGATGTATTTCAACGCCCTGCCCGACGTGGTGAAAAACGCCGCCGAGCCGCTGACGAAAGTGGATAAAATCACCATGTACGGCGACGGCAACAGCGCCAAGCTGACACGGGACATCATGCAGACCGTTACCCAGGTGACGGACGGCCTGAAAGAGAGCACCGGCGTGGACCTGCAGAGCGTGCTTTCCGGCTTTTTGGGCGGCAAGCTCGCGGATGCCGCCCAGCCCGCGCCCGCCGCACCGTCCAAGCCTCCCCGCGCCCCGAAGCAGAACGCCGGCACACCGGCCGAATAACGCGCTCCGCTCTTTCCCCGCGCCTATCCGGCGCGGGGACTTCTGTTTTTCGGCTCCGCTTGTGCCCTTTCGCCCAAACACACGGATAAAAACATCGAAAAATCGGCAAAAATGCACATTGTAATTGTCACGGTATTTCGGTAGAATAAAAACGTATTCTTCACAGTTTGTTAACATGTTTCAATATAACGCCGGCGATATGGGCCGGCAGTCTCTACCGGGCAAGCCGTAAACCGTCCCGACTATTGAAACAGCACGCCGCAGCTCTGCGGCCTTTGCTGTTTTATGGCGGGCTCGTTTGCCCGCCTTTTTCTTTTGTTGCGAACGGGGACGTCCCTGTTTCAGCTTAAAATTACCGAGGAGGAATATCATGGAAAAGCTCTTTCATCTGAAAGAAAACGGTACCAACGTGAAGACCGAAGTCATGGCTGGTATCACCACGTTCCTTGCGATGGCGTACATCCTGGCCGTGAACCCCAGCATGCTGGGCGACGCGGGCATGAACAGCCAGGGCGTCTTTATGGCGACTGCCCTTGCGGCGGCGGTGGCCACCATCGTGATGGCCCTTCTGGCCAACTATCCCATCGCGCTGGCTTCCGGCATGGGCCTGAACGCCTATTTTGCCTACACCATCTGCCTGGGCGAGCTGGCGGACCAGGCCAATCCCTGGCAGATCGCCCTCACCGCCATCCTGGTGGAAGGCATTATCTTCATCATTCTTTCCGCGTTCAAGTTCCGTGAGACGCTGGTCAACTGCATCCCCGAGAACCTGAAATACGGCATCACCACGGGCATCGGCCTGTTCATCACGTTCATCGGCCTGCAGAACGCCGGCATCGCCGCGGCGGACGCCTCCACGAAGGTGGCTCTGGGCGACATCGCCCAGCCGCAGGTCGCGCTCGCGCTCATCGGCGTGATCATCATCGGCCTGATGCTGTACTTCAATGTCAAGGGCGCCATTCTCTGGGGCATCCTCATCACGTGGGGGCTGGGCATCATTGCGCAGTTCACGGGCTGGTATGCGGTGAACCCCGAGGCCGGCGTGTATTCGCTGCTGCCCTCCGGCTCGTTCCTGCCCAACTTTGCGGCGCTGGGCGACACCGCGTTCAAATTCGACTTCAGCTTCATGCTGAACAACACCGTTGAATTTGCAGTTATCGTGTTCGCGTTCCTGTTCGTTGACCTGTTCGACACCGTGGGCACGCTCATCGGCGTTGCCGCAAAGGGCAACATGCTGGATAAGGACGGCAAGCTGCCCCGCGTGGGCCGCGCTTTGATGGCCGACGCCATCGGCACCGTGGCGGGCGCCTGCCTGGGCACCTCCACCGTCACCAGCTATGTGGAAAGCTCCGCCGGCGTGGCCGAGGGCGGCCGCACGGGCCTCACCTCTCTCACCACGGCCGCGATGTTCATCCTCTCGCTGTTCCTGTGGCCCGTGTTCGGCGCCATCCCCAGCTTCGCCACTGCTCCGGCGCTCATCATCGTGGGCCTGTTCATGATGTCCAGCGTGCTGAAGGTGAAGTTCGAGGGCGATATGGCCGACGTGCTGGGCGCTTTTGTGGCCATCATCATGATGCCGTTCACCTATTCCATCGCCAACGGCATCATGTTCGGCATCCTGACATGGATGTTCCTGAAGATCTTCCGCGGCAAGGTCAAGGACATCCACCCCGTGATGTGGGTCGTGTTCGCGCTGTTCGTGCTGCGCATCGTCACGCTCTGCTTCTAAAATTCAGGCACTTTTCGCCCCGGCTTTGCGCCGGGGCGTTTTTTGTGCATTACAGCCCGTTTGCATGCAGTTTGCACGCGCCGATTTGTTAATTAAATATCAGCCGAATGCTTGCGAAAAAGCCGGGAAAATACTATAATAAGAAAAGACGCGGCATATTGCCCGCGCAAGACCGAAAGACAATCAAAAAGCCGCAGGAAAGGGAGAGTTACGCATATGAGCACTCTTGGCAAAAAGACAGTTGAAGATATTGAGGTAAAGGGCAGAAACGTTCTGGTCCGCTGCGATTTCAACGTCCCCATGAAGGACGGCGTCATCACCAATGACAACCGCATCGTGGCCGCTCTGCCCACCATTAAAAAGCTGATCGAGAACGGTGGCCGGGTCATTCTGTGCAGCCATCTGGGCAAGCCCAAGAACGGTCCCGAGGAAAAATTCAGTCTCGCGCCCGTCGCCGTGCGCCTCTCCGAACTGCTTGGCAAGCCCGTCGTGTTTGCCAATGACGACAATGTGGCGGGCGAAAATGCCAAAGCCGCCGTTGCCGCAATGCAGGACGGCGATGTTGTGCTGCTGCAGAACACCCGTTTCCGCAAGGAAGAAACCAAAAATCTGCCCGAGTTCTCCAAAGACCTGGCCGATCTGGTGGGTACGGACGGCGCCTATGTAAACGACGCTTTTGGCTCCGCACACCGCGCCCACTGCTCCACCGCCGGCGTTACCGACTACATCAAGGACACCGCTGTGGGCTACCTGATGGAGAAAGAGATCCGTTACCTCGGCAACGCCGTCAACGACCCTGTGCGCCCGTTCGTGGCCATCCTGGGCGGCGCGAAAGTCGCCGATAAGCTGAACGTCATTGAAAACCTGCTGAACAAGGTGGACACGCTGATCATCGGCGGCGGCATGGCTTATACGTTCCTGGCCGCCAAGGGCTGCGAAGTCGGCAAATCTCTTGTGGACCTGGAGAAGGTGGATTACTGCAAGGATATGCTGAAGAAGGCCGAGGAAAAGGGCGTTTCCCTGCTGCTGCCGGTAGACACCACCGTGGCTTCCGCCTTCCCCGACCCCATCGACGCGGAGATTGCCGTCGAAGTGGTGGATTCGGACAAGATCCCGGCCGACATGATGGGCCTTGACATCGGCCCCAAAACGATGGAGCTGTTTGCCGGCGCGGTGAAGAGCGCCAAGACCGTTGTGTGGAACGGCCCCATGGGCGTATTCGAGAACCCGGTTCTGGCCGCCGGCACCAAGGCGGTAGCGAAAGCCCTGGCTGAAACAGACGCCACCACGGTCATCGGCGGCGGTGACAGCGCGGCTGCCGTGATGCAGCTGGGCTATGCCGACAAGATGACGCACATCTCCACGGGCGGCGGCGCCAGCCTGGAATACCTGGAGGGCAAAGAGCTGCCCGGCATCGCCTGCATCGCGGGCGCATAAGACTCTTTTGCAGGGGCGGCGGGAATCCCGCCTGCCCCTGCGGTTTTTCTCCGGCGGGACGCCGGGCAATATCTTTCAGAACGGAGAATATACGATGAACAAAGCAAAACGCAAAGCCGTCATTGCCGGCAACTGGAAAATGAATAAGACCGCCACCGAGGCCGCGTCTCTCATCGACGCGCTCGTTCCCGCCGTACAGGGAGCGGGCTGCGACGTTGTCATCTGCACGCCGTTCACCAGCCTCTGCACGGCCGTGGAAAAATGCGCCGGCACCAACATCGGTGTGGGCGCAGAAAACGTGCATTTTGAAAAATCCGGCGCGTTCACGGGCGAGATATCTGCGGATATGCTGGTGGATCTGGGCGTGAAATATGTCATCACCGGTCACTCTGAGCGCCGCCAGTACTTTGCCGAAACGGACGAGACCGTCAACAAGCGTACCAAAGCCGCTTTGGCCGCGGGCCTGACGGTGATCGTGTGTGTGGGCGAGAGCCTGGCCCAGCGTGAGCAGGGCGTGACCGAGGAGCTTGTGCGCATGCAGACGAAGATCGCGCTGGGCGGCGTTTCCGCTGAAGAAATGGCCCGCGTCATCATCGCTTACGAGCCGGTGTGGGCCATCGGCACGGGGCGCACCGCCACGGCGGACCAGGCGCAGGAAGTCTGCGCGGCCATCCGCAAGGTGGTGGGTGAGCTGTACGGCGAGGCAGTGGCCGAGGCCACGACCATCCAGTACGGCGGTAGCATGAACGCCGCCAACGCCGACGAGCTGCTGAGCAAGCCTGATGTGGACGGCGGCCTCATCGGAGGCGCCTCCCTGAAGCCTGCGGACTTTGCCGCCATTGTTGCCGCGGCAGGCAAATAATTTTCCGCTGCTCTTTTTGCAAAACAGCGCTGCCCGCGCGGCGCATCCCCATTCAATTTCTTTTTTCAGAAAGGAACCATCTATGAAAAAACCTCTGCTTCTCTGCATTCTGGACGGCTTCGGCTGGGTGCCCGACCAAACCTACGGCAACGCCATCCTTGCCGCCAGGACGCCCAACCTGGATAAGCTGTTCGCGCAGTATCCTTACACCACCATCGGCGCTTCCGGTATGAACGTCGGTTTACCAGACGGCCAGATGGGCAACAGCGAGGTGGGCCACACGAACATCGGCGCAGGCCGTATCGTGTATCAGGAGCTCACCCGCATCACCAAAGACATCCAGGACGGCGGCTTTTTTGAAAATCCGGCCCTGCTGGGCGCAGTAAAGAACGCTGCGGCGGACGGTAAGGCACTGCATCTCATCGGCCTGCTCTCCAACGGCGGCGTCCACAGCCACAACGAGCATCTGTATGCGCTGTTGGAGCTGGCAAGGCGCGGCGGCGTAAAGGATGTTTACGTCCATGCCATTATGGACGGCCGCGATGTGCCGCCCGATTCCGGCAAGGGGTTCATTGAAGAGCTGGAAGCCAAAATGGCCGAGATCGGCGTGGGCAAGATCGCCACCGTCACGGGCCGCTATTACGCCATGGACCGCGACAACCGCTGGGACCGTGTGGAAAAGGCCTACGCCGCCATGGTATACGGCGAAGGCGTGCACGGCACACCGGAAGAAGTGATGAAAAAAAGCTATGCGGACGGCGTGACGGACGAATTCGTCGTGCCCGCCGTGACCTGTGAAGGCGGCCGCGTATCCGCCGGGGACAGCGTGGTGTTCTTCAATTTCCGCCCGGACCGCGCGCGGGAGATCACCCGCACCTTTGTAGATGATGCATTTGCAGGCTTCGAGCGCCGGAACGGCCGTTTCCCTCTGTACTATGTGTGCTTCACCCAGTATGACGCCACGATGCCCAATGTGGAAGTCGCGTTCCATCCGCAGAGCCTGAACAACGTTATGGGCGAATATCTGGCCAAAAACGGCAAAACGCAGCTGCGCATTGCTGAGACGGAAAAATATGCCCATGTGACATTCTTCTTCAACGGCGGCGTGGAGGCCCCGTTTGAAGGTGAGGACCGCGCGCTGATTCCCAGCCCCAAGGTGGCCACCTACGACCTGCAGCCCGAGATGAGCGCATATCTGGTGGCTGACGAATGCGTCAAGCGCATCGAAAGCGACCAATACGACGTCATCATCCTGAACTTTGCAAACTGCGATATGGTGGGCCATACCGGCGTGTTCGAAGCAGCCGTCAAGGCCGTGGAGGCTGTGGACGCCTGTGCGGGCAAAGTGATCGGAGCGGTTTTGGCCAAGGGCGGCGCGGTGCTGCTGACGGCAGACCACGGCAACGCCGACAAAATGTACGATCCGGACCCCGAGCACCCCTTCACCGCACACACCACGAATCCCGTGCCTTTCCTGGTTGCGGGCGTGGAAAATGCAAAGCTGCGCGAAGGCGGCGTTCTGGCGGACATCGCCCCCACGATGCTCAAGATCATGGGCCTGCCCCAGCCCGAAGAGATGACGGGCAAAAGCATCCTCGAATAAGCTGTGCCGTACAAAAAACCCCGCGTCCGTCCGGACGCGGGGCTTTCTCGCTTCACACGGTATTTCTTCTGTCATGCATAAGACATGGAATCCACGATGGCGCGCATCGTCTGCTGTGTCACATGGCCGGATAACGTATACCGCACGCCGTCTGCCACGAATACCGCTGCACACTCCGGCTTCAGGTCGCTTCCGGCCGTGCCTGGCGCCGTATCCACCAGCAGGTTCACCGTATGGCCCCCGGCGGAAGTGAATGTGTCCGCATAAGCATAATAGCCCAGATAATCCGTGTCAAAGGGCTGCTGCGCCTCATCTGAGACCCATTCCAGCGTCAGGTCCACAGGCGTCTGGTACACCGTGCCCGCCGTCCAGGAGTAGTAGTCGTATTCGTCCTGCCAGACAAGGTCTCTCAAGTCGCCCACCAAGTACGCCTTTGCCTTTACGATCTGGTATTCCCCTCCGAAATTTTGATAGCTCACGCGCGTATACGGATTTTCCCGGGCGCCCTCCGCCCAGAGGAACGGCACGCCCAAAGCCCGGGAAAGCGCGTCCAGTCCCTCCGCCTGCTGCTCCGTACCGTCCGCCGGGCCGCCTGTATCCGCAGTTTCCACCATGGTCATGGGCTCCAGCGGCGGCAGCTCCCGTCCATTGACGTTCATGCCGAACAGTCGGGCCGCTGCCAGCGCTGTTGCGCCGCCCAGCACGCATACAGCCGCCAGCAGGGCCGCTGCCCGGCGCACGCGGCTCCGGCGGGCAGGCCGGGCGCAAAGCGCATCGTATACCGTTTCCGGAAGATGCTGTCCGGCCAGCCTTGTGTCGATCGCCTGTCTGATCTTTTCCATCTTCACTGCTCCTCCAATTCTTTTTTCAACTGCTGCCGCGCGCGCCGGAGCCGCTGATACACAGCGTCCTCGCGTATGCCAAGCGCCGCGGCCGTCTCGGCGGCGGTCATATCCTGATAATAATACAGCAGCACGGCGGCACGGTATTTTTGCGGCAGCCGCCCGATGGCCCGGATCAGCGCCATATGTGTATCCGCCTCCGGGTACGGGTCCGCCCCGGACGGCTCCGGCAGCTCCTGCGCCCGGCGGAACCACTGGGTGCGCAGCTCGTTTTTACAGCGGTTCACAGCGATGCGCATAAGCCACGCCTTTTCCGAATCTGTCCGCGCCAGCGCACCGTATTTGCGTGCGGCCTGCAAAAAAGTCTCCTGCGCCACGTCCTGTATCTTGAGACGAAGAAACGTCCGATTTTTATTTTAAAGGATTCCAGCGATGATAAGGAGCAGAAGCATGAAAGAACGTAGAAAAGGTCTGCTATGGGAAATGGCACTGATCCTGCTTACGGTTGCCGCCTGTCTGTACTCTACAGGCGCAGGAAATATTTTCGGGGCAAAGGTGGACTGGAGCAGTCAGCACAGTGTGTTCCCGGAATATTTCCGACAGCAGTTTTATCGTACAGGGCAGTTTTTTCCTGAGTTTGCATTAAATATTGGCGGTGGTCAGAATATTTACAATTTTTCTTATTATGGATTGTTTAGTCCGATCGTTTTGATCGGTTATCTTCTGCCGAATGTGAAGATGTCGGATTATATGATGGTGGCAAGTATTGTCTGTTTGGCAGCAGCGGTTATAATTTTGTACCGGTGGCTGAAAAGCCGGGAATTTACAGCTGCGGTAAGCGGGATGACAGCGCTGATGTTTCTTTTCGCAGGACCTATGATCTATCAGTCGTCGCATCAGATTATGTTTGTAAATTATATGCCATTTCTTTGTCTGACATTTTGGGGAATCGACCGATATTTTGAACAGAAAAAATCCGGTCTGCTGATTGGCGGAACCTTTCTGATGATCATGACAAGCTTTTATTTCAGCATCGGTGGAATACTGGCGCTTGGTCTATATGGAATTTACCGGTATGCAAGGACAAAAGAGCGGGCAGAAGAGATGATTACGGTAAAAGGATTTCTAGGTGCCGGACTGCGGTTTGCAGGAAGGATCCTGACGGCAATCATGCTTGCAGGAGTTCTTCTTGTGCCGACTGCGATGGCTCTTCTCGGGAGAAGCGGAAGCAAGGGAGAAAAAACAGATATCTGGCAGCTTCTGACACCGCAGATCAATTTGGAAAAATTTCTGTATGGGGCATATGGACCGGGACTTAGCTGTCTGATGCTGATTATTTTGCTGACCGGACTTTTTTATAAAAAGGCTTATGAGAAGATCCTGTCGCTTGGTTGTCTGGTGGTGCTGACAGTTCCGTTTTTTTCGTATCTGCTCAATGGTGCACTTTATATCAGACCGAAGTCGCTGATCCCGTTTTTGCCGCTTCTGTGCTATCTTACGGCAAAATATCTGGAGAAGCTGAAAAATCAGAAAATAGCGAGAATCTGGATGCTTCTTCCATGTCTGGCAATTATCATATATATTTATCTGAAGAAGGATGATGTGAAAAGCGAAGTCCTTTGGAAACTACTTTTGCTGGATGCGGTCATAACACTGTTGATCTGCGTGGCACAAGCGTATAGTGCATGGATTCGGTGTTTCTGTTCTTTCTGTGCCACTTTCTGTTTGACCGGAAGCACTGCTTTTAATGCCTGGATCATCGTGGAACCATAATAATCCCGCATCCACGCAGCCAGTGCGATCAGCTTTCCTTCTACGCCTGTCTGACCTGCACAGACTCCCTGTATTTCTTTGATCTTTTCCGGCGGATAATCGGTCCGGTCCGTCAGTTTGACCACATAGCCCTGTATCCTGCGGTTGCCGTTTCCAAATGGAACCGTAACGGCTGTTCCCGGATGAATCTGCATCCGCAGAACATCCGGCACGCGGTACTGAAAAATCTTATCCAGCTTTTCGTGCCTGATATCTACGATCACATTTGCGTAAAGTACTTGTTCTGTTCCTGACACTTACTTTCCTTTCGCTGCATCTTCCGCAAGAATCTCCCGGATCAGCACACGCTCATCCATTGGATATTTCTTGCCTTTGATTTCCTGGTAGTCCTCGTGGCCCTTGCCTGCAAGAACTACGATGTCTCCTGGCTCGCCGTGATGGATGGCATATGCGATTGCTTCCTTGCGGTCCGGAATCTCCACATATTTGCCCTCTGTCTTGGCCATTCCTACCTTGATATCATCAATGATCGCCTGCGGCTCCTCATCTCTTGGGTTATCGGAGGCAGCCGATACGATTTCGGCAGCAAGACCGGGTGCAAGACGCGAGACGATCGAAACATACACCAACAGATTGAAAC
>OGWV01002002.1_pt1 | contig 12665 bp, 11 predicted proteins | sample 1576081 | NCBI WGS metagenome assembly OGWV01 (sample SAMEA3541541, study PRJEB24748) | human gut metagenome | biome: human gut; feature: human-associated habitat; material: faeces | place: China | collected 2012 | reverse complement strand
GTATGATAAATCTATTTTTGAAAATTCAAACAACGCTGTGAGCAAAAATTGGCGAGTTAGCTTAAAAATAGAGTAACTCATCGGACTAAAACTAAAAACGGCTTACAGGCGATTTGTGAAAGCCTGTGAGCAAAATAGGAGGTTAATATGAACTACAAATTCACAATGAAAGGCATATCAAATTAAAGGAGGCAGATATAAAATCATAATAAGCGTGTTGCCTTATGGCAGCAAAGGAAATAAATTCTAAAGCATCAGGCAATAATAGTATTGAAAAATCAAGCGGGAGTGAGCTGAAAATCAATACACAAAACATTGCCGATGAGAGAATCAGCACGGAGCTTTGGATGCAGCATTTTGCAAATACCTTGCTGAATCAAAATGCCATTGATGACAAAACCTATCGCAAATTGATAGGAAAAATCAGCGTGGAAGTCAATCGCAGATACGGAAAAATAAACTGAAAAGCTCTGTAAAACATTACCAAAACAGGTATCAATCCCCTAATGAACGCAGGGGTGAAATACTGTAAAATAAAGCTGGATAATAGAAATTATTTGTGATATTGTCTGCTTGGAAAGGAGTAAATCAACTGATATTTTTCATACAATTTTTCAATATCATTTTAACCGTATCATCTGCAGACATATCTTTTGAAATAATTTTTTCATTATCAAATCCCAGCAAATCTTTTTCATTCCACCAACGCTTCATATCCTGTTCGGTATAATTCACATTACTTTTAGTTTGAAATCTTTTAACAGTTTCATCAAACGGTATGTCATAGTAATATGTATAAATGCTATTAAAATTTTTTTGTATCAAATTAAACAACGACTCGTACCAAACAGAATTCAATATGCCTTCAAGAATAATTATGCTATTATGTTTCTTGCCAAATAAGATTAAATTCTTTAGCAAATCAACGGCTATACTGTTTTCGCCATCTTTTGTGTGCAATACATCTCTCCTGATAACATCTTGAGAAAGCAACATACATTCTGCGCCCAACTCATCACACAATTTATTTGCAACGGTTGTTTTGCCGCTACCTGAATTACCTCTGATTATTATGATTGTATCTGCCATATTTAACCTCAACTCTGAAAATTTGAATATAAATTCATCGTATCATACGGATATTTTTATGTCAATATATTAGCCAAAATGAATACTTTTTATATTCAAATTTGTTAATAATAATTGTAAAAATTTTTCAGTTTTATTTGTCTTTGCGACACATACACTATTGGTGCAAACGCAAGTTTACGAAAAAGGAGTGTATTCGCAATGGCAAGCAACAAGAGTGTTGTGCCCGAGGCTAAGGAAGCCCTGAACCGCTTTAAGATGGAAGCGGCTTCTGAAGTGGGCGTAAATCTGAAGCAGGGCTACAACGGCGACCTGACTTCTAAGCAGGCCGGTTCCGTAGGCGGCCAGATGGTTAATGTAATGTGTCCTGTACGAACTGTGCAATTTCAGCGTACAAATTGGGCTAAAAATAACCAAATTCAGCCGATTACATACGAATTTTGCATAGCGGTTTAGGAAAAAAACGATACTCGTAAGCACCTATGTATCATAATCATATAATGATTGAGGCTTACGATAAAAACCCACTGTTTTCAATGGTTTCAAGCGTTTTTCAATGAAAAGCCAATTCAATAAAGTATAAAATAATCATCAAAATTAAAAAAAGTGTTGTGTATTCACAAAAAATGAGCCAAGAGGTATCCCCTCTCGGCTCATTTTTCAATCGGAATATTTATTATCTTCTTGAATTCTCAAAGAATGATGACAAGATTTCTTTTGAATAATTATATCGTCTTGTGATTTTTGGCACGAACGAAATTTGCAAATTCATAAATCGCACATTCGCAAAAGAAAACCTCCTTTGGTACAATTTGAGTATCAAAAGAGGGTTTTACTATGAATAACACATTATTTGAACAATTCAGCGGCACATATACCCAACAGGGCGATAATCTTCTGCCTAATTTAACTTTACCGGCGGAAGAAGAAACCGGTTATATCGGAGTATGGGGACACCGTAGGTTAAACTACTTAAAGCACCACCGAAAAGTTTTGTATTACAATCTGCTCACTTCCGGAAAGCTCTGTTCCCACCTTGCCGATACAGAGGAACAAGCCCAACAACTCTTTTCTCGGCTGGTAAAAGAACTCGCCGAAAGAGAAAATGTAACCGAAGAACTCAAATCTACCGATATGATGCTCTGGGTGCAGAGAATGAATAATATCCGTGAGAGCGTAAAAGAAATAGTTGATAAAAACTTTTTGAGTAGGTAAAAATGGCACAAGAAATATCCTGTGCCATTTTTTGCGTTATAAGCTAGAAATTGTTTGGTTAGGGCGTTGGAGAATGTGATGTTTCGTTGTTAATTTGTTTGACAACAAATTCTCCGTTCTTAAAAAATCCTACGTAACTGCTGTCTTTTTCTGCATAGAACTTTCCGTATTTTTCGCTGGCTTTTCCATCTTCTCTTCGATATTCTCGCATAATCCATATCAAAGACTTATCGTTATTTTGTAGAGCATCCAACAGTTCATTTTTATCGACAAGTAAATAATTTTGAGCCGTTCTCCACTTTTCTCCTGAAATTGAATAGTGTGCTTTGATTTTCTTATTATCGTCATAAAAGATATATCCATTAGAATCTACAATGTTAAGTAATTTTCTGATTGGCTCAGACGGAATATCATAGTACACATCACCGTATTCAGGGAAATTATAACAACAGCCATCGACTGCCGACTGTATAGAAAAATCAGGGAAATCTTCGACATTACTACTATTATATCTTTTTTTCCACGGGAACCAACAAACCTCTTTGGGGGTTATGTAACAGAAGGAAACAATGCCGCCGTGCCAATCGGCAGGATTCGATACTCTTTTAGATAAATCTTTATCGCTGCTCAATTTATCAACGAATGCATCAAGATCATCCTTATCAATAATTATTGAACTAATAAAGATACAGGTCTCAACACCCGCAGAACCGTAAAAACAAGAATAGTTGTTCAATGCCAACAAAGTATCGCTATTTATTCTATATTGCTTGTCAGCATTATTTATAGTAATCCATTTATCCCAATTCAAGTTTGGGGCGTGAATAACGCTATTGATAACTTCTTCTTTACTACAGTTTTCTGCTTCTATGATTGCAGTCTTTGGTTCGGGAATATACCAAGGATTATCCTCGGGCAATTCATCGGGATCAATTTGTTCGACATCCTGTATAGGTATTATGAAATCATCAAGCAATCCATAATCTCTAATATTTTCTGGCTCGTAGTTATTCCAATATAATAATCTATCTGCAAGAAATCCGCCCATATGATTTCGAAATTGCCAAATGTATTTTTCGCATACTGTCATAACAGAACTTTTTGAGCCATGTGTCGCAGGAGTGTACCTTCTTGATATAGCAACATCTAATCCACCTATTATCCCATCACCCTGTTCTTTTTGTTTAAAATTATAAAATTCATCTTCATTCCAGCCTACTTGCGAAAGATATGCAAAAGCAGCTGATATAATAAATTGTTCATTATTAATATTTGCAAATTCGGGTTGAAGTTGAGCAACTTTGCTTATTAAATCGGTGATTTGATCGCCATATCTATGACCATATTGTGAAAATACTGATTCGAAATGATCAATCAAAACATATCTTGCTAAGTCATAGTCGATAGCACTATATCCGCTCATCCGTGTTCCAGATAACGCTTTTTCGTCGAGTGGAATATCATAACTATCAGCCTTATAGGGTGGCATATAAGTTGAAACATCAGTACTATTATAAAGTCCAACTAAAACTGCCTTGTGAACTATAGCAATAGCGTAGTATCGTATAGATACATCCATAATATTAAGCACTTTTGATGGACTTAAAATATTATCCATCATCCAATCACTGGCTTTTTTTATAAGGGCACTATCAGCACCGTCATATACTAAGCATACAAGGATTGAAAATAGATCACTTCTAATTTGCGGATCGTTTATAGTGGAAAATTTTATAAACAAGTTATAGAATTCACAAGGATTGTATTTTGCCCAACGCATAAGGTTGGAACGGTATTCTTTTCGTAAAGTATTATTTAATGTCGAAAGTGACCACGCATATACAGAAGGGCATCCGTTAAAAACATCTTCCTTAGTCAGTACAAACTCTTCTTCATCTAAACTAATCGACTGCAAAGTATGCCACTTATAGCCATCAGACTTACTGAGAAGACTGGGTACAGACCAAAATAAATCACGCTGTGCGGGCAATTCAAAGGAAAATAGAAACTTATCCAACAATTTAACTCCAAGCGGATGTTCCACATCTCTGCAAAGTGGTAAAATAAGGTTGTTGGTGATAGTCATTAGTCCATCTGCGTTTTCGGACATTATTTCTAATGAGCGTTTTTTGAACAATGATCCATTTTCGTGAGAGGTGTGCCTCAAAGCAAAAAACTGCAGATCTTGTTTAGACCATTCATCAATAGCATGATCAATAGTCTTATTTCTGGTAATTAAATAATTATGGTTTTGCATCGCCATTACGGACAATGCATACAAAGCCTCATTTTCTATTGCAGAACACTGTTCAAAATCTATTTTTTGTGGATGATCATATGACTCCAACAATTTTAATGCCATTGCATAATCGAAATAACCTTGTATTCCCGGGATATAGAAATGCAAATCCGGATTCAAACCTTCTCCGTGTTTGCAAAAAGACGAGAGAATTCCATAATTTTCCAAATACTGTAGAACTCTTTCGCATTGTTGTTGAGTTGTACCAAGGTTACTAATTAGATATGAAATGACATCGCTATATTCAATGGATTTGCTCTTTAAAAACAGGTTTGAAAGCTCTAATATAGCTCTTAGAATATACTGATTCTTAATGGATATTTTTTCTTCTTTGGCAAATTCGTTTTCAATAAGGTCAATTTTACTGCGCAATAAATTTGTTAAAGAAACATCGGTATTTTTTGTATATTCTACAGTTTTTCCTTCGTTTAGCTCACAGAACACTTTTAATGATAAAGGTGTGGTTAAAGCGAATTTTAACCATCCGTAATTTTGAGCGTTAATATTGTATGCTTCCATATAACGTTCAAACAAAGTGTGAGTAGGTACGTCGCCAGCAGAGCCCAAGCGTTTTGTTGTAACACCACTTAGTTTCTTAGGAAATACAAATGGTCTAGATGTAAAGCAGAATCTGATTTGCTGATATCTTTTTGTTATTATGCCCGCTTCTTTTATTCGGTCATTCCAAATTTCATACGGAGCACATTCGTCTATTCCATCCACAATTAAAAGAATCTTAGGAACGATTTTAATATTAGAATCTATGTATGCAGAAGAAAAACGATGTCTATTCACCATTGAAATCATTGCTTGCCATATTTCATCTTCGCTCCAATTTGAGGATAACCCAAGAGCAGAACTAATTATATCTTTCCAATTCGAGTTTGGAGAAATATTACGAGCCTGTATAACTAATGGAGTGTGAATACAGTTACCAAATAACTTTTCTGATGAAGCTGCAACTCCGTGTGTTTTTCCTGTCCCCGGTTCACCTAAAAATAAAACTGGGTTCGTACATAAACTAGAGTCGAATTCATCAAGAATTCGGTATATATCAATAGAAGATAATCTGCGAAGAACTTTTGTTACTTCTGATAGGTGAAAGTGAAAGTGATGATGCACTGTTCCGTGACTTCTATTTATAGTTTCACGGCTACTTTCAAAGTCAAAACTAAATGCACTTCTATCGATGTCGCAAATAGAAACAGATTCTTGTATACACCAAGCGTGTATAGTCCTACAGGTGCTACTAAGCAAGCTTGCTTTTGCAAAAATATTATCTAATTCAGCTTTTGATTCTGCATCTTTATCCTTTAATACTTCTTGAAATTCAAGTATTGCTTTATCTAATTGTTCACACAGAACAGCAACTTTCAAGGATGTATCGGCTAATTCTCCTCGTTTGTTTACTTCACCCAAAGTTAATGAAATATAATTGTCGATACTTCCATATGCATTTAGGTCGGGAACATATTTTGTTTTTAACCAACTTTCTTTGCTTTTTCTAAAAGCAAAAATGAAAGAATCTTCAGATGTTTCAGAATTTTCAAACCAATATTTCTTGATACCAGCTGATGAGTCCTCTTGTAATTCTTTTACTATACGAGTTACGTTCCACAATTCAACAATTAGATCAGGATGCTTTGATTTAACATCTTTCAATAAAGCTTCCCAACGTTTGCTTTCTGTATTAGTACCTCTTCCGGTGTCGGATGCTAGGTCACGAGGTATACATACAATATATCGAAATATCTGCGGACGAATTTTGACAGCAGTTTCAATTGATTTTTTTATTTGTTGGATTTGATTATCAGAAAGACTGTAAAGAAACCATTTTGTCTGTAATCCAACGATTTTTCCATCGGTTAGAGTAGAATAAGATTCTACACCGCCATCGCCACCAGATCCATTAACAACGCTGAAAAAGGCAAGTTTATTATTGTATTCTCTTTTATTCCAGTTTTCAAACAATTGGTTACATAAAACCTCAAATGCTCTCTCGAGAGAATCATTGTAAGTTTGAAAAGTAGACCAGTTCATTTTTTGCCTCCTATAGCGTAAAACTTAAGTGTTTTGCAAACAAGGATTTATTGATTTCCTTTTTTGAGATTACAATCTCGGCAGAGCATCTGGCAGTTATCAGGTGTAGTTTTACCACCTTTAGACCAAGGTGTGATATGGTCGGCGTGCATTTGCTCGAACTCAAATTCTTCGCCACAGATTGCACATTTATGATTTTGCTTTTCATAGGCAGCAAGAGCATCACGTCGGTCAAAAGCACGAATAGAGAGTTTCTTTTCTTCACCTGTCAGCAAATACTCGTAAATGCCGGATTTTTTCGTTACATCTTCATCACCCATAAGACGTTGAATTTCTAATTCAAGTGCTTCAGGATCAAGGTCGGTACGCTTGCCGTGTTTATTGTAATACAGTCCCCAAGGCAAGCCCTTCATTTCTTTGCGTTTTTTTGGGAATATTGCTTGTACCCAGTCTATAACCGAACGAAAATAATTCCAAAGAGTTACGGCACTTGGATCGTGCTGATGTTCCGACATATAACCCTCAATGGTCTTTCCTTCATCAGAAGCTGCCCATAAAATAGCCGTTTCAAGATATTCTTGGCGAATGCTTGAACCTTTTAAATAATCGCCTGCAAGCCTGTCCGCCGCACAACCTGATTTTGAAAAATATCGCTTTGCATCCGATGTCCAACTTCCGGCATATACCGCATTTCTAAGCTCTTGGTCGGTGAGTTGTTCGCCGGCGATATTGATAATACGAAACCAGTCAAGTTTTTCTGACTCCGTGCCGTTGCAAATATAAATAAATAACTCATAATCAAGAATTTCATCTTGTTTATCTTTCGGCAAGTTAACAAAAAGCATATCATCAACTGAAAAATTGCCATCTACATACTCGCAAAGTGAAATTGTACGTTGCTGCCCATCCATCACCTCATATCTCGGAGTGTCTGGGTCATCTTCAAATTCTTCTCCACGGTCTACCCAATACATAACATTTAACGGCAAACCTTTCATTACGGTGCGGATTACTTCATTTCGTTGCTCGTCTTTATAAACGAATTCACGCTGATATTTAGGGCGAATATCAAGTTGTTCATCATAGCCAACAACGCCTTCCTCGGCATCGTTAAAATAGCCCTCTGTAACTTCTCTAACAGTTATTTTCTTTTCTTCAATATGCATTATTGCTTCCCCCTTTTTATTTTTCAGGATGTTTGTTGCGGATGAGAACACGTGCATATGGGACTACGGGATTTCCATTTTCATCAAGCATATACAAATCTCCATCTACAGTCCCACGCTTTTGCACTTCTTTACGAAACAATTTATGTTCAGGTTTATATGGTCGAACACCTATACTCAATCCTAAATTTGCAATACCTAAACCGACAATATCAAATTGATCCGGGCTGTATTTATCCATAAAGGTTATAGGCACACCAATAATCCCTTCAAAATCAAAAGGAATATCTGCTGTTTTATCAACATTAATTGCATCATAATTATAATATTGGGAATATAGTTCAGGAGTATATCTTTTAACAAGAATCAATTCTTCGTGTCGTTGTTTAATATCAAGATTTGTATACCAACGAACACCCTTAACACGAATGAATCTTCGTCCTTCATCATCTATTCCACAGCCGGCAGCGTTTAGAGGATAATCATCAGGTACATAAAATTTCCTATCACCGGAATGAATACTTGCTCCAATCCATACTTTGTTTTCTTTTATAAGTGGGAAAAATTCTTTATATGTAATGGCATTTACATTACCTATAATTATGAAATGCTTTTTATGTTCCAAAAGCACAGAAACATATTCTCTAAATAGAGAAAACGGTGGATTTGTAACTACTATGTCTGCATCATCAAGTAGTGCTAAACATTCATTACTGCGAAAATCACCGTCACCTATAAGCTCAGTAAGCTCGTTTTCGCCGGACTTAAAAAGCTCTGCTACATCGAACATATCAATACCGCCATCACCGGTTTTGTCATATACCTTTGTCACAACAGCTTTATACGCCTTACTAAGATTTTCGTTTTCTGTTCCTATAATATCAAACAATGAAAGCTGGGTATTCGCTATCGGAGAGGTTGCATAACAAGTGGCAATTAACTTTTTCAAACCAAGACGGTTAAAATTTAACACAAAATATTTGAAAAAATTGCTTTCAAATGGGTCGTCACAATTACAAAATACTACTTTATCTTTAAAATGTTTTCTGTAGTATCGCATTTCTTTTTCAATATCCGAAAGTTGTGTGTAGAACTCATCTTTTTTTGCTTTTGATGCGGCATTTAAATTTCTTTCTTTTTTGACCACATTAATTCACCTCCGGGTTTTTATTGCGAATGAAAATTCGCTTATAAACCATTGATGCAATTCCATTTTTATAAACACCGGCGGTAGGATTACCCTCTTTATAAGAGCCTTTTCCTCCGGCTTTATAATAGTCATCAACAAATTCTTTTGATAGACCGGTAGTTGTTTTATACTCATCTGGAACAATGCCGTTGTCGCTCGTTCCCAGTATCTCGAACTGGTCGGGATTGTATTTTTCCATAAAAGTAATCGGAACGCCCATTACCTCAGCATAGTCACAAGGAATATCTGCTACTTTGTCAACATTTATTGCATCATAATTTACATAGCGCAGATAAACATCCGGGTCGTATCGCTTAACCAAAATCAGTTCTTCGTGTCTTTTCTTGATGTCAAGATTTGTAAACCAGCAAATATTACCGAGCGAACGCCATTTTTGTCCATTCTCATCTTCCCAATAACGAGTTTCACGAGCCTCGTAATATTCTGGCACCATAAATGCCATATCTCCGGATTTATCTCCAAGCCATATCTCATTATCTCGCAGTAAAGGAAAAATTTCCTTGTATGTAATAGCGTTCTGATTACCAATCACTATAAAACTCTTGTGGTGTTCCTGAAGAATTGCTATATACTCACGGAAAAGTGAAAAGGGCGGATTTGTTACAACTATATCGGATTCATCAAGTAATGCTAAACACTCGGATGATCTAAAATCTCCATCTCCATCGAGTTCACAAAGCTGATTTTCACCAGACTTGAACAGTTCGGCGACATCAAACATATCAATACCGCCATCTCCCGTTTTGTCGTATACCTTTGTCACAACAGCTTTGTATGGTTTGTTTTGCTTATCTTCCTCATTCCCTATAACATCGAATAAAGAAAGTTGGTTGTTCGCAATCGGTGAGGAAGCATAACAAGTCGCGATCAGCTTTCGTAAACCGAGACGATTAAAGTTTAACACAAAATATTTAAAAAAGTTGCTTTCAAACGGGTCATCACAGTTACAGAATACTGTTTTGTTTTTGAAGTGTTTGCGATAGTGACGCATTTCTTTTTCCACATCTGTAAGCTGAGTATAAAACTCATCTTCCTTTGCAACTCTAGCAGCTCCTAAACTTTTATTTCCAGCCATTTTTTTCCTCCTTTTTATCTATTTGAATTAGAAACCTAATAAATGTGCCTGTTAAGTAGATTATATATTCTGTTTCAACACTTGCACATTTGTCATCGTGTTTTACATTTTGATTGTTGTATCTTGTATAAAAAGAGAAAAGCGTAGCGTACATATCTCTAATTTCTTTTGATATACCACATTCTTGAAGTTTTTTACTTAATAGTTCTTTTTGGTTTTCTAACGATTTTTTATTATTTAAATATTGCTTTAGAAAAAGTTCAAATGACAGTCGCATATTATCGATAATTTGTCTGGGTTGCCCGTTTCGTTGTTGCAACGATAATGCCAAATGCATTTTTTCTCTGGCTTTGGGATACAATTCTAGCCAATTCAAATTATTGTTAACTAATTTTGTGTCTAAGATTTCGGCACCGGAAGGATAGAACAAGTATTTAGATCCACGCTTATAGAGTTCGATGTTTATACCGGATAAAACAAGTGCCTCTGAAATTTTTCTTGCTATATCAGGAATTTCGATATCATATTCAGAATTCAATATGCTTTCTAATATGTAAATAAGCAACAGTTGATGAGACTCTTTCGACATATCCAATTTGTTTATAAATTTATATAAATATGTCTTAGAAAAGGAAAATGAAAATGTCAAATAATCTTGATCAACATAACTTTGACCAACTTGATAGAATATTTCTCGTTCAAAACTTGGCATCCAATATGAATTAAAAGATACACCTTCAAGAATTACGATGATCCGATTTTTAAGTGCCCTATAATTGCCAGAAATTTTTATATTCCATCTCTTTGAAAAATCATTTTGATGTTCTATTGTTTCGGATTTCTTGTTGGTTGTTGTTCCGACTTTTTGTGTCTTCTTCATTTAATCACCTTTTCGCAATGCTTCTTTTTACTGTATGCTTTAAACTAAAACCTCCCAATTGCCATAGCGTTTTCCGTCAACCCTACGGATATATTGTTTCTCTTTTAAAGAGTCTATAATGCGCTTTATGCTTCTGACTGACTTACCTGTTTGTTCTGCAAGTTCGGTTTGCTTGACAGATGGGTTCGTTTTTATTAAATCTAATACTGCCAGTTCCTCTAAAGTACACTTCAAAGTGCCAATTTGGCACTTTGGCGGTTCGTTTTTGGCACTTTGGGAAGTATTTTCATCCATAAAATCAACATGCATATAGCGATTTTTTAATTCGTAGTTTGTGCCGAGCAAAAGATTTGAAAAGAACATTTCAAAAAACTTCGTCGTGGAATGGACGCCTTTTTGCAGGTTGTTATAATTAGCACGAACCAAAGCGTTGCGAAAATACCAAGAATTTTTTTCGAATGCGTCGTTGTTTACGCTAAAGCCGAATGTTTTCATATATTTTATCATAAATACGGCAGTTGCACGGGTGTTTCCCTCGCTGAACGGGTGAATTTGCCAAATATCAGAGGCAAATTTTGCCAAATGCTTTACAGCTTCGTCAACCGACAAACCCTCATAAGAAAACTGTTTTTCAGTGGAAAAATCATAGTCCAAAGTTTCCTTAATACTGTTCCAATCCGCATAGGTAACAGTATCGCCGTTCAGAACCCACTCTTTCTTTGTGATATTGTACTGCCTGACTTGTCCTGCGTGACTAAACACGCCCTCGAACAATCTGCGATGAATCGAAAGCCACTCGACAGGGGAAAACTGAAACGCTTTTTCTCCTAACAACTTTGCAATTCTTGCCGAAACGATGTCTGCTTCTTTGGTTTCGTTTTCCGTTTCGGTGCGTACAGAACGCTGCTCATAGTAATTGTGAATACGTTTTTGAGCCTCATCGATTGTGATTTTACCCTCGATATGCTCTTTGGCGGTGTCTAACAAATAGTCAGAAGTATTCAGCCCGTCAACAGCCTGCAAACCGATGGCTGTTTGCCACGCTTCGCTTTTTTCGGCTTTGTCGGGTTCGCCTTGTTTTATATATTCTTCAAGTTCAAATTGCCAATTCTTGTCGGGCATATTTGCACCTCCGAAATCAATTAATAAAGTATTTAAGTACTAAGTACAGTATAACAATAGCCACGATAATTGAAAACACAATCCATCTTACGACCTTTTTTGATTTATGTTTCGGCCGGTTAGATTGTTTAGAATATGTATATTGCGGTTGAGCCGGTTCGTGATTTTGTGCGGATTTTACAACAGGTTGAGGTCTTGTTGCCTTTCGATACATGGCAAGCGGATCAGTTTGATTTATTATTCTTTCATAAAAATTATCAAGTCTACGCCAATTCCAGTATCGCTTCTGTGGCGGTGGCGGCGCATGAATGCGGCCATGCGATCCAGCATGCTGAAAATTACGGATTCATCGCTTTGCGCAACTCCATTCTTCCTTTTGCGATGGTGTCCAGTCAGCTTTCCTGGCTGGTCTTGATCTTAGGGCTGTTATTCAGCTCCACCGGCTTGTTTTACACCGGCATTCTGATGTTGAGCTGCGTCGCTGTCTTTCAGTTAGTGACGCTGCCGGTAGAACTTGATGCTTCCAAACGAGCCATGGCGTTAGTCTATGAGGAAGGCTTTGTCGTTCA
>OGWV01001999.1_pt1 | contig 12680 bp, 11 predicted proteins | sample 1576081 | NCBI WGS metagenome assembly OGWV01 (sample SAMEA3541541, study PRJEB24748) | human gut metagenome | biome: human gut; feature: human-associated habitat; material: faeces | place: China | collected 2012 | reverse complement strand
ACTACATCCAGTACGGCGAGATCTCTACATATCCGGGCGGATACATTTCCATGATCTTCGTCATTCGTTCGCCGTCAATTCTCTGCAGGCGGGCGACAACCCGAAGACCGTGCAGGAAAACCTCGGACACGCGACGGCAGCGTTCACGCTGGACGTTTACGCCCATGCGACAGAGCACATGAAACGGGATTCTGCAAACCGCATGGAAGCGCTGTTTCAGAGCACAAAAAAGGCCGTTTCCAGCCTGTAAGGGGAAAACATAGGGGAAAACTGCGCGTTTGGGCAAAGAAAAAACCTCGAAAACGTAGTGTTTTCAAGGTCTTTTCCATGGCGCGGAAGGAGAGATTTGAACTATGGAAGTTCGTTTTATTGCTTGAAACTGCATGCAATCCAGTATAAAAATCAATACATTCTTTTCAACGCGTCGCCCAGCGGAGAATCAAACGCGGATTCCGCGATGTTTTCCACATCGAGGTGTTCGGCACGCGCCATGCGCGCCAGCTCTCGGGTGGTGATGACCAGATCGACATCGCTGCCGTGACCGGCCGAATCCATGCTCGGCAGCTCGCGCTCGGCCTTTTTTGCGATGCACGGCATGATGGAGATGCTGTAAATTTTGTCCGCGTCCACGCCGAGATTGTGCGCCAGCCAGGTCTTGCCGACCGCGCCGAACATCTGCACGGTTGCGCCGATGCGCGCTGCGGCGGCCGCCTGGTTGCCGGATTTTCCGCCCGGCAGCAGCTGCAGCGGACCGCCGGTGATGGTCTCCCCCGGCCCTGGCAGACGCTGTGCGGTGACGGTGTAGTCCGCGTTCATCGAGCCGATTACGGACACTGTGCCGTGGATGCGGTCCAATGCGGAGAGAACTTCAGTCGCGCTCATCTTTACCTTCCTTACATCAAAAGAAGATTTATGAAAATGGAGATTTGCGAAATAGTGTTGTTCAGTAATCGCAATTATCGCAAATCCCCATTTTTATTATATTGAGGATGTAATGTGCGATTACTTTGCCGATTCCTCGGTTTCCAGCGCATGGTTGCCTTCGTAGATCTTCTTCTTGAAGACGAAGAACACGATCAGGCCAAGCAGTGCGGTACCGGCGGCGACCAGCAGCAGGTTGGCATAGTTGGCGGCAGTGCCGGTTGCGCCGGTGATGGAGCCGCCTGCGAGGGCGTTGGAGCCGAGCAGGCTGCCGATGATGGCGATGCCGATGGACGGGGAAACGTTCATGGCCAGATCGTTCATGCCGACGCCACGGCCGGATTCGTCCTTTTCAATGGTGCCCAGCACGGTGGAGACCACCGGGGAGTACATGAGGCCGCAGCCTGCGTAGAACACACATGCGCACAGGGTCAGCACCACGAAACCGGAGTTCACGCAGAATGCCGCACCGGTCCAGCCGAGGAACATGAGGGTGCCTGCGGTCACGATGCCGGCCTTGATTCCGATCTTGCGGATGATCATGCCGGAGCAGGTGCCCACCACGGCGGCGACCACGAAGGCCCACACAATGTGCAGGGAGACCTGGGTGGTGGTCATGCCGTAGATGTTGGTGCCGATGGCGTTGAAGATCGGGCTCAGTGCGTAGTTCACGAAGTAGAACACGAGAATCAGGCAGATGGCGCGCAGCCAGCGGGTGTTCTTGAAGAACGCCGGGGTGATGAACGGGTTGGAGGCCTTGTTGATGTAGAAGGCGAATGCCACGAACAGCAGCAGGGAGACCACGAGCATCCACCATGCCATGTACGAGAAGAACAGGGTGAGGAATGCGGTGGCGAAGCCGAAGATCACGAAGCCGAATGCGTCAACCTTCTGGCCGTTGCCGCTCTTGGACGGCAGGGTCTTGAGCAGGATCGGCAGGAACAGGATGGTGACGGACGGGATCAGGAACAGAAACTGCCATGCGATGGAGCTGAGCATGCCGGCTGCGAACACGCCGATGGATGCGGAAAGCTGGTATGCGGCGGTGAACAGACCGAAGAAGATGACCTTCAAATCGTTACGCAGGTACTTGGTGGCCACCACCAGAAAGGCGGAACCTGCCACCTGTTCGCCTGCGGTCTGCAGCACGCGTGCGATGATCACGGTCCACAGGTTTGCGGCAAAGAAGTAGTTTGCCACGAAACCGAAGATGGAGCCGACGAACAGCGTCACGAGACCGACGGTCACAAGCTTACGCAGGGAGACGAAATCGCCCAGGGAACCGTAGATGAAGCACACGATGCCGAGCACGATGCTCGGAAATGCGGTGATCAGGGACGCCTGGTTCGGTGCGCCGACGTCGGCGCCGACCTGCTGGAACACCAGGTTGAAGCCCTGCAGGCACAGGGTGCCGAGCACGAAGGTGATCAGCAGCGGGATCAGGGCGCGGATGGCCATCTTGTTGCTGGTCACCGGATCATCGAACGGATCGGCGGATGCGGTGCCGGTCACGGCGGTTGTGTTGTTAGACATAATAAAAATCCTTGATTCTCTCGAATTGCGCGATATGCGATACGCGATTGCTTGGCCGGTTACGCTTATTCAGCCTTGGCTGCGAGGCCGGAGATGCGGGTCATGAATTCGTTCAGGAAGCGCGGCACGTCGACGCCGACGGCAACCTTCATGGTCTTGGCCGGGTCATTCAGGCGGGTTTCGTCGCCGATGGTGCGTCCGCGGGTCGGGCCTTCCACGTCGACCTTCATATTGATGTCGAGGGTGGTGACGAGGGTCGGGTCCACTGCCACGCCAACGGCGAGCGGATCGTGCAGGCCGCAGCCGCCCAGATGCGGGGACGTGGTTTCGTAAGCCTTGATGTAGAAGTCGGTCATGTCGGCCAGGAACTTGCCGGCCTTGGTGCCGAGGTCGCGCCACTGCTGGGTTTCCTTGTAGGTGAGCAGGGTCTGCAGGGTTACGTCGAGACCGATCATGGTGGTCGGCGCCCCGGAACGGAACAGGTAGTCGGCGGCTTCCGGATCCTGCGAAATGTTGGCTTCCATGCAGGCGTTGCAGTTGCCGGGTACGGTCAGTGCGCCGCCCATGAGCACGATCTGGCCGATTTCATCCTTGATTTCCGGTGCTTTCTTCAGTGCGGCTTCGATGTTGGTCATCGGGCCGGTCGGCACGTAGACGAGATCCTTGCCATAGGTCTTCACTGCGTCGATGATGAAGTCTACCGCGGATTCGGTTTCGACGGAACGGCTGGAATCGGGGATTTCCACATCGCCGATGCCGTTGTCGCCGTGGATGAACGCGGAGATCGGCAGTACTTCGAAGTGATCGGTGGTGCTGGAGTGCGGCAAACCCTGATACACCTTGACTTCCGGGTGGCCGAGCAGGTCGGTCACGGCCAGTGCGTTGCGCACACCCTGCTCGACGAGCACGTTGCCGTAGGTGCCGGTGATGCCGATCAGTTCAATCTCCGGGCTTCCCAGAGCATACGAAATGGCAAGCGCGTCATCAACGCCGGTATCAAGATCAAGAATCATCTTTTTCATGTGTGTGCCTTTCCTCTTTGACGGCCTGACGACGGTCCGCCACCATACGGGTGCGTCATCAGTTATACATCGAGCGCATTCTCGATTGTGTTGTGTTGACAAGATTTATGATAAAGCGTTTTATCAAGAACGCAAATTCTTCACCTATACACGGCGTGTTGCCTGTATTCACAACGATTACAGCATATTGGAGATGCTTACGTCACCACATACCGAGATTGATCTGCACCACCCGTTTTGCACCAGTCTGCAGCATCTAAAAATGGCGGTTTACGCGCAGGCCGCCTGCACCAGTTTCGGCGTAAGCACTTCAACCTGCGGATCGGAAAGCCACGGACGGGCATCCCCTGATTCCGTACCGGACTTGGCACGAACCGCAACATCAATCCGCTTACGCAACATACCCCAACAAGCGGCGGCCAAATCAGTCACGCTCTGCTCAACGGTGGTCATACGCCAACCAAGACCGAATCGTTTGAGAATATTGTCGTAACCAATCACCTGCATATCCTCAGTAACATGCAACCCACGCTCCGCCATACGCTGACGGAAGCCAAGCGCCATCACATCGTTGCAGCAGAACACGGCCGTCGCCCCGCCATCGATGATCTGATTCGCGGCACGATAGCCGCTATCGAAACGGTAATCACCCTCAACACACAGCGAAGAATCAAAATGCTTCCCCGACTGCTCGATGGCATCCACAAAACCACGACGACGCTCCGCGGCACTCGACTCCGCAATATCGCCGGTGACAATGCCAATACGAGTATGACCACCTTCCAACAGATACTGGGCAGCCAAACGACCACCAAGATAGTTGTCAAAACCGACGGCATCGCACCAGCCGCACTGCGTCAAACGGTCGATCAGCACCACCGGGCACGACACAAGCGCCACATCCTCACACAGCTGCTCAACAGCACTCCCAACACACGACTCACGCGCCGGGATCAACATCACCCCATCCACCCCACGGGCAGGAAGACGCTGCAACAACTCATGCTCCGCAGCACGCGAATCATCGGAATTGGCCACAATCAGCGAATACCCCTGCGCGGCGCACTCATCCTCCACACACTTGGCAAGCGCCGCGAAAAACAAGTTCTCAATATCAGGCACGATCAGCGCAACCAGCTGGGACTGCTTGGTCACCAAGCTACGCGCGCTCTGATTCGGCACATAATTCAGCTTCTTCGCCGCGTCGGCAATGGCCTTACGCTTCTCCTCAGACACGCGAGCCGGCCGATTATTCAACACCAGCGAAACCGTCGTCACAGACACCCCCGCAGCAGCGGCCACATCCTTCAACGTCGCACGATACGCCATTCAAACCCCTTAAAACGTTTCTCCTTCCAGCATAAATGCCACGCACTCCTGACGCGCCCAGCACCCCCATCCACAAACAAATTCCTTTCATAGCAAAATAATCCACATTATTTCCACCGGTAAATCGTTTTTCGGAAGTGTTTTTTGTATACTCGCAACGTTTTGCCCGAAATGAGAACCGCACAAGAAGAAAGGAACCAGCAATGCAGCCAACCACGCAGAAAAACAATGCGAGACAGCGCAAGACCATCGCCATCGTCGCCGTGATAGCAGTGGTTGCCATCGCGCTCGCAGCCGTTGCCATCATCGCAGTCGCCAATAAGCGCGAAATGACGCAAGCCGCCAGCGACACCTGCACGTTGAACGCGAAGGCGCTCGCCACGCATCAGCAAAACTTCGAAGAGGCTCAGAAAGAAGCCGAAGATGCGGCAAAACTCACCGTGGACGACGTGGCCGACGGCACCACGCTGGAAACCCTGAAGGATGCGATCACGCTGGCCGAAGCCGTGGAAAACGCGCCAACATGCCCCGCGAACGGCAATGCCAGCGACTTCACCAAGGCGACAGACGATATTCGCACGTACGCCGACAACCTGCGCAACATCACCAACGAACTCGACGCGGCCGCCAAGTCGGTGATCGCCAGCCAGGAACTCAAACTCGAGTCCGCCAAGTAAGTCAAGTAAGCCGCCCCGACGGTTAGCGCCGACGTCAGCGCCAAACCCTACGTCTAACGGGGCCAAAGTCATCCAAGTCTGCAACTTCGCCCCCATTACAAACGCTTTCGCACCACATCGGGCTTATATATGGCAGATTCGGAAGGTCGCCCGGAGACATTTCGCTTATATATGGCAGGTCATTCCGGAAAGACCGCAGTTAGAGGGTACACAATTACCCCCTAACTAGCTTGTTTCAAAAACAGACTGCCATACATAGGCGAGATGCCTCCGTACAAACCCCAAAATCTGCCATACATAAGCGAGATACCATCTGCCGACTTTCCTTTATTTTGCATTATGCGTGCATTTGACATAGAATACACATTAATTGCACGCAAGATTAGGGCAGGTGATTCAGATGGGCAATATTACCATTCGCATGAACGACGATCTGAAAGCTCGGGTCAACCAGACACTCGACGCCATAGGCATGAATTTCAACACTTACGTGACCATGGCGAGCATCCAGCTCGTGAACCAGCAGCGCCTGCCTTTCGACACTTCCGCGCGCGCCGCGGAACCAAACGAGCAGACCAAGCGCGCCATGCTCGAAGCCGAAGCCAAGGAACGCGGTATCCTCCCAGACGACGCGGCCACCTTCAACAGCGCGCAAGACGCCATCGCCTGGCTGCACAACAATCACGGCTGAACAGGCAAAGCGCCATGATTACCATTAAATTCGACCAACAATTTCAGACCGACTTCAAACGCATCTCACGACGGATACCTCAAATCGTAACGGAACTCGAATATGTAATCGAAGCTATTGAGGAGTACGGACACGTTCCGGAATCATATAATCCTCACATGCTTGATCACCCACGAGGAATCTACTCGGGATATGCGGAATTCCATCTTGCCGAAGGGAAAATGGATGTGTTGGTGATCTACTCGGAGCGGCCGGAAGCGTCGACAATCCGATTCATTCGCATGGGATCCCACGACGAACTGTTTGACGGTCCGTTGCTTTAGATGAGTCCATCGTAGGACCCAACGAGATTCAGCCATCGATTTCCGCCCAATAAAACTTTTTCCCACCATATCGGGCTTATATATGGCAGATTCGACAGCCCAACTTGAGGTTTTTCGCTTATATATGGCAGGTCATTCCGGAAAGACCGCAGTTAGAGGGTACACAATTACCCCCTAACTAGCTTGTTTCAAAAACAGACTGCCATACATAGGCGAGATGCCTCCGTACAAACCCCAAAATCTGCCACACATAAGCGAGATATGCCCATGAATTACGCATCTATGCTGTGCAGGCGCGACCTCGCGTCGCTTAGAGGCTTGACAACACCTTCCATTTGACAAAAGTTGTCAGTTGCCACGCACCAGGAGACGCAATAGGGGCCGCACCTTCGAGGTGCGGCCGTTTTTCATCCTTCACCAAACCTGGATCTGCAACTAAGGCTAGCGAACAAAATGTACGCCAAACCACACATCCATTTCCCGGCGAGGTTGACTCGCCTGCAACGCGTCTCCTCGATCACCGCTTACCGAACTTCAATTGTCCGGCTTGCGCCACACGAACCGAATTCTTACTGGCCTTGGGCGCGGTAGCGGGCTTCGGTGGCGGCTTTGGCGGGCTCCCACCAGGCGCGGTTGGCAGCATACCAAGCGATGGTCGCTTGCAAACCGGCTTCGAAATCGGTGCGCACAGGCTTCCATCCAAGTTCGGTACGCAGCTTATTGGAATCGATTGCGTAACGTCGATCATGCCCGGGGCGGTCACGCACCCAGTCGAATGCGTCCTCCGCACACCCCATAAGCCGCAGAATCATACGCATCACGGCAATATTGCTCATTTCACCATCCGCGCCGATCAGGTATGTTTCGCCGATCCGCCCGCGTGTAAGAATCTCCCACACCGCAGAAGAGTGGTCTTCCGTATGGATCCAGTCGCGCACGTTCTCGCCTGTGCCATATAGTTTCGGACGCACGCCCTCCATGATGGAAGTGATCTGGCGTGGAATGAATTTTTCCACATGCTGGTACGGCCCGTAATTGTTGGAACAGTTGGAAATCGTGGCGCGAAGCCCGTACGTGCGAACCCAGGCACGCACCAGCTGGTCGGATGCCGCTTTTGACGCGCTGTACGGGCTTGACGGCTTGTACGGCGTGCTTTCGGTGAATTTACATGGATCGTCGAGCGCAAGGTCGCCGTACACTTCGTCGGTGCTGATGTGATGGAATCGCATGTCATGCTTGCGCGCCGCCTCAAGCAGGTGGAACGTACCCTCCACATTCGTTATGATGAAGGGTTCAGGATTGGCGATGGAGTTGTCGTTATGCGATTCGGCCGCGAAATGCACGATCGCGTCATGCCCGGGCACGATACGTTCCAGTAGCGCGGCATCGCAAATGTCACCTTGCACGAGTTCGACTTGCGATTGCGGAAGACCGGCGATATTCTGCGGATTTCCGGCATACGTCAGCTTGTCGAGCACGGTTATGCGCACGTCAGGATGGTTGTGTGCCACGTAGCGCACGAAATTGGCTCCGATAAACCCACATCCGCCGGTCACAATGATGTTGCGCGGCTTGAAAATCTCACTACTCACCATTTCAGGGTACCGGCAGGGTTGCATAGCCATAAAGCGATTCCACAAACTGGCTTATATATGGCAGATTCGGCAGCCCAACTGGTGGTATCTCAGTTACCCTTGATTTGGTGTATAATTGAGCATGTTATTACCCTTGATTTGGTGTATTTACGGCGGTGAGACATGGAGACTTTCGAACGAAAAGCATACGAAAAACTGGCTTCCTGGAAGGAATCCTCCCAAGGAAGCACGGCCCTGCTCATCGAGGGCGCGCGACGCGTCGGGAAAAGCACCATCGCGGAGGAATTCGGACGACGGAACTATGCGTCGTATATGCTCGTCGACTTCTCGAAAGCCCCTGATGACGTGCTGGACTACTTCGTCGACCTGCGCAACGACCTCGACGCGTTCTTCATGTACCTGTCATCCTTCTACGGAGTGGAACTGCACAGGAGGGATAGCCTCATCATTTTCGACGAGGTGCAACTGTATCCGAAGGCCCGCGAGGCCATCAAGCAGCTGGTGGCTGACGGACGTTACGACTACATCGAGACGGGCTCGCTCGTCTCCATCCGCGAAAACGTCAAGGACATCCTCATTCCATCAGAGGAGGAGTCGATCCGCCTGAATCCCATGGATTTCGATGAATTCCTCTGGGCTTTGGGAGAAAAGCCACTGTCCACGCTCATCGCGGACTCGTTCAAGAAGCGCAGGCCGCTCCCCGATTCGCTGCACAGGAAGGCCATGCGGCTATTCCGTGAATACATGCTGGTCGGAGGCATGCCCCAGGCTGTGTCGAAGTACGTCGAGACCCATGATTTCAGCAAAGTCGACAACGTCAAACGGAACATCCTCCGACTGTACAGGCAAGACATCTCCAAACATGGCGGCAGCGACCGGATACGCATCACGCGCATCTTCGACAACCTGGTGGGCCAGCTTTCCAAGAAAGAGAAGAAGTTCAACATCACATCGCTGGGAAAGGAAGCGAAGACCCGCGATTACGAGGACGCCTTCTTCTGGCTTTCCGACGCGTTCATCACCAACGACTGTTTCAATTCCACTGATCCGAGCGTGGGGCTAAGCATTAGCGAGGACCATTCGACGGTCAAATGCTACGCCGCCGACACCGGACTTCTCACCACTCTCGCCCTGGCCGACTCGGAACAGACCGGAAGCAACCTATACCGGGGCATCCTCCTGGAACGCATCGAAATCAACGAGGGCATGCTCGCGGAGAACGTCGTCGCACAGCTTCTCCGGGCCAACGGGCACCGGCTGTTCTTCTACTCGCGCAGCGACCGCGACGACCCGTCGAACCGTATGGAGATCGACTTCCTCATTGTCGAACCGTATGAGAACGCGGCGATGAAATACAGGGTCAGCCCCATCGAGGTCAAGTCATCGAAACGCTACCGCACGGTCTCGCTGGACAAGTTCAAGACGAAATTCGACAAGAAGGTCGGCACCAGATACGTGCTGCATCCGAAACCGCTGGTCGTGGAAAATGATGTGGTCAAGCTGCCGATCTACATGGCAGGACTGCTATAGAAGGCTTCACGCAGACAGCGCTTTTTAGTGCACTACCAGCGAATGACGCCCAACACTTGCGAGCGCATATGTTGTCCACCTTGAACACATCTGTTTGCTGCCCGTCACCCAGTTAACCTTCCAGCTACCTTTCAGACATCTACGAGATACCCATTCGTCCACAGCTGAACACTAAAATATATCCGGTTTAATTGTACAGAGCCTCCAATTATAAGGGGGCTATCTTTTTGAAGGATGCGACGATGCCTATTTTTTCGCCCGACCGTCACGCTTGTGCACCTTCATACGTAAAACTTACTAAGCAGCCGATTACGGGCGGAACGTATCGCCCTCTTGCGGATGACGAAGACAGCAACGCTTGCGCCCCATCCGCCCTTTCAGGTCACCATAGTTCAAAACTGTATACGCAGAAATCAGCAATTCGCGCCACCTCCGATAACGCAAGCGTTTTCATTCCCAAAGGCGATGCGCCCCATCTGCCAAAAACAGCTGACGACGAGTCCATTGACGAAGCCATTAACGAAGCTGCGAACGACAGTACCTATCCAGCCCCCCATCTGCTGAAATTCAACTCGCGCAAGCTAACGAGCATCCTCTGATGCGGGCTGTCGAGGTCTGCAAACAATCCGTACACACTACGGCAAAAGCACTCTCCACCGCAGAGCATGCAATTGCAAAAGCTGCCAAAACCACCGGCCACGCCATCCATACCGCCGCTACAGCGGTAAAGACCGCATGGCAAACTTTCACCAATTTCAAAGCTATTCAACTCATCATCAGATTCTTTCAGAAGGCGCACGGCCTGTGGAAGAAACGCATGAGGTTCTCCTATGCGTTCTACGCCATCGTGTTCTTCCTGCTCACTTCAGCGGAAGTCATTTTTCTTCAGTGGGGAATGTATTCCGAGCCCGAATATGAAAAGGGCACTGAAATTGACGAAACGACGAAAGTCCTTCAGAGCGTTGGCGGACAAGTCACCAGATTCATCAGTCAAATGTGGCTTGAGCAGAAAAACGTCTGTCTCGTCAGTTTTATGGGACTGGCTTTAATCTATCTTGCGTTAGTTTTTGTAACGAACCGATTCTGGATTGCCACTCTTGTTTTTGGCGTTGCCCTTACTGCTTTTGGAGTCGCCAACAGCATCAAAGTCCAGCTGCGAAATGAACCGATCATTCCCGCTGATTTGACATTCATTTCAGGCGGTGACACCGGCAGCATCATGTCATTCGTACCGAAATCCAGCCAAGCGTTCGTTAATGGCGCAATTACTTTCGTAATTTGGTTCGCAATTATCATCTTTGCTCTTTTTGTTCTGGACGGCCGCAGACGTTTCATTTATTGCTCATGGAGATATCCCATTGCCAACATCAAAATCATCATTGGCAATGTCTTCCGCATACTCGCAGCAATGCTCAGCGTCGTGCTACTGAGCGCTTATGTCATAGGTTTAGGCACGCCCGGCTCAGGCACCTACAAATGGGCTAAAGATAATGGATATGAACCTCAATTATGGAATGCCATAGGTGATGCTCAAGCCAATAATCCGGCCATTACATTCCTTAGTCTGTCAAGGGTCAAGGCCATGAACAAACCCGACAACTACAGTCAAAAAACCATGCAGTCTCTCGCTAAGAAATATGCGCAAGAGGCGCAAGCCATCAATCAGACTCGATCAGGTGACCTTACGGACAATACCGTCATCATGATTTTGTCTGAAACTTTCTCTGACCCCACTCGTGTTCCGGGCGTTTCTTTCAGTCTCGATCCGATACCGAACATCCGTAATATCAAAAACACGACTACTTCAGGACTTATGCTGTCTCCTGGTTACGGCGGTGGTACCGCGAATATTGAATATCAGGCTTTGACCGGCTTGAATCTTGCGAATTTCAATGATTCTTTGATTGTGCCATACCAGCAATTGGTGCCGAACCAGAATAATCCCTACTCCTTCAACCAGATTTGGATGGAAAAGTACGGGAAGAATGCTTCCACTGCAGTGCATCCGTTCCAGCAAAGCATGTATTTAAGGAACATTAATTACAGGAAGTTCGGCTTCTCATACCTTTACACGCTTGATAGCAAGATTCCTCTGGAACATACCGGTTGTATCGATCGTTCGCCTTATGTGAGTGACAGCGAAGCGTATCAGAGTATTCTTGACTTGCTCGACAAGCAACAAGATTCGAAGTCCTCGCAGTTCCTGCAACTCATCACCATGCAGAACCATATGCCCTATGCCGATTACTATGACAATAACGAGTTTTCAGATGCCAATATTTCAGAAGATTTATCTGATGGAGAGCGTTGGAATATCAACGCTTACACCAAAGGCATTAACTGGACCGACCAGGAAACTGCGGATTTTCTTAATCAGCTTGACCAAATAGACAAGCCAATCACCGTTATTTTCTATGGAGATCATCTGCCCGGTATCTACGACACGGCAGATATGGATAAGAACAATAAAACCGTTTTACATGAAACGGATTATTTCATTTGGTCAAATTCCGTTTCACCTTCTCATGACACGAAGGTGAATCCCATAACTACCGCATACACGTCATCCAACTATTTCATGCCGCTGGCTGCGGAACACATGAACGCCAAGGTATCGCCGTATCTTGCAATGCTTACGGAATTGCAACAAGAAGTTCCTGCAATGAGTCGTGTGATTGGCACCAACGGCGGTATCGGGCAAGGCAAGGCGACGTATTTGGACCATGCTGGCAATAACATCAAAGCCACAGCTTTGAGCGCTAAGGCAAAGAGACTGCTCAAAGATTACAAACTAGTTCAATATGACCAGACCGTGGGCAAGAATTACCTTGAGGATCTGGATTTTACACAGGTCCCATAGGAATCGAAAAAAAATAAGGCTGCACAGGAAGACCTCTGTGCAGCCTTATTTTTATGCGTAGAATCTTACTTCTTGAGGAGTGGTTCGACCTGTTCCTCGTACGCGGTCAGCGCGGTGTCGATCACATTGTGCATGTCGTAGTACTTGTACGTGCCCAGACGGCCGCCGAACACCGTCTTCGGCTCGGCCTTCGCGAGCT
>OGWV01001995.1_pt1 | contig 12692 bp, 8 predicted proteins | sample 1576081 | NCBI WGS metagenome assembly OGWV01 (sample SAMEA3541541, study PRJEB24748) | human gut metagenome | biome: human gut; feature: human-associated habitat; material: faeces | place: China | collected 2012 | reverse complement strand
TCTTTTTGAAGGTACAGACATCGACTTAGAAAATGAACTTTATAAGGCTGCCAACGTCGTGCCTAAGCCTGATTTATCATTGTCAACTCTGTTGCCATACGTAAATCAGAAGGCGATAGCCGTGTCTGAAGAATACTACCGTTCGGGAACGCCTCGTTATTTTGAGTATGTTGTTCGCAATGAGGCATCTGCCATGCTGCCTCAAAACGATATAGACGGATATGTCGAACTCGTCTTTCCCATGACCACTGCTCAAAAAGACAGTGTTTCGGAAGTGTCTAAATCATGCTCATATGCGAATGTATTTGTAGTATTCAACAACACAGAAGAGATAATCAAGCATCTATATGAGATAACAAAACTCAATTATCTTAATGAAAATGTAGTTGTTGACGATCGTGTTGCCAAACGCGAGGTTGAAAATCTTCTAGCATATGAGCAATCTCTTCTGAACAATGTCATAAATGGCGCTCTTGTCTCTCAGGATTCCAATTGCACATGGTTCTATAAGGGAGAAGAAGCAATCGTCGATAGTTGGAAGACCTTGAATAAGCTTCTTAATCGAGTCGTAAGGGATGTCTATAACAAGACACCGATTATTCGTAACGAACTGTTTAATAGGCAGAAACTCAGCTCTGCCATATCTCTTGCACGTGTCAAATTACTTGATGCTATGCTTGAGAACAGCGATAAAGAGGATTTTGGTTTCGCACCTGATACCTGCCCTCCGGAGAAAACTATTTATTACACCCTCTTCAAGAGTACCGGAATACATCGCCAGAACGAACATGGCGATTATGTTCTTGGTGCACCACAGAATGATCTTGTAAAGTCTTTATGGCGAGAGTGTGAGAAGTTCATTGCATCTACTGTTGACAAGCCTCGAAAGCTCAGCGAATTGTTCCGCATCCTTAAATCTCAGCCATTCAAGCTCAAACAAGGCGTCATAGATTTTTGGATTCCGATATTCTTGTATGTAAAGCAAGAAGACTTCGCCATGTATAATGGTGACGGTACATATGTAATGAATATCAACAAAGAAGTGTTTGAGCTTATCCAAAAGCGTCCGGCAGAATTTGAAATTAAGGCATTTAATGTAAGTGGCGTAAAGATTGAGTTTTACAAGACATATCGCCGATTCTTAAATAAAGACACCGAACAAGAACTTGGATCTTCATCCTTTATAGAGACATTTAAGCCATTTCTGCAATACTATCGTAGGCTGAATGACTATGCTAAGAATACTCATAAATTTGACAGTCCTGTAACTGCAAATTTCAGAGACGTACTTGCTAAGGCGAAAGATCCAGAGAAAGCATTCTTTGAGGACATTCCGGCTGCATTCGGGTACAGTGGAAGTCAGCTAATGGATGACTCTGAATTTGTTGGAGTTTATCTTGCGATGATTAGAAAAGCTGTCAAGGAACTCAATAATTGCTATCCACAGCTCATCAATCGAATCAAAGCCAGGATTATAGAAGAACTCTCAATTCCGGAAGACATTGTTGAATATAAGCTAGCTCTTGAGGATCGTTATGGACACGTCAAGAAGCATCTGCTTACTGACAAAACCCGCACATTCTTGGAACGAGTCCTCGCACCAGCGGAATCTGACCGTGAGTTCTTTGAAAAAATCGGCAGCGTCATCTTTGATAAGCCGCTAACACAACTGCGCGACAAAGAAGAGGAACTTCTGATTGACAACATGATTTATCTTCTTCACGAGCTTGACCGCCATGTTGAAATATCCGCGATGAGTACTGGTGATGAAGAGGTGTTTAACTTTGAGTTAGCCTCTTCAAATCGAAGCATGCACCAGTCGCAAACATATAGGCTCCCTGATAATCAACGAGAAACTGCGAATGCCGTATCATCTAAGATTGATGAGATGCTTACCGGTGACGATAATCTCGATGTATGTATCCTTTTAAAACTCCTAAACAAAAAGCTGTCAAAATGAAAGTAAGGCATATATTGGGTATCTCCGGAGGCAAGGATAGTGCGGCGCTGGCTATTTACATGAAAGATAAATATCCATCGTTGCCTGTGGAGTATTATAACTCTGATACTGGTTGCGAGTTGCAAGAGACGGAAGTTCTTATCAACCGTCTTGAATCCTACCTAGGAGGCATCAAACGATTGAGAGCTGCGGAAGGAAGTCCGGAGCCGACTCCTTTCGAGCATTTTCTTAAAGCCAGTGGCAATTTCCTGCCATCCCCTCAGGCGCGCTGGTGTACCCAAAAGATGAAACTTGCAGAGATGGAGAAGTTCGTTGGTGACGAACCTGCGATTTCCTATGTTGGAATACGCGGAGATGAAGACCGAGAAGGATACGTTTCGACGAAACCGAACATTCAAGCCATTTTCCCATTCCGGCGGAATATTTGGAGCCTCGATGTTATTCACAGTTTCTTCCACGTAAAGAATGTAAAAACCGTCAAGGCCATCTGGCTTCGTATTTCCCCAGAAGCGATAAGAGCTGCGGGATTGAAAATAATAGAGACACCTTTAACCAAGGACTTCTATTATAGTAAGAAAATGAATGCGTTTTTAGATCTTGATATCAAGGCATTTAACAGAGCGGTGTTCGAGTATTTGAAAACGACGGATTATCCTGTGGGCAAACTTGAAGATTTCCCGCTTATTGATAATGAGGACGTTCTTGTCAAGGATGATATATTTGCCATTCTTGAAGATTCTGGTGTAGGCGTACCTGCTTACTATCAGCCAATTGAATTTGACGTCGACGGTCGCAAAGGCACATATAGTCGTAGCCGCTCAGGTTGTTATTTCTGCTTCTTCCAACAGAAAATCGAATGGATATGGCTTTACGAGCAGCATCCGGACCTATTCCGCAAGGCTATGGAATTTGAGAAGGACGGCTATACGTGGAATCAGAACGAGAGCCTCGAAGAACTAATCAAACCGGAACGGATTCGTCAAATCAAGCTTGACGCGATTAAGAAACAAGAAGCCAAACGCGCCAAAGGCGATGGTACGCTTGTGGACATGCTTGATGATGACGATGAAATAATGTGTGCTAACTGCTTTATATAGGGTAAAATATGCTTAAAGCTGATATAATATGGCCTGAGAGCTTGCGTTATAAGTCGCATTCTGAGTGGGAGCCCATCGGTTTCTTCTCTGAATGTTTGTGTAATGCAACTTCTTTTGACCTGATGCTTGGCTTCTTCTCAAGTACAGCAATAAACATTCTGTCAGATGGCTTCGCTACGTTCCTATATAATGGCGGAAGAATGCGTCTAATAATTAACGACATTTTAAGTGCCCAGGATCAGAGCTGTATTTCTATTGCTTCAGAACCTACGTCTTTGCCATATATTGACCTGACCGATTTAGAGAATCTTAATTACATACTCTCTAAAAGAGACAAGCATTTCTTCGAATGTCTTTCATGGCTAATCCGCAATGAGCGCATTGACATATGCATTGTCGCACCCAAAAGCGGTTCCGGTATAGCTCACAGCAAGTGTGGCGTTTTTTCAGATGGATTAAATAAGGTTAGTTTTGAAGGTTCTGTAAATTTTACCTACTCGGCTCTTGTACAGAACGAGGAAAGCATGTCTATTGCATGTGACTGGAATGGCAAACCTGATGAAGCTCGTGTTAGAGATACTGAGAAGTCGTTTAATGAGGCTTTCAACGGCAAGAATGATAATCTCAGATATCTCACGGTAGACTCTGTTAAGTCAAGAATTGTTTCAAGTTTTGACTCGAAGGAGATAACTGAGCTTTTAGAAGATGAAGCCAAGATTTTAGCAGATAGAAATACAGAATCGTTACCATCTAGTGTCTTACATGCACTCAACAATGCAAAAGAGAAAGTAAAAAGGGCGATAGAAAAGAAAAGGGCTATTATTACTTATAATCCTGAAACTCCACATTTCCCATACCCCTCAGGGCCTAGAGAATATCAGAATGAAGCATTTGAATGCTGGAAACATAACGACCCTCCACAGCGAGGACTTTTTGCTATGGCTACCGGTACCGGTAAAACATTGACTTCCTTAAACTGTTTGCTCCAAATCTATAATAAGTCTGGTTTTTATAAGGCCATAATTCTTGTTCCGACAATTACACTTGTTAATCAATGGGAAGAAGAATGCAGAAAATTTGGTTTTAACAATGTAGTCAAGGTTTGTTCAAAAAACTCTAATTGGAAAAATGAGGTCGATGCTTTGAAATTAAACGAACAGTTGAACCCTTCTCATTCATATGTCATCATATCGACATATGCATCTTTCGCACGTGATAATGTTTACAGAGAGCTAACCACTTTTAGCTCTAAGACCAATAAGCGTATTTTACTTATTGCTGATGAAGCTCATAACATGGGGTCAAAGAGAATAATTGATAAAATGGAAGGCATTAAGATTCTTAGACGCATTGGGCTATCAGCTACGCCAGAACGGCAGTTTGACGATGAAGGCAATCAAGCTATTCAGGCGTTCTTTGGTTGTAAACAAGATAAATACACCTTTGAGTTTAGCATGAGAGAGGCAATCGACAAAGGTTTCTTGTGTCGATATAAATATTATCCTCACATTGTAAGGCTGACTGATGGTGAGATGGCTGAATATCTAAAAGTGTCTTTACAGCTTGCGAAATTCTATAACTATGATTCCGAGAGTTTTCCCGGCTCAGGAGACATTCTCATGGCTCTTCTTCTTAAAAGGAAGCGTATTATACACAAAGCATCAAACAAAGAAGCAATATTCCGTCAAATTCTTGAACAGCGTTTCGCTAAAAAAGGAGATTTGAAATATACACTTGTATATGTTCCAGAAGGCAATAAACCTGATAGTTTGGAAAATGATATGATTGAAAGTGATGTTGATGATACTTCTATTGATATCGCAGATCCAGACCATCTGATTAATCTTTATACTAAGATTGTTTCAGAGATAAATCCGACTATTACCGTTAAAAAATTTATTTCAGGCATAGGAGATAGAACTAAAATTCTTGCGGATTTCGCCTCCGGTGATCTTCAAGTGCTTACTTCAATGAAATGTCTTGATGAAGGTGTTGATGTTCCTCGAAGTGAACTTGCGATTTTCTGTGCCAGCACAGGTAATCCAAGACAATTTATCCAACGGAGGGGACGTATACTTCGTCAACATAAAGATAAACATCTGGCAATCATACATGATTTAGTTGTTGTCCCAGAAATAACAACGGCAAACGACAGCTATAACATGGAACGCAACTTACTCAGAAGTGAGCTAAAACGCGTTAGTGATTTCGCAAAACTATCTGAGAATGCAGATGATGCATACACTATTCTTGAACCTGTTTTATCGTATTATAATTTGTCACTCTTTTAACGCTATGGCATACATTTCAAACAGCGACAAAATGCTCCAGGCTGTTCTAATGAACCCTCAGCTTATGGACTACGGTAAATACACGTATGCTGATTTCAGTACCTTGACACAAGCATTGGTATCTGACAACTATGTGATAAATGCCGTCGCGAGAATTATCAAAGGGTTAGACGACAAATCTTCATTAAACGAGATTTGGCGTGAGGTCAATAACTATCTCAAAGAGAACGTATGATAATCAAAGAAATCCGAATAAAGAACTTCCGGAGCTATTACGGAGACAACAATAGTTTTGAGTTCACAGATGGACTCTCAATTATAGTTGGTGACAATGGCGATGGTAAGACTACATTGTTTGAAGCGATACAATGGCTTCTTAATACCACTGCAGATAAATCATCCGTTGAGTTAATTTCCGAAATGCGCAAATCGCAAATGGAAGTTGGCGATGAGGATTCTGTGTCTGTGTCCATGGTGTTTGATCATTATGGAGAAAAAAGCATTGAAAAGACGTTTACATTCACAAAAACAGAATCGGGGTTATCCCTTGGCAAAGTCCAGTATATAGGTTATGAAAGCGATGGCATACAGCGTGTTAATGTGAATGGCAAGACCCTTATTGAACGTAGCTATGACACATTCATCCAGCGTTATAGCATGTTTAAGGGAGAGTCGGAGTTAAATGTATTCGACAACACGACATCTCTAAAGGAACTCGTTGACAAATTCTCTGACATTCGTAAGTTTGATGATCTTGTTGACGCAACCGGATTGTTCGAAGAGAAATCCCAAAAAGCCTATGATAAAGAATTAAGCTCTGATCAGAAGGTCGCTAAACAAGCTAAGATTCTTAGCTCAAGAATCACAGCTTTATGCAATGAAATTTCACAGATAAAGAGTGATATTCGGGATAAAGTAAAAGCTTTGGAACTCTATGATAAAAAACTTGGAGATCTGGAGCAAAATCAGGAAGCCTCAGAACGCTACCAAGACATAAAAAAGCGTTTGAAAAATCTCGAGGAACAACGAAATAAGCTTGTTGCTACCATGCAGAGTGTAGACTATAATCATAGTCTGCTCGACCGCATGTGGATTCTTTGTGGTTTTATGCCAATTCTTCAAGAATTTAAAAAGAAGAGTTCAGCATTTAGCAAGGAGAAACGCAAGCTTGAAAAAGAGTTTGATCGGGAACGAGCAAAAGAATTAGGTAAACTCGAAGCCTACAACGAAATGCGCGGTGCTCTGGAAAATGGGGCGACCGAGCTTCCATGGTATCTTCCTAATCAAGAAACTATGGAAGAGATGATTAACGACCATATCTGCAAAGTATGTGGCCGCATTGCAGAAGAAGGCAGTGATGCATATCAATTTATGGTTCATAAGCTTGAGGAATACAAGCGTCACATTGAGGCTAAGGCTCAGGCTGAAAGCGCAAAGCAAGACTTGGAAAATCAGTATCTGTTCAAAACCTCATTTATTGAATCTATACATAGTCTGAGTATGCAGTTAAGCGGTAGTCGCGAAGCTGAAATTGCTGAAATTCCTACTGCGATTAAGGATCGTCAGGAGCTTGTTACAACACTCTCCCTTAAGAAAAAGGAGCTTGATACAAAGATTCAGGATGTAAGTGATGAAAAGGCCAGACTTCTCATTGCTCAAAACGCTTCCGAACAAGAACTTGATGCTGATTTCAGTGATATAAAAGGGCTATTTGAACAGAAGGAACGTGCGATTACGCGCAAAGAATCTTTGGAAAGAGACCTCAAGGAGAAGGAGACTCTGTATGATGACTTAAAAGCAGAACAGGATGCACTTCGCCCTGAAAACTCACAAGCTGTTGTCCTTCGCGATGTACACAAGGTGCTTGAGCTTATATATAAAGCTTTCATCCAAGCGAAGAAAGACAATCTTTCTCGATTCCTTAGTGATTTGGAAGAGAAAGCCAACGAGTATCTGGCAAAACTTAGCGCTGAGGATTTCCATGGAGAGATTCGCTTAATGCAAACTGCTCAAGACTCAACAGAGATCAAGTTGTTCAGCTCAAACGGGTCACCCATAACTCGTCCTTCCGGGTCGCAGCGCACAGTGATGTATATTTCCGTTTTGTTCGCCATATCGGATTTTACATCAGAGAAGAGAGAGGAAGATTATCCTCTTATCTTTGATGCTGCTACATCGTCTTTTGGAGATTCCAAGGAGAAGGATTTCTACAATATTATAAATAAGCTACACAAACAGTGCATCATCGTTACGAAAGATTTCCTCGACAGAGGTGTCCTGCGCATGGATGAGATTGATTTGCTGACCTGCCGAGTATATCGAATCAAGAAAGCTGGCAATTTCGATGCAAAGAATGTAGCAACAGTACGAACACTCATTGAAAAAATCAAGTAACAATGGAAAGCCTCTACGAACTCTGGGGTAAGCGTAATCCCGAATGGGAGGTTCGCTACCAAGACTCCATCATCAATGTTCTTTCGGATTATAGCAAGGGCACAACCAGTTATACAGATGTGCGTGGTAAGATTTTTGGTGCTGGCTATGAAGTCTTCATCCTCGCATTTTTCATCGGGCTGTACTACAATCAAACGAAGCCTCTGAATCCTGACAAATCCAAGCGCAAGCACTTCGGATGGGCAATTAGCAACTGGGGTATTCAGGAAAGCCGCTTGGGTAGAAAGTCATACCCCCTCCTTCGCGAATATATGTTTGCTGCACTCATTGCGAGAACAGATGTCGACCTTATTGCACTTGACAAAGGCGACATCAAGCCATCCAAGGTTGTGGACGAGCTCATTACCAAGATGGAGGAATATGCTAACTTCGGATTTGACTTCATCTCGGAGAAGCTCGAAGATGACCCCAACTTCTTCTTCAAGGACTCCGCCTTTTTGCGCATCTTCCTCAACTTCATTCCTGTTGACGAAGGCCACGAGACAGACGAGTCTGACAGCGATGATGAACCAGAATCTCTTGACTAAAATCATTTTTAGCACACGTTGATTTATTCAAACGACAAATTCGATAGGAGAAAAGCTATGGAACGAATTTATCTATATAAATCATACAACACCTCAGTCTCATATGATGACACGAATTGGTATATCAATGAGGAAGCGCAGATAAATGGCGAAACTAAACCATTAGAAGAATTGCGAACATATGCTCAAGAGAAAGCCTATTCCCTAATGAAGGAAATAGTAAGCACATATTGTTCAAATTTCAGGAATCTAGCTATTTTGACTGCTGCTGGTTCTTCTATGGAAAATGGGAATAAAGGGGGCAAGACTAGGTCTGATCTATGGGATTCTTACACGGACGATATAAACGCGATCCGAAATTTTATAACAAAAGACAATCCTCAGGTTGCCGAAAAGTGTAATAAAATAATTGAATCCAAAAATATTGAAGATTTCCTATCATTTATAATACTATACGAAAAAGTAAATGGAGTTATAGTTGATGAACACGGCGAATGTTTAAGAGAAAAGATTGAACGTAAAATCGCTGATGCGTGTCGTCTTGTTTTAGATAAGAACAATTCACATCACGCTTCATTTCTTCAAAAAATCACATCCAGGAAAATGGGATTACCAAGAGTTCAGCTCTACACTACTAATTATGATACATTATTTGAGCAAGCTGCTCAACGTCTAAACTATACTATAATTGACGGCTTTTCCTTCTCATATCCACGAGTATTTAACGGAAGCAATTTCGACAAGGATCTCGTTTATAGAAAACACACAAGGGTAAAACAGGAAGATAGTTTTGTGCCAGGAGTATTTCAACTTTTTAAACTTCACGGAAGTGTTGATTGGGAGAAAAGGCCTGATGGATGTATATTACAGCGTGAAAATGTAGAACGACCATGTATCATATATCCCGCAAGTGAGAAATATGAGAGTAGCTATGAGCAACCCTATTTTGAAATGATGTCAAATCTTCAACACACACTTAGAGAAGAGGGCACATTTCTCATTATAGCTGGTTTTGGCTTTCAAGACAAGCATATTCAAAACATTATACGAGAAGCTACCTTTCAAAACCATAATTTTCATCTTTTGATTGTATGTTATGGTAAGCATCCTGTGAATATTAAGCTTCCAAATTCAGAGAAGGATAAGATCACCTGCAAACCAGAATATGGTACTGCTTCAGGTGATGATGTTGATTGCAATGAATTGGGAGAAGAGATTTGGATTGATGGAATTACCACATCTTTGGTTCCTGGATATCTTGATGATAAAGGCGCCCCGGGCTCTAATGTGACAGTTATATATTCTAAATTCAAAGAATTTGTTGAAAACTTTCCCTTGAACGATTCATATCTAACGCAATCAGAAAGCTCGATAACCCCAATACAATGAAACCATTCGATCATAGGAAATTTTTAGGATATGTATGTGAAGTAACCCCCAACTATGTAAGGGTTCAAATTCCTACATCTGTACTACTTGGAGCATTCTATCTTGAGGGGAATTTATTCAAAGGAGGTGCTGTTGGTAGTTTTGTTACCATAGAAGGACAAGACTATGGATTCCTTGGTAGAATATATGAGGTTGGACTTCCGCAAAGCGAAAAAAACGAGATAACCGAAAGTAAATTAAGTTCTGAGAATACAATTTTTCACCCAGTATGCAAAATTGAGTTACTCGGTCTATTTAACGTATACACACCTGAAAGAATAGCAAAAACATCTTCTCGCTTCCCAACTGTAGGTGCAAAGGTTTTTTCATGTTCAAATGAACAAATGACAGCATATATCAGTAAATACGGAGTAAAAGACACCGATGAAGACATTCCCATAGTTAGAATTGGCCGTTTAACATCGAATAATTCAGTTTGCCAAATATCACTCAATTCCGTATTTGGTAGGCATTGCGCTGTTCTTGGAACTACCGGCGGTGGAAAAAGTTGGACTGTTGCAAAACTGATAGAATCGATTTCTAAAGGAACAAGTAACAAATGTATAATAATTGATGCTACTGGGGAGTTTTCTACAATAACAGAAAACATTGTATCAATAAATATTGGGACTGGAGAAACAAAATTTGACTATACGAGGTTGTCAATAGATGAACTATATTTTCTCTTAAAACCTTCTTCTAAAGTACAAGTGCCCAAATTAATGGATGCAATTCGTTCTCTTAAAATGGCACGCATCGATAATGATGAAGCATTAAAGGAATATTATCAAGTTGGACAACAGGGGAAACTTAGAAAAATAATAATAAAAGCTAATAAATCAAAGCAAACGTATAATCGTTTCTATTACAAAAATACATCGCTTATCGAGGACAATCATTGCGATTTTGATTTTACGCTTCTTCCTTTTCAAATAACCAATGAATGTGTATGGGACACGTCCAGAAATGATTCAAATTTATGGGGAGATAAGGCTGATTCTGATATTGGGAATTGTGTAAGTCTCGTTTCACGAGTTAACAATATAATGTCTACTGCCGAATATAATAATATATTTGACTTTAAAGGTACAAATAAAGATTCCAAGGACATTATTTCCATAATCCAAGAATTTCTCAAATCAGAGAAATCTATTCTTAGGATAGATTTCTCCAACGTTAGTTTTGACTATCAAGTCAGAGAAATTTTGGTTAATGCTATTGGACAATATCTACTGAATGAAGCAAGATCGGGTCAATATAAAAAGACCCCGTTGGTTGTATTTATTGATGAAGCTCATCAGTTTCTCAACAAAAGCATTTCAGATGAATATTTCACAGCAAAGCCTTTAAATGCATTTGAGAAAATATCCAAAGAGGCTAGGAAGTATGGACTATTTCTATGTATTTCAACCCAAATGCCTAGAGATATACCATTGGGAACACTTAGTCAGATGGGAACATTCATTGTTCACAGGTTGATTAACGAACAGGATAAAAAAGCTGTCGAGGCTGCTGCATCAACAGCGAATAAGAACAGCCTTGCTTTTTTACCATATTTGTAATATCAAAACACGGGGTATGCCCCGGTAAGGCGTAAATAAACCCGGATATTGCTTTGCAGCCTATTTGCCGCAGGCGGATTTCGATTCGGTCCGGTTGCGTCTCGGCGTGAAGGTAATAGAATAGGTTTATCCCGGATTGTTAATGGATTGATAACACAATTATAAAAATACCGATATGAAAAAACTCTACTTCTTCTGCATAGCGCTCGTGGCGCTGATGCTCGCATCGTGTGGCGGTAAGGATTACCGCGAGATGCTGCCGGCCGACTCTTTCGTGATCGTTTCGATCAATCCCGAATCCCTGTCCCGGAAAGCGCAGGTCGGCGATTTTACCCAAAGCGTTTATTATAAGATGGCCGAGCAAGCTTTGGCCGATGCGCCCGAAGAGGAGCGCGGACGCATCCTCTCTTTGTTGGCGCATCCTTCGGAAACGGGGCTGGATGTGGGCAGCGACGTGTTTATGTTCGTGACGATGGAGAATGCGTCGCAGACAGGCAATCCTACGGTCGGCGGTTTGTTCAAGGTGGGTGATCGCAAGAAGCTCGATAGTTTCCTGGGCTGGCTTTCGCAGAAGAGCGGTTTCACCTCGTTCGAAGAGGATGGAATCACCTTCCTTGCCAATACGCAGGGCGCGGATATGCCTGTCGTCGCTTATGACGAAACGGCCCTTTTGGTCTATACCGCTCCCGTTGACAATGATCAGGCGAAAGCTGCCGCCAAGAAGCTCTTCGCCCAGAAGAAAACAGAGAGTCTGATGGGCAATTCGCAGCTGGCACAGGCCATCGAGCGTCCCAGCGATATGAAGTTCGTGATGGATTACGGTTCGGTTATGGCGGTAGCCGGAGAGCAGATCGGCACGGCCGGATTGTCGGGTTTCGAGTTCCTGAACAAGATGTCGATGGCGATGCCGGTCGATTTCGAGAAGGGTAAGATCGTGGCCGAGGCGCGGATTCTCTTCAGCGACAAGGAGGCCGAAAAACAGTATATGGAGATGGTGGCGGCTCAGCGTAAGATGGACGGCGATTTTCTGAAGATGCTGCCTGCGGAGAATGTAGCGACGCTCGCGGGCAGTATGGACGGCACCAGAACTTACGAAATGCTTCAGAAAATTCCGATGTATTCGATGGTCTTCGCCATGGCTCCGCAGGTGAAGCCGATCATGGAGGCGATCGACGGCGACATCGCTTTGTCGTTCCACGGGATGACGGACAACGGCCGGATGCCGGAGCTTTCGCTGATCGCGGAGCTGAAGGATCCGGCGATCATGGAAACGATCAAAGGGATGATTCCCGTGCCGATGCAGGAGATGGCTCCCGGCCCGGTAGCTGTACATGGTCGATGGTGAGGTTCATCATCACATAGCGGGAGGCATT
>OGWV01001992.1_pt1 | contig 12698 bp, 10 predicted proteins | sample 1576081 | NCBI WGS metagenome assembly OGWV01 (sample SAMEA3541541, study PRJEB24748) | human gut metagenome | biome: human gut; feature: human-associated habitat; material: faeces | place: China | collected 2012 | reverse complement strand
AAGCCCATGAACCGTCTCTGTCAGGGGGATGTCGGCTCCGGCAAAACGATGGTGGCCGCCGCCTGCGTGTATTTCTGCGTCAAAAATGGCCGTCAGGCGGCGTTGATGGCCCCCACGGAGCTGCTGGCAGAGCAGCACTACCGGGGCCTTGCCCCGCTGCTGGAACGGCTGAATATCCGCTGCGCCCTGCTCACCGGCTCCACCACCGCCAAAACAAAACGCTCCGTCACCGCCCAACTGGCCACAGGCGAGATCGACTTCGCCATCGGCACCCACGCCCTGATCTCTGGCGGCGTGGCCTTGACCATTACGAATAAGCTCTTCAAATTCCTCACGCGAACGGAAGAAATAATCCTTCCCATCAACTTCACCAGGACGCTGGGCACGTGTGGTCATTGACACTGAGTATTCAAATTTATGGTCAGGTGTTGAAAAAATCTCCTGACGAACAGTTCCTTTTCCGACACCAGAAGGCCCTGAAAAAACAATCAAAAGTCCACGTTCAGACATGTCTTCTCCTTAAACTAAGATTAAAAATCTTCTTATGACTCACCTTAAAAAAGAGAAAGCAATCATCTCTTTTTATGGCTTAGGGGTTGTTCAGTGATTAAGTTACAGCTCACTTTTCAAAGCATGCGTTTTTCCTTACTATTTTACCAATAAAAGTGACTTTTTTCAAGGTGAGGACACCATTAAAAAGAGTGAATCCTTTTTCCCAGTACTCACTCTTTTTAAACACTCTTTTAAACCAAACCAGTCAAGAGACCTTGCATGAATTCTTCTGAATGGAACTCACCAATATCATCAATTTTCTCACCAAAACCAATTAACTTCACTGGAATATCCAACTCTTGGCGAATGGCTAGAACCACACCACCCTTGGCACTACCGTCCAACTTAGTCAAGACAAGACCTGTAAGAGGTGTGATTTTTGAAAATTCCTTGGCCTGACTAAGGGCATTTTGACCTGTTGAGGCATCCAAGGCCAAGAGGGTTTCATGAGGTGCTTCTGGAACCACACGCTTGATAATACGACCAATCTTTTCAAGCTCTGCCATAAGATTGTCTTTATTTTGCAAACGTCCCGCAGTATCAATCATAAGGACGTCAACTCCTTCAGCAAGGGCCTTTTCCATACCGTCAAAGACCACTGAAGCTGGGTCAGCCTTCTCAGCACCAGTCACTACTGGCACATCAACACGACGTCCCCACTCAACCAACTGAGCGACAGCTCCCGCACGGAAGGTATCAGCAGCTACCAACATAACTTTTTTGCCTTCTTGTTTGTATTTATGCGCCAACTTACCGATAGACGTTGTCTTACCAACCCCGTTGACACCAACGAAAAGCATGACTGTCAAACCATCTTGGAAATTAATCTGCTCCTTATAGACGTCATCCTTCTCGTAAATGTCCACAAGTTTTTCGATAATCAAGCGTTGCAAATCTTCAGTCTTTTTGACATTTTCGAGGCGGGCTTCATAGCGCAAGTCTTCCGTTAATTGCGTGGCAACATTAACACCTACATCGGAAAGAATCAGCATTTCCTCTAATTCTTCGAAGAACTCCTCATCAACTCGACGGAAATTCGCAAAGAATTCATTCAAACGGGCAGCAAAACCTGTACGCGTCTTCTTGAGGGTACGGTTGTACTTTTCTTGTTCCGTTTCAGTTTTTGAAGCCTGAACTTCTTCAGGTTTTTCCTCAACTTTACGAGTTTGAACAGCCTCAAAAGTGACCGTTTCACCTTTTTCTACAGCAGCAGCTACCTGAGCCTTTTTAGCATAGTAATCAGCCATGACATCCGCGAAGTGGTTATCCACAGCGACTTGGCTTTCTTCTGACTCTGATACACCCTCTGATTCACTTGATGCCTGATTATCAACAGAATGGTCTTCATCAGACGCTACTTCGCTTTCTTCAACAGATTCTGTAGACGAAATCTCTTCTACTTGAGTCTCTGACTCACTGAGCTGTTCTGTTTGACTTTCACTTGGCCCTTCACTTGTTGACAAGTCTTGATTATCAAGGGCCTCAGTTTCTGAAATTTCCTGATTTGCTACAGTCTCCTGTGACTGGTTTTCCTCTTGTCCAAATAATCGATCAAATAGACCCATTTGGTTCTCCTTATTTCTCTAGAATATACTTGTGGATGGCCTCAGCCACTCCAGATTCCTCATTAGTTTTTGTCGTTACTGCCTTGGCAACAGCCTTAACCTTAGGAACAGCATTTGCCATAGCCACACCAAGACCAGCCCACTCCAACATGGTCAAGTCATTTTCCTCATCTCCCATAGCCATAACCTGACTTTTATCAAGGGCAAGATAATCAGACAAAAGTTTCAAGCCTACAGCTTTATGAACCCCTTTCGGCATGACTTCTAGGATAATTTCACGAGACTTAAATACCTCAAACGCTTGGTATAAATGGTCAGGTATTTTTTGAATTTGAGCATCCAAAAATGCTTCCTCACAGACCGTAACTACCTTATTATAGACGATATTTTTAGGAATGTCATCAATACTCTCCACATCAACGAAGGTCAAGGTAGGATTAGCCTGACGATAGAGAGAATGATTGCCTTTACTCGGAACACCATAGACAATGCCATCACTGATAACATCCATCGGGAGGCCTAGAGGCTCAAAGACAGCATAAATCTGCTTTAAATCTTCTCGACTCATCTCTTTCTTTATGAGGATATCCCCATTATTACGCTGAACCAAACCTCCATTGAAGGTCACACTATAGTGCTTATCATCCAACAAGCCCAAATCTTCCAAGATATGAGTAATAGCTGGCAGAGGACGACCAGTCGTAATGACCACATGAACTCCCTTAGCTTCTGCCGCCTTCAGAGCAGCTCTATTTTCAGCTGTTACTTGCTTATCCTTAGTAAAGAGAGTTCCATCTAGGTCCAAAGCTAGTAATTTAATCTCAGACATCTGAGCCCACCAATCCTTCCATGTAGTCAAAGACTGCACCGTCTTTATGGTGACCAATCACCTCATCTGCTACTGCCTTAATCTCATCACGCGCATTTTCCGTAGCAACCGCACGCCCTGCAAAGGTCAACATCTCCATATCATTGAGATTATCACCAAAGGCTACAACATCTGAAGCCTGACGTCCCAACTCTTGGCAAAGATGGTAAAGACCAAAGCCCTTGTCCACACCTTTAAGGATGATATCCATGGAATCAAAGCCAGTTGTCACAGCAGTCATATCCTCAAAAATCGTGTTGAGGTAGTCACCACGTTCCATAATGGTATCCCCTTGGAACTTAGCAGTTACCTTGAAAATATCATCTGTGACCGCTTCAAGATCCGTTGCCATGACATTTTCATAGTAACGTTCCATGGCCTTAAGATAGGCTGAGTCTGCATCGTTTGGTGCATAGGCACCTCGACGGCCTGACAAGAGAATCCCCTCACAAGTTGGTAAGGCTAAAGTCGTGTCTGCAATTTCCAAATAATCCTTAGGGTCTAGCTTGGACTCAAACAAGACCTCACCCTTGTACTGAACCAAGGCCCCATTTTCCGCAATAATCGCAATGCGGTCCACAAACCCATCAAAAAGCTCCTCCAAGGCCAAGAGAGCTCGGCCAGAAGCTACTGTAAAAACGTAATCTTTAGCTTCACAAGCATCCAAAAGGTTATCCAAACGTGCTTTGTCATAGGCACCAAGATGGTCTAGAAAAGTCCCATCCATATCTGTTGCTAAAATTTTCAAAATAATCTCCCTTCAGGTCGAATATACTTGCCCCTATTGTACCAAAAATAGGAATATAAGTTTGGGAAAAGCCAAAGAAATTAGAGAAAATATGGCATTTTACTTGCAAATTCATCATTTTAGTTGTATCATTACGATAGTACAAAAATAATACTATTATACTTTTAGAAAGGAGTCTCTTATGGCTTGGACATTTGATGAAAAATCGCCAATCTATCTCCAAATCGCCTATCGCGTCAAACTGAAGATAGCTTCCAAGGAATTGAGTATGGGACAACAACTCCTACCTGTAAGGGAATTTGCTCAGGAAGCCGGGGTCAATCCCAACACCGTACAAAGAGCCTTCCAAGAACTTGAAAAAGAGGGGCTGGTCTATTCTGCCCGTACCTCTGGTCGCTTTGTTACTGAAGATGAAAAACTTATTGATCAAAAACGACACGAGATTGCCCAAAGTCTCATGAAAAACTTTGTCACTGAGATGGCAGCCATTGGTTTTAGCTCACCTGAAATCAAAGCCATCATTACTGACTACATCGAACAAACAGGAAAGGACTTATAGACCGATGACTGATATTGTAACTCTAACAAATCTCACCAAGACCTATAATGGTATTCCAGCCCTTAGAGATGTAACCATGTCCATCCCGTCTGGTAAAATCATTGGTCTCTTAGGACCAAACGGTAGTGGTAAAACAACTCTCATCAAGATTTTGAATGGCCTCCTTCAACCAACTTCTGGTTTAGTAACTATTAATGGATTTCAGCCATCACCTATCACCAAAGCTCAAGTAGCATATTTGCCTGACACAACCTATTTAGATGAAAGTAAGACTATCCAATACTACTTGGACTTCTTCCAAGATTTCTATGCTGACTTCCGCTATCCTCTTGCCTTACAACTCTTGCAAGATTTAAAGCTCCAGCCTGATTTGCGCCTTAAAGACCTTTCAAAAGGTAACAAAGAAAAAGTTCAGTTGATTTTGGTTATGAGTCGTGAAGCTAAACTCTATCTCCTCGATGAACCTATCGGTGGGGTCGATCCTGCGTCACGTGACTACATCCTTAAAACCATCATCAACCAATACTCTGAAGATGCTTCTGTTATCATTTCAACCCATTTGATTGCAGACATTGAATCCGTTCTAGATGAAGTTGTCTTCTTAAAATACGGTCAGATTGAACTTCAGGGTGATGCTGATAATATCCGTCAAGCCCATGGCAAATCTATCGACAAACTCTTTAGAGAGATGTTCCACAACTAGGAGGTATGAGCATGTTTTGGAAATTAGTTAAATATGAATTACAATCGGTCCGTAAATGGTATCTCGGCATCTATGGTATTGCCATCCTACTCTCTATCCCCTTAGGTTTAATGCTTCAAAAATTTATTTTTGTAACTGAACAGAGCCACCAAGAACCTAGTCTACTCTTTTTTGCTTTCTTCACACTGATGGTTTTTGCTACCATTATCGTATGGGGAACCATTTATATAGCGACAATAGTCCTCATTGTCAGACGCTTTGCAAAGACTGTCTTTGGAAGAGAAGGCTATCTAACCAATACGCTCCCAGTTTCTGCTCACCAATTAATCTTGTCTAAACTCTTGGTAGCCTTTATTTTAGATATCATTTCATCACTCGTTATACTTCTTTCGATTGGAATAATAGCTGCTTTCTGCCTTGATATGAAAGATATCCTCCTAGCTACCAGCTACTTTGGCCAGATCCTAAAAGAGATAGGCGCTTTCTACCTCTTCATCCCTTCTACAATCTTGTCAATGATTGCTGGTATTCTTTTCTATTACCTCTGTATTAGTATCGGAAACCTCTTCAACACTAACAAAGTTCTTATGGGATTTGTCGCCTTTTTCGCCATTCAGGCTATCCTATTCTTTATTGGTTTCTTCTTTGGACTCGGTGCAGCCTTGACCGGAGATGCAACATATACTGCAATCAATAACTCGTCATATATCATTAGTCTAGTTCAGTCTCTCATTCTCATCGCAGCAAGTTACTTTGGTACCTACTATATCATGACCAAACGCTTAAATCTGGACTAAAGAAAAACCGTGTTCCTTTTGGAACACGATTTTTTTTGCATTTAAAAGACTTATTTACTTTGTTCTTTACGATAAGTCTCAATTTCGGCTTTGTTACCCCAAACGAAGTGTCCTGGACGTACTTCAACCATTTCTGGTTTATCAACAGAATAGTCGTGTTGGTTTGGATCATAAACCTTCAAGACTTTCTTACGTTCCAAGATTGGGTCTGGAATAGGAACAGCAGACAAGAGTGACTTGGTGTAAGGGTGGATAGGATTGTTGTAGAGTTCTTCTGTCTCAGCAACTTCCACGATTGTCCCCTTGTAAATAACAGCGATACGGTCAGAAATGAAACGGACCACTGACAAGTCGTGAGCGATAAAGAGGTAGGTCAATCCCAACTCTTTTTGGAATTTCTTAAGCAGGTTCAAAACTTGGGCACGGACTGACACGTCAAGGGCTGAGATTGGTTCGTCAGCGATGACCAAGTCAGGTTGCATAACCAAGGAACGCGCAATACCGATACGTTGACGTTGTCCTCCAGAAAATTCGTGAGGGTAACGTGTCAAGTGCTCCTCAAGAAGTCCCACTTCTTTGATGATTTCCTTGATTTTAGCTTTACGATCTTCCTCATCCTTATAGAGATGGAAGTTATGCAAGCCCTCAGACAAGATATAATCAACTGTTGCACGTTCATTCAAACTAGCCGCAGGGTCTTGGAAAATCATCTGAATACGACGGATAAGGTCGTTTTTCTCAGAGTGAGATAAGTGTCCATTGATTTTCTTACCGTCAAAAATAATCTCACCATTACTTGTATCATTTAGACCAATAATGGCACGCCCGATAGTGGTTTTACCACTACCAGACTCACCAACGAGGGAAAAGGTTTCACCCTTGTTGATGAAAAAATTAGCATTGTGGACAGCAACGAATTTCTTGCTTCCTTCACCGAAGGAAATCTCCACATCTTTTACTTCAACTAACTTCTCAGGCATTGCCTTCCTCCTCATCTCCTAAATGTGCAAATCCCATATTAGCACGGATTTTTTCATGTAGATTTTGGATAACCGCAGGTTTTTCAACTTTTGGTGCATCCTCATGTAAGAGCCAGGTCTTAGCCCAATGAGTATCTGAAACTTGGAATTTTGGTGCTTTTTCCTCGAAGTCAATTTGCATGGCATAGTCTGAACGCAAGGCAAAGGCATCTCCAACAACTGGTGTATAAAGTGATGGTGGTGTCCCTGGAATTGAGAAAAGCTCACCCTTATCGTCAGCCAACTGTGGCAAGCTTGAAAGCAAGCTCCACGTGTATGGGTGACAAGGCTCATAGAAAATCTCCTCTACAGTTGCGTACTCAATGATTTCACCAGCATACATAACAGCAACCTTGTCAGCGATACTTGCTACCACACCAAGGTCATGGGTAATGAAAATCACTGAGAAACCATACTCTTCTTTAAGTGATTTCAAGAGGTCAATGATTTGAGCTTGAATGGTTACGTCAAGGGCAGTTGTTGGCTCGTCACAGATAAGGACATCAGGACGACAAGCCAAGGCAATGGCAATGACGATACGTTGACGCATCCCACCAGAGTATTGGAAAGGATATTCGTTGAAACGTTTTTCAGCATCAGGAATACCAACCTTGTCCATGTAATCAATGGCCATTTTTTTAGCTTCTTTGGCTGATTTTCCTTGGTGTTTGACAATGACTTCAACAATTTGGCTACCGATAGTCTTAATTGGGTCAAGACTGGTCATAGGATCTTGGAAGATAGTCGCGATCTTAGCTCCACGAATTGCTGCCCAATCTTGGTGACTCTTAAGTTTGGTCAAATCTTGGCCACGATAATCAATAGAACCGCTGGCTACACGACCATTTTCTTCAAGCATCCCTGTGAAGGTCTTGGTCAAAACTGATTTACCTGAACCAGACTCACCAACCAAGGCTAAAACTTCACCTTCAACCAAATCAAGGGAAACCCCTCGAATAGCTGTCAAAACACGGTCACGAACGTCAAATTCCACGACGATATCGCGAGCCGATAATATTACATTTTTATTTTCTGTCATATTGGACTCCTATCTATGCGTACGTGGGTCACTGGCATCCGCCAAGTTTTGACCGACAATAAAGAGAGAGAGGGAAACGAGGATCAAGGTAGTCAATGGAATCCAGAAGAGATAAGCATTGACTGTAACGTTCTGTGCATAGTCTGAAATCAAACGACCAAGACTAGGCGTCGTAACGGGAAGCCCCAAACCAAAGTATGAAAGGAAGGCTTCGTAAGAGATAAATCCTGGCAAGAGCTGACTAGCCATAGTCACGATAACTGATACAAGTTGTGGCATGATATTTTTAACCACAATCTTAGGAGTTGGTGTTCCCAAAGTACGAGAAGCCAAGTTGTACTCCAAATCACGGTAACGCATGATTTGAATACGGATAGTATAAGCAATACCAATCCAACCTGTGACAGTCATGGCAAAGATCATGTTCCAGAAACCAGCACCCAATGAGTAAGTCAAGACGATAACGACAAGGAGGGCAGGAATGTTTGAGATGATGTTGTAGATTTCCATCATAATCATATCGAAGGTCTTAGAAATCCCCCAAACAGCACCAACGACTAAACCAATAACAACGTTAATGAAGGTAGCGATAACAGCAATAAGGATAGAATTACGAGCTCCAAACCAAACACTGTCAAAGAGAGACTTACCATTACTGTCCGTACCGAACCAGTATTGAGCATTTGGATGCACATAACGCACACTAAAGTCATTAACCTTAGACACGTCATTAAAGTCAAATTTTGAAAACATTGGGTAGATAAAGCTCATCAAAATGATAGCAATCAAGATTCCCAACATGACAGTTGTTGACTTTTTCTTGAAGAACTGACGCATCACCGATTTCCAGTATGAATAGGCCGGCGCATCAATTGTTTCAGAGGCAAAATCATCGCGCTTTACAAATTGGAACTTACTTTTATCAATTGAAGCCATTATTTACCTCCTTTAGATGTCAATTTGATACGTGGGTCAATCATAGTCATAAGGATATCACCCACAAGCAATGAGAAGATGGTGAGGGCTGTGAAAATAAATACAAGACCCACAACCATAGCGTTATTTGAAGCACGGACAGAGTCAATCAACATTTTACCCATACCAGGGTAGGCAAAGATTGTTTCTGTCAAGGTTTCCCCTGTGATAACACTAACGATAGATGCTGGGATCCCTGAAACCAAGGAAACCATAGCATTTTTGAAAATGTGTTTATTCGAAATTTCTTGTTCTGACAACCCTTTGGCACGTGCAAAACGAACGAAGTCTTGTGACTGCAAGTCAATCATGTAACGACGAATCCAAATGGCAAGACCTGGTGTAGACAAAAGACCGAGAATAACAGATGGCAAGACGTATGAACGCCAGTCACCCGCACCCAAGATAGGGAAGGAATCTGGAAGACCAATCTCAGAACCAATCAAACGAATGATATAAACCAAGGCGATGGTTGGTAGTGAGAGCAAGAAAGTCAAGACACCAGTTGAAATACTATCAAAGAGTGTATTTTTAAAGCGTGCCATGTATGATCCCAATGGAATTGCCAAAGCATAAGACAAGACCAAACCAATCAAACCTGCAATGGCAGAACTTGTCACCATTGATGGGTATTGGTAGCGACTCTTGGTCGCCGTGTATGGGTCATTTCCATAGTAAGAACGATCTCTAGCATCAGCCTGACTTGGTGATTTATAAGTACGAGAGTAGATATCTACTGAAGATACTTTCTTACCAGTAGGGAAGTTGACCTCAGAGCTTTGTGTTTGCCCTTGCCCTTGTGTAATAACATCAAGAACACCTTGCTCAGCATAAGTTGGGTAAGATGTACCAAGGTTCATCTTAACAAAGTTTTGGTGAACAAATGGGAACTGACCGTTAAAGTAAAGCAAGTATTTATGCTTAGTTCCTGAACCGACAACTGACCAACCGATAGCTGGGTCATTTTCAATACGGATGTAACGCTTCAAGTTTGGATTTGTTTTATCTTTAACCCATCCAGTATTGTCAAATTCAAAGAGGTGCGTATAGAAGCCAAACACACGTTCAAGTACTGGCACATCGCGTGTCGCATAGAATTGTTTACTTTGCTTGAACTGATGCAAACGCCAGCCATGTCCCAAACTGTCCACATATTTTTGGTAGATAGCCTTATTTTCTTTTGTTGGCTTAGTGGTTACTGACTTATCAAGGGAGCTAGCTTTCTCCTGCAACTCCTTGGTGTCATAGTAATCAATGTAACCCATACGTTCATAGATTGTATTTTCATAGTTAGCCTTAGAATCAGCTGTCTTAGCAATCTTGTTGTAGTTAGGGTCCTGTCTGAAAATCAGACGCCTCGGCACCATGGTATAGATAATCGTGTAGGTCAAGGCCGTCACGACAAATATTGACAATAGAGAACGGAGGGTTCTCAATAAAATATATTTTTTCATGTCTCTTCCTTTAATTCCAAAAGAACTTTCCCAATCTAATGAGAAAGTTCCATCGTCCTTTTATTTAACGTGTTTCTCAAGGTCTTTTTGAGCTTTTTCGTTGGACTTAGACTTTTCTTTAAGCCAGCTTTCGCGAGCTTTATCATAGTTTTTCTTAGTGACAACATCTTTTTGAGGTTCAAGGTACTTGAAGTATCTGTCAGAACCCTTAGGTCCTACTTGAGAGTAAGCACCTGAGAATGGTGTCAAACGAGCTACCATTGGAGCAGCACCCTTGTTAACCATAAGTGGCATGAAGAGTGAGCTATCTTCCAACCAAGCTTGTGCCTCTGCATAACGTTCATAACGTACGTTGAGGTCGCTTGTTTCTTTAGCTGCATTATCAACCAAAGCATCAAAGTCTTTAAGACCTACTTGAGCTGCTGCTGCATTGTTAGGATCGTCAAATCCCATGTAAGTTTTTGTGTTCTCACTAGCTGTTGTCTTGAAGATATCAAGGAATGTTGATGGGTCTTCATAGTCAGGTGCCCAAGCAACTGAAATATTGATATCCCAGTCTTCTGCTGCTGCGTTAGCTGCATACAAAGTACTGTTAAGAAGATCATCTTGAGACATTTGATGAACGTCTACAACCACATTTTCTTTACCGAGTGTCTTTTCAACAGATTGTTTCAAAGATTGTGCACGTGCTACAGTTGGTTTTGCAGCTTGGTCAACTGGAAGGTCCAAGTGAATTGGGAATTGAACACCTTGTGCTTGGAGAGCTTCCTTAGCTTTATTAAATTCAGTCTTAGCCTTATCAGCGTTGAAGAGACCATCTTGACTGTCTTTAAGGTTAACACCTGACCACTCGTCACCATATGAAGGCATCTTTTCAGTTACCAAATCACCGAATGACTTGTCACCAGCATAAACAAAATCAGGTTTCACGAGAAGGTTACGAACAGCGAGGGCTGCACCTTTTTCACCATTAAGTTGTGCTGAATAAGCTGTACGGTCAATAGCGAAGTTAACTGATTGACGGAAGTCCTTGTTAAGAAGAGCTTTCTTAGTTGAATCTTTCTCAGCATCAGTCTTCTTAGATGTATGGTTGTAAGACTGACGGTCAATATTAACACCAACCCCACCAATATCAGCAGATGGTTGTGTATAGAAGATATTATCTTTATATTGTTTTTCTACAGAATTAAAGTTTGAGCTTGTTGGATATAGACGTGCTTGACTATAAGCGCCATCAGTGAAATTACGGACAAGTGATTCTTGGTCAGATGCATCGTAGAAAGAAAGTTTGATGCCATCAAAGTGAACATTTTTCTTATCCCAATAGTTTTCATTTTTAGCCAACTCGATAGATGATTTAGCTGTCAATGACTTAAGGATATATGGACCATTATAAAGGATAGATGATGGATCTGTTGATTTACCAAAGCTATCCCCTTTTGACTTAAGGAACTCTTCATTTACAGGCCAGAAGAGAGAATAAGTCATCTTAGAATTCCAGTAAGGTTCTGGTTGTTTAAGTGTGTACTGAAGAGTGTAATCATCAAGAGCTTTAACGCCAACTTTAGAGAAGTCTTTATCAGTACCATTGAAATAATCAGCAAGACCTACTACAGAATCTTTTGCCAAGTAAATTGACTCTGTCTTTTTATCAGCAGCATGCTTAAGACCTGTTACGAAGTCTTTAGCTGTTACTTCTGCATACTCTTCACCGTCTGAAGTATACCATTTAACTCCCTTACGGATTTTATAAGTATAAGTCAGACCATCTTGAGAGACAGACCAATCTTCAGCTACTGAAGGGACAAGATTTCCATATTTATCTGCTTCCATAAGACCATCTACACCGTTTGTCACAGCTTTCTTAGTAGGTCCTGTATTTGAAGTGATGTAATCCAATGATTCTGGATCTGAATTATAAACATAACCATAAGTCGTTCCACTAGTACTTGACTTAGAAGAACAAGCCGCTAAGGCACCTACACTTAGAAGGGCAACACCCGCGAGGGCTAACCATTTGCTTTTTTTCATAAGATTTCTCCAAAAAATAAAATTTTACTCTTTCATTATAGCATAAATAATCAAGAAAAGCAGTCACTTTCAGAATATTTTGCACAAGCAAAGTACATAATGAAACATGGCAAACTCAACAGTCCATTGTATTTCCTGGATTTCTAGCTACTTTAATCGATTTATTTTTAATCACCAGTCATGCATAAAACAAAAAGGCCTAACACCTTGGTTAAACCTCTGTTTCTAAGTTAAAATTAGCCATTAAGAGCTTGAGCAGCTGTGATAATAGCCAAATTGTAAATATCTTCAGCACTAGCACCACGAGAAAGATCGTTTACTGGTTTATTAAGACCTTGTAAGATTGGTCCGATAGCTTCGAACATTCCCAAACGTTGGGCAATCTTAT
>OGWV01001987.1_pt1 | contig 12728 bp, 9 predicted proteins | sample 1576081 | NCBI WGS metagenome assembly OGWV01 (sample SAMEA3541541, study PRJEB24748) | human gut metagenome | biome: human gut; feature: human-associated habitat; material: faeces | place: China | collected 2012 | reverse complement strand
GGCGTAGCTCGTCTATCACATGGAGCAAGCCCCGACTGTCGCTCTGGGTAACGGATTTTCGCCTAAAGGTCAAACTTTAAATTATACGAATTCAGTAGAAAATATTTTGAATATTATTAATGAATTGAATCCAGAAAAATGTAGATTGAGTTTTTGTGAATATAATTCAACAGAGGAACTTGGAAAAGCAGAAGAATATTCAAAAGAACAAGCGAATCTATTGATTGAGGAAGCAAAGAACAAGGGGTTTGAGGCGAAATTTTTTTCTTCATTTGGTCAGGAAAAAAGAGCGGCATGTGGAATGCTTGGAGGAAAAGAACCAGAATATGGTATATCGGATAAATGGAAAAAGTTAAATGAATTAGCAAATGAACTTATTTTAGAATTTACAAAGTAACGGAGAAAAAATATGGAAAATATTGTTAAATGGATTCAGATTTCTGATATTCATTATCAACTAAAAACTCAAAATTTTAATACAAAACAGTTACGAGAAAAATTGGTAGGGTATTTAAAAGGACTGAAAGAGTCTGTAGATGTGCTGATTCTTACAGGAGATTATCGCTATGCACCGGAGGGAGAAGAAAATCCTACAGGAGTCGTAGAATATATAAGAGATGTGGCTGGAGCAATACATGCTGAAAAGATTGTAACTATGCCAGGGAACCATGATTTGACGAGAGGTGCAGTTAGAGATGCCGTTATTTTGCAGGTAAGAAATAATTATAACCCAGAAGAAGGAACATTTGACCCTGAAATTTTACAGCAATTAGGATTTGCAGAAAGAACCAGATCTCCAATCTGAATTTCTTCGATTGGACGGTCACCATCCGCTGTTTCGATCATCGTACCCGCAGCAAAACAGCTTGCATTGAACTTGCTACTTAATACTTTGCTTAATGAATAAATTTATCTGTTTTTATAAAGCATTGATGCATCTTTTCTGCATTTGAAAACATCATTAGCCATGTCTTTATCAAATATTATTTCAACTTCTACTATTTTTTTGTTCTCAGAAAAACCGAAAGAAGCAAATGTTTTCTTATCAAATAAATATTCATACCTGCGAATATTATCATAAGTATATGCGACATACGATTCTTTTCCAAACAATTCCATTATCTCTTCTACATCACATTCCAATCTTATTTCAGAATCTAATGCTTCAAATATATAATTGCAAAATTTAATCTCTTCTTTACTATAAATATCAGAAAAACATATTGCAGAGAGAAACGAATCTGTTTTTTTTCTTCTAAAAAAGATAATTTTCCAACCTATTAATTCAGAATATCCACAAACACCCGCATATTCAAAGTCATATCGTTCTTTAACGATATTTGTATTATTTGAAATACAATTAACCAAATATGTTCGGATATTCATTTATTTTTTCACCTTTCCATGATTAATGACATCACTCCAAAAAACATTGCTTTTTATCTTCCAATCAGGTAAACCATATTTTGTTTTTCCTTTCAAAGATACTTTCTTATTTTTTGTATTAATATCAATAAAATAATCAGCTCCTAAAGCATCAGTATGCTTTTTAATGGCATCTGGATTAACTGGTTTAATTAAAGATGTAGTACTTAGTTTTCAGCACACTTTGCAGGCGATACTACTGCGGATAATGCTCCTGTTGCCCTTTAGACTATACTTCCAGCAATAATTGTTCCTTCATGATAAAATTCAATTATATTTTTTATGTCTTCTGAAATCATCCATGTATCAAATGATACTGCAAGTACATCATCTATATTATTAAATATAGATAGCCAATCGCATTTTAATATCGGCATATTTATATCATCCCAAATAATATAATATTTATTATATTTTATATCATTTAATTCTATTCTATGAGCAAATCTATATTTCTTCCAATCTAGCCTTCCAAATTCTGTGGTGAATATAGTATTATTAATAATTTTCAGTATGCGACAATCAGTTACTAATTCAGCATCATTGCCAAGTGAAAAAATGCATTCATCCAATAGTGTCATTATTATCGCCTATTTAAAACACGAAGATGTTTTTTAAATGTAGCTTCATCTCCTTTGAATGGTATAGCTATCTTCGTAGCTTTTTTTCCTTTGCCTTTAGAAAAGATCTCAACATTAAAATGTGGTCCTTTTTCTTTATCATAGTCTAATCTCCATCGACGCTTACCATCAGCTGATTGTCTACCTATGATTTTATTGTGACCAGCACTTGTTTTTAATCTTCCATATAACGGCTTAGAATCTGCACCTAGATCTCCAACTTCTTTTAACGCTTTATTTCTTGCACGTTCATATGAACTTTCAGTTGGTAATACTTTTTCTACCTTATTTTTACAATCATTATGAACCAGAACATCATAATCAGAAACAAAGTAAGTATGGAAATCAGCGACTTCGAAGTTATAAACCGCAACATACTCGCCTTCTGGTAGTTCTACAATTTCAATGTCATCTACGCATTGTGTAGAACCATCCTTCAGCCAAACCACATCGCCGGGCTGCAACAACTTTGCACTTGTCCAACCCTGTCCCTCTACCCAGAACGGATGGTCTTCTGTCGTTTCGATGATTTCTTCATCAATCGTCAGATAGAGTACCGTATCGGTTACATGAACATAGGTATTGACAACGGGCTTGTATGCAATTTCTCCCGTTTCCGGATTTGCAGAAAGAACCAGATCTCCAATCTGAATTTCTTCGATTGGACGGTCACCATCCGCTGTTTCGATCATCGTACCCGCAGCAAAACAGCTTGCATTGAACTTGCCGTTTAATGCTCCGCTTACAAAGTTCTTTCCGGCATTGATTGCCATTTCCTTCGGGTCAAATTCTCCATCTGCAAGCTGCTTGATTCCATCGCCAACTGCACCGATCGCCGCTTCTTTTAAGCCGCTCTTCACCATGCGTTTTGCAATGTTTTCTGCACACTTTGCAGGAGAAATTACCGCCGATAAGGCTCCTGTTGCCGCTGCTGACAGATATTCTCCAGCTCCGCTATTGAACTCACCATCATCCAGATAATCGCACACTGCGGTAACCGCTACATTGATCACAGCACCAATTGCAGCTTTGGCAACCAGACCCCAGAAATGTCCGTCTGGATCATTCAAAGGAATCGGATTGTTTCTGCAATATGTGTACAAATTCAAGCTGAGCGGATCATTTGCAGTACCGATTACAGTATCTCTTGAAATGAATCGTCCGATTTCAGGATCGTAATATCTTGCACGAAGATAAATGGTTCCAGTTTCTTTGTCGAAATACTCTCCGCTGAACCGGAAGGGGTTTTCATCGTTCTCATCCGAATTCTTTTCTACGCCAAACGCATCATACCGATAGGTTTTCGTCTTATCTCCGGTTTCGCTGGTCAGGTTGACAACATCACCGTGTGCATTCTGAAGATAGTATGTCACATCACTGGTCATACCGTTATAGAACGCACGACTGGAAATCAAACCTGTTCCTCGAACATAGACATCTGCTTCATATACAGATTTCCCGATGTCCACCATCAATTCTTGCCCGTCATAGACATGTGTGGTGGTTTTCCCGTTTACAGTTTTGGTTCTTCTGAGACCATCATAACCATATGTGTAGGAAGCAGTCATTTCGCCGTTCTGTACACCAATCAGTTCATTTAAGCCATCATAAGTATTTGTCTGTAAACCATCATCCGGATCATTCTTAGTCAGCTGATTTCCGTTTGCATCGTAGGTGTATACGGTATCCCGTACTACATCGCCTGTTTTCTTACTTTCTTTCTGAAGTAAGCCGGTATAATGTCCGTTTGAAGAATAATTGTAAGTAGTGACGTAGTCCTCTTCACCGCTTACTGTCATCTGAGAACGATTACTGTAATCATCATATTCATATGAGATGTTGTTGCTGATGTTTCCGTTAACCTCCGATTCGGAAACCAATCGTCCCATTCTGTCGTAATCATATGACGTCGTTTCTATTATACCACTTTCTGTACGGGTTTTGCAAGCATCAGATCCGTCTAAGTAATAAGTATAATCATATTGAGAAATAATCTCATTAGATTTCTTATTTACAAGCGAAGTTACATGATTAGAAAGATTGTAAGAATATTCTGTTTTTGTCCCGTTTCCGTAAATTGCAGAAGCCTTATTGCCATTTTCATCATAGGTATAAGATACAGAATCTTTTCCGGTATCTGAAACCTTAGAGAGCCGCATCTCGTCATCATACTCATATTCTGTCGTACCGTAAATTAAGAGATTTGACTGACCTAACAGCAATTTTTCCTTATTTTCTGTACTGCCTACATAATAATATCCCTTAAAGCAATCCGGACTATGTTCTTCTGTTAAACGACCAAGGGCGTCATAGATAAAAGTTGTTGTTTTCCCATTTTGAACAACTTGAATCGTTTGACCCATTTTGTCATAGGAAATTTTCTGGGATACATCTTTGCTCGTATCATCACAAACAGTATCGGATGTTAAAATACGGTTTAAGGCATCATACGTTTTTGTCGTCCTATTTCCATTAGAATCGATAGACTGTATAACATTCTTATTTAAGTCGTAGGTAAGTGTCCCAGAATTGTAGGTTTCCGTATTGTTGGAACGTTCAATGGTACGAACAAGATTACTGTGATCATCATATTCATACAGTGTTTCTAATCGGTCTGTATCATTTTCAGATGACATACCAGTATACATTTTAGTGCGAAGGCCATCTTTATCATAGAAATATTGTGTATAGTTCTTGGTATCGCCATCGCCATACAGAACAGTTTGTGTCATATTTCCAAGATAATCGTAAGCATATGTAACCTTGCTCCACGCTTCTTTTCCAGACACTTGTTTTTGAATAGTTGTTTCTCCGGAAATTACGTTTCCATTTTTGTCATAACCATTTTTAGTAATGCTATACTCAATTGTACCATTAGACTCTTTGGTAAAAGGAGTATATTTTGCTGTTTGCTTGTTCAGCGTATCATAAGCATATTTTGTAACATTGCCCTTAGCATCTGTTTCACTGCCAAGATTTCCATTTGCATAATATGTGTTTGTACGCTTAACTTTATCGTTTACTTTTTCTTGTACCGTATTACCACGATAATCTGTAAGCGTAGTAGAAACAACCTGCTTTTTCGCTGTTATATATTGTGTTTTTGTTGTTAAAAGACCATTATGAGCAGAATCAGTTACTGCCTTTTCTACACCATTGAATGTTTTAAAGGCATAATTTTTTTGCAAAGCATATGAGGTAGTTGTCAAAATCAACTTATCCGAAGAATATTTATGATCTTTGAAATAAGTTTTGATTTCTCGTCCCAATCCATCATAAACTGCAATGCTCTGACTATCATTGGGGTGTGTCGTAACAGTTAAATTCCCATATGCATCATACTCATAAGATGTAACATTCCCCACAGCATCGGTATCTGTCTTTACAAGACCACTTGGATAGTAAGTATGAGAAGCATAGTTTGTTTTTGCATTGCCACTATCATATTCGCTTCCATTATCCAGTGCTGCATCGTACGCATTCGGTGAAACTTCTTTAATAACACGTCCAAGCAAATCATACTGCGTTCTAGTAACAGCTGGTGAACTGCCTTTTCCATATTCCTTTTGGCAAACGACATTTTCCATCTTATCATAAGTGGTTTCTGTCACATTTCCACCAGGAGAAGTGGTTTTGCTAATCAGGAACATATCATTATATTCATATGAAGTACAGCCACCATCTTGCTTAGATTGACCAGCAGCATATTTCCATTCTTGTTTTACTGTGCCATCTGCATTGTATACGTACTCTGTTACATTACCTTCTGGGTCTATTAATCGCCTAATCAAACCATGAATAATGTGTTGTTCTCCGGCTGTGCAATATTCATAGGTTGTGATTGCAAATTCGCTTGCATGATTATTCAGATAATCTTTCACATTAAACTTATCCGAAAGGAATGCAGATACATCACTATAAGGATGAATACTCTGTGCTTCTCTTATCACCATAACACCAGTATTATCATATTCCTTTAATGTAACATTATTGCATTCATCAACAGAAACCGTCATGTAATTTTTACTATTGTATCGAGAATATGTTTTAGATCCATCTGGATTAATTACATCTGTTAGATTACCATTTTTATCATATGTGTTTTTGGTGATATTCCCATTTTCATCTGCATATTCACCAATTTCATCATATTTATTTTTTCCGTCAGAATCCTTTGTATAGGTTGCCTTTTCGATTTCAAAAGTCTGACCGTCTGTATAAACAATGTTTGTCTTTACTGCCAGCTTTTCATCATAATCGCACTTGGTTTCCTTTACATATTTTCCATTATCATATTCTTTGATAGAAGTTTGTTTTTTTGCCTTATCATACTGATATATCTGCTTCAAACCAGAAGAATTTGTCAGGTAATCCACACGACCATCTGAATAATAAACCATTTCTTCTGTAACTTCATCATAGCAATTGGTGATTTTATTCAAGTGCTTCTTATCATCATAAGAATAACTCTCTACAGCACCCAATATACTTTTTGCTGAAGCCAACTGATTATTGTTATCGTATGTATATTCCACAATTCTTCCAGAAGTCGGATCTTCAATTTTCGTAATTCGTTTGTGTGCATCATTAGAAGTATAGGTAATTTTATACTGTCGTCCTGTAGAATCCGTTACAGTACGAACATGATTTCCATCAATTGCACTAATTTCAATTGTATCTCCGTGTGGATCTTCCATTCGATACATTTCTAACTTATTGTTAAAATAGTACTTTGTTTGATCATTGAGCGTGACAACATAACCACTTGAATTCTTTTCCATTGTACTATGTGCATTTTCACATTCGAACTTTGTACCGTTTTGTTTAAATGTGGTATTTGAACCATTGGGAAGCACAACTTGATAATAGTTTTCTGCTGGTTGAATTATCTTGCTGACATCCAAATTAAAATCCCAGCCAATACCGAAAGATCCTTCTTCTGTATTGGTCGAATTATAAGTTCTGACAAAGTCTGCATCCATACCCGGAGATTTTACTGCCAAATCAACAAATGTTTTGGTATAATTGCCAGTGGCAGGATGCACACCATCACCCATTTCCCAACCTTTACGGTAAAGGGTATAGTCCGGTTCATCATAAGGTCTCCACCACGGACGGAACCAGTAATTTTCAGCAGTAAAATCATATATGAAGTCAATACCGCCATCAAAATTGAATGTTCTTTCCGTATTCAGAGAGCCATCTTCATTATTGATATATGTTTCGCAGTTATCCCAAAGAACGGTCTGCTTGCCGCCTTCATAACCAAAATGAATGACTTGTGAACCGGAAGAATAGATCGATTTCGACCCAGAAGCTTCATTGACTTCCCAGATTGGTCCAAAGAAACAGATATTACCTGCTGTCCATTTTCCTTCCATATCGGTCAATGTGATATAATTCCAGTTTCCATATACTTCGAGCCAATCTGCACTGTTTGTCATCCAGATGGTATCATAACAATTTGCCTGACCAAAATTAAAATCGCCGCCAATAACTACTGTACCGCCATTCAGACGCATATTTTGTCCGGCATTTCCACCCCAGCCATCTGGAGAAGCGGTACGAAATACTAAGTTATTGGAAACTTCCAAATAACCATTGCTAATATTCAGTGTTGCTCCTTGATTGCCAGACCAAAATTTCGGAATATCAGTTGTAAAGGACATACAGTCGCCTACATACAGAGAACAGCCATTCAGGTTAAAATCTGTATCATGCAAATTTAAGCTGCCCTGAAAAGCACCGCTTTCCTGCATGATCAGTGTTCTTTTAAAGGCATGATCCCAATCCAAATCGCCAGAAGCCTTGTATGCGGCTGAAAACCATGCAACATCTGCATTATCAATTGTGCCGCTGTCGTCTTTGTCCATGTATGCGTAGTAATTATCAGAACGTCCACGTTTCTGAGCCGCTGCATTGATCAAATCAATACCATCATTATAATCGTCCTTATTAACGATTATATCTCCTGTAAATTCATGATTATAGATATAAACCCATGAATTTACATCTCTTGCAGAATCAACTTCTGCCTTAAATGCAGCTAATTCTTCTTCCCCTGCACCAGCATCCATCAAAAGCAAATAGTCCGTATCATTAATTACTCCATCTAGGTTTATATCAAGATTTTGGACATTTTGCGGAAGTTCATAATATTCATCATCAGCAAGATGATTATAAAAATCGCAAAATGCTTTCAAATCTGCTGGACTAATAATATTATCACCATCTGCATCCATACTGGGATTAAAATCGGAATCACCACGATATGCTCCTAAGCAACTCTGTACATATGCCAAGTCTTTTCCATTGATGACATCATCGCTCCACTCGTTGTCGTGTTCTTCATTCCAAGTGGTATCACCTGGAACTAATGTCACTGCATTGCGAGAATCGCCAGATCCAACAGTATAGGTACCAGTACCAAAATCCTTCAGGTAAAACGGCAAATAACCATCACTTTCATACTTGACATGATAAATGCCACTACCACTGCTTGCTGTTACAGTATAACTGTCACCGCTTTGAAGTTCCTGATATTCAAGTTCATTCCAGTTTTCATCAAAAATACGCACATAAATTGGAGTTTTATCTTGAATTCCATTGATAACCCCTTGTTTAACGATACCAGTTACAGTTAATTCACCTACTGGAGCATCGCCCTCCGAAGCAGCCATAACTGCTGCTGAACGATCTTGAACTGCTGCACCCGCTTCATCAGATTGCACAGCTATATCGTTTTTTGCAGTATCTTCATTGACAACAGTTCCATTTTCTTTTTCATCCGCAACATCAAAAAAATCTACTTTTCCCAGATCTTTTGTTGCTTCTTCAAATTCCTTGGCAAGCTGGTCTTTGTTCTTTGCTCCTTCAATCGCTTCTGCAGCAGATGCAATTGTATCAGCGTGTAAAAGACCTTGGGCACTGCCGTCGCCAAAAATCATGACCTGTCCCATGAACATTAGGGACATGGCTCCGGCAAGTGTTCTTGTCAATTTTTTGTTCATGCACATCCTCCTTTTTTGTTTTCAAAAACATTCTTTCCTTTTTCCAACAGCAACATCACTGCCAGAGAACACCATGCGATTTCCAATACCAGAACAAATTGTTTGAAGTGAAAGACAAACAGCAGGATTGCTGCAACGGCTTCTATTGTCATCACAACAATTGCTCGAATATGATAAACATGATGTTCTTTTTCATCCAATCTCTTATTTCGATCTTCTACCGGCGACAGCAAAAAAACAACGATGCAGGCGATCAACGACAATGTTGTAATCACCCAAAAATACATTTGGGGCGTGTATTTTACGATACACAGTGCAATCCATAACATTATCGCAGAAAATGCCCAGCATCGCTGCGGTGTAGAAGCATGATAGCCTCCGGCATATACTCTTAATGGGATATATGCGATTGTGTAAACCATCGCCGGCACAGCAAGTCCCATTATAAATCCAATCAGGAGCATTGTTAGAATGTTCAGAATTGTTGCAAACATCTGACGCAGGCCATATTCATACAATGTTCTATTGGATTTTGAGATAATGCCACAGTGTTCTAGCCTATCTGCAATCTTACAAGATAATTTAACAAACATCAGAACTTGCGAAGTTTTTTAGCTGTATCAGGCAATTCTTCCTGATAAGTCATCCAAGTACAGGTTGAATTTACTGTCAGTGTTGTAAAAACCATTGCTAAAGCAGCAAGCATACCGCCATATTTCAAAATAATCTTTTTCATATTTATCACTCCAATCTTTTTATTTTGCCTGCAAAACAAATTATAACAAAAAAAGAGCCGCAAAAGCGACTCTTGTAAAAAACGACCTATGTTAATGTCAAAATTCGACTATTTTCTCACTCTGTTTCATGATGAAAACTCGTATTGCAGAGCATGACATCTGTAATAAAATATATATCATTATAATCGTATATAATGTCTCCATCATATTTTTCCAATATGCTGGAAACGCTTTTCAGTCCTAATCCATGTAATTGCTTTTCCTCCTTTGTTGTCATCAATGTTTCTTTCTCTTTTATGATATTTCCATCATAGGTATTTTCTATATGGATAAAAAGAATGTTTTTCTCAAAATAAATATTGATAAAGAAGTATTTCCTTTCCGCTTTTTCGATAGCTTCTATTGCATTGTTTAATAAATTTCCAAGTATGATGTTGAGGTCAAACACATTAATTTTCAAGTCCTTTGGTATCGTTATAGAATACTTTAAATGGACGTTTTTGTTTTTCATCTCCTGCAACTTGTAATTAAGAATGCTATCAATCTCGGAATTTCCGGTGTCAACAAATTGCTGATGAAGCGAGAGAAAACCCAAACCCTCTTCAATATAATGAATCAGTCCTTGATTATCCGCTTTTTTTGCATAATTTACAATAGAGATTAAATGATTCTTGAAATCGTGTTGTAAGTATCGAATTCTATTCTGGGATTCTTGTAATAATTCTAATTCACTATGTTGTGCTTTCACCGCTTGCTCCAAAAGCTTTTTCTCATAGATGACTTCATAATTCTTCTGGAGGCTATCATACATATAAAAAATGAGTAAATTAAAACTGATTAAAATAAAAGCTACAGTGATTGTTTTTATGCTGTACTGATACATAGTTAAAATACCAACCAAAATGCTCCCAATTGGCACAGTCAAAATTGTTGCTAAATACAGTTTATCAATTTCATGATAAGCCCGTTTTTTCCAAATATATTCAAAAATCAATTCTATTAAAAAGGTAATCAGTACTGTGGCAATTCCACTACTCATTATAATGGAATTCACTTTAGTTATGAGAATAATGGTATATACAATACCGTCTGCAAGCATATTAACTACATAAAATGCTAATGCTACAAATAATTTACTTGTTACTTTCGATTCATACAAAAATGAGAGAGCAATCAATGGAATTATATTTGTTAAGATATTTAAAGTGAAATTTCCAAATAAGATAGCACCAAAACTATTGATTAAAAAATAGAATGTAAATCCTATTATAATCCAGATTTGTTTCACTTTTGCAGTACCAAACATAGTATTTAAAAGCTTAAAATAAATATAGATACGAAAAGCATTTCCTATTAAATATACGAGCTGTTCCTGCATATTATCACTCCTCTCTAAATCGATCTGCACTATACTTCAAAATTGCTCTGCGAACTTCTTTTCTATTTGGTTTGCTAATAGGCAACTCTCTACAATCATCAATTGTCAGTGAATCATAACTATATGATGAAATATGAGCAATGTTAATATAGAAAGATTTATGGATCATAAGGAAATTTTTTAGAATTTTCATTTCTGACAAATCACTCAATTTTCCATAAAATTCATGTGATTCATTTGAACAATAAACAGTAATCTTTCTTCCATTGCTTTCAAAATATTGTATCTGCTCTATTGGTATTCGCTTTTTTACATTTTTGTTTGTTAATTCAAAAAAATCTTTCTTGGAATATAATCGAAGATATTCACCCAGGCAAGAAAATAATGTTTCTCTTTGTATGGGTTTCATCAAAAAGTGAAATGGATGCACTTGAAACAATTCCATAGCATATCCCATTTTAGAAGAGATATAAATAATTTGACACAAGTAATCTTGGTTTATCTCACGTATATGTCTACCGACCTCTACACCATTAATCTTAGCTAACTCAATATCCAATAGAATTAAATCAAAATGTATATCATCTTCCAGATCAGCCAAAAGATTTTCTCCATTGTAATAGATTGAAATATCAAAAATCATTTTGAATTTCATTTCGTATTCTTTCAGAAAAAATAGTAGTTCATCACATACTGCTCTTTCATCATCCACTACTGCTATGCAAATCACGTAATATGCCCCTTTCTTAGCTTTCTCTCTCTATTTCCATAATACCATAAAATATCCCAAAAAGCAAGAAGAATAGATGGTTTATTACTGGAGATACTAAAAGGAAAGAAGCATTTTTGTTTCGTAAAATCCGCCCATTGACCATTCAATCCTAAAAAATCATCTTTGCGACAAGAGCTATTGCCGAAAGCCCAAGACCAAATAAATGAGATAATCGAACAAATTCGCTTAGAAAACGGCGATATTACCGACAAACAAAGAAAAGAAGCCGAAGCGCGAGAAAATATAACCCGGCAAATGGAAGAAGAGTTACAAACCTTCGAAAGCAATTTTCTCGAACGTTATTTTACGACCTACCCCGACACTCAAATAAGTTTATTAGCCGTAGATTTAGTCAGCGATAAATACCAATTGAGTAAAGTACACACCAAATATCAAAAAGTAGAGACCGAATCCGACAGGCTGTGGGAACTCATTCCGCGAGCTATTTATGAATTAAAAAATGCTATTCTCGAACAGACTATCAAACAAATACAGAAAAAAATAAAAGAAGCCACACAAAATAAAGATAATGAAAAGATAATCGAACTAATGGAACAGAATGTCGAATTAAATCAATTGAGAACCACTTTGGCCAAACAAATAGGAGATCGCATTATTTCGCCTAAATAATATATACAATTCAATATTTATTTATCGAAAAACAATAAAATTTTATCATTTTTATTGTATAATTAAAATTTTATATATTCCTTTGTTCCGTCAATAACACACCTATTATTCAAATTAAAGCTATGTATTACCTCGAAGCCAACCACATTGTTAAAC
>OGWV01001981.1_pt1 | contig 12748 bp, 11 predicted proteins | sample 1576081 | NCBI WGS metagenome assembly OGWV01 (sample SAMEA3541541, study PRJEB24748) | human gut metagenome | biome: human gut; feature: human-associated habitat; material: faeces | place: China | collected 2012 | reverse complement strand
AATAATTTTTTTAATAAAAACTTTTTGAAGCAATTTATTTTTGAAATTTAATAAAATTATATTATGGTTTAGAATAAAAGGCAAGAATAATCGTTCGACAAATATCTAGCTGTAAGCTTTCCCACACCCCAAGACAATCTTGGGGTTTTATAACTACAAAAAGGACTAGCTCATAATGCTAATTCTATTAGTTGTAACAATTTTTCTTTATTCTGTGCTATATAATTGTATGCTTCGTCTATTGTTACTCCATCTACTCCTGGTGCACCTTTGTTTGCTTTCACATGCTTGTATGCTTTGTTAAGATTTTCTCTTTCTAAGATTTCTTCTAAAAGTTCCATATTCTGTTTTCTTTTCTCCTTTCTTGATGATAAACAAATCGTCCTTTTTAAGTTTCCATATGGAATACGTCTATACTTTCCTTATTAACACATTCTGACTGTTATTTATCCCTAATTTTGGTATTCGAAACACAATAAATCGTTCAACCCTTCGAAAAAAAATTTTTCTACTATGGTCTCTGCTGACTTCTTGTAATTAACCTTTTTCGACCGTAATTTTACGTCCACAAGACCTCACGGGGTAAGTCGTTTAATTTTCCTCTTTTACTCACTTGATTTACCTAATAAGATACGTACATCTTTTGGACTTTAACCTGTTTTGCGGTTTTATCCTCTTATTAAGCCTTGGTATCAAGTTCTTGTAAATTGAGCCAAGATTTTGCTACACACTTCCTCCACATCACACCTCACGATGGAATGCTTGTGTTTCACTATGTGGTTGGCGATGTAAACCTCCACTACGGACTTTCATCGATTAACCAAACGACATGCCCGTCGCACAAAATTAGAATTGATACTTTATCATATCAATTCTAATAGTTTTCCATATGAAACATCCTATTTTTCTATAGCAAAGAATCATTAGAAAAATTTATTTTCATAATTTTCTTTAATTAATCCTTCAAATTCCATGCACCACCATAATCTTTCGTTCCTGTAAATAAATCAAATTTTAACGATACTAAAGGACGGAGACTCCATTCACTTTGACTTGAAGACAGATTTCCTCCCCACATAAAAGTCCAATCCGTATTCGTATTTGCATTACGCATTCCAAATTCACAATATGAGATACTACTAAATACACAGCGGGCAGCCACCCAATATTTTGTTTTACTAGATAATACCGTTGCTGCTTCCCCGTAATTTTTACTATCTATAGCTATACTATAATACGTCTGTGTTACTGTTAGTCCACTACTTGTGGCCTGTCCATATGAATAATCTGTTACTGGTTCTGTTGTTGCTATCGCTTTGCTCTCTTCATATGGATCATTTCCTTTCGTTATATCTGGTTGTGTTATATTTGTTGTATTTACTCCTGCTCCTTTTTGATTTTCATATAATTTTGGATAATAATTAAAACCACTCGATGTATGTGTTTTTGTTTTGCCATATTGCAAAAAGTTACTATTAAATTGATAATTGTTTCTTGCCATTATCCCATCATCTGTTAAATGTCTTTCCATATCCAATAGATTGATACTTCTTGCTTCTACACCCAAATCACTATTACTATATTGCTTTTTACATATTTCATTCAAAAAATATGTACCATTATAATATCCTAATATTCCCCCCAGATACAAAGTTTCATTTGTTGGATTTTCACTTACAATATCTACTATTCTATTTTCTTTGTCTATATTTAGAATTTTCCAATTAAATTTTACTGTTTGAGATATTGATTGGTTTTTTCCTCCATACTTAGATTCCACCGTATAACTTTCTGCCATACCATATGAATAGTTCACATAGTCTCCCACATGTAAATCATCTAAACTAATTTCTGAGTTTGATGGCTTTGAAGGTTTTGATGGATTGGATGGAGTTGACGTTTGTATTGCATCAACTGTTATTTTAACTTCATCTTTTTCTACTGTTAATGTTCCATCACCATTATTTGTTACTTTATCTATTTTCCCTGGCACTTTCGCTTTCAAAAAATCTTCCAGTGATTCATCTGTTTTTGCTAATTGATATTCCAATACCAGTCTATTCATGGCTTCCTTCTTACTAGTTTCTTTTGTTGTTTTAGCGTTTTCCCTTGCTTTAGCTATTATTCCGTCATCTCCAATAACTGCATTTATGCTTACTCCAGCTAAAATTATAAGTACTACCACTGTAACAACTAACGCAATAAGAGTAATACCTTTTTTGTTTTTTAGTTTATTCATTTTTCTTTTTCCCTTCCTATGTTTTTATTAATTATATTATTAGCGTTTTTTCTCTTCTCATTCGTGCCCTCCTCTTTAGTTATAATTTAACTAATAAAATTATAGTCAAATTATAACTATAAGTCAATAGTCAAATATTAACTATTATAAAATAGTAATTAACAAATTTTCAGAAAACTATAAAAAATTGATAGTAATAATTTTCCTTATTTATTGCATTATTAATTTTGGAACATTGAACTAACAATTCAAATTTTTCTTTGCTATATGTTTTTTTCTGAATTAATGAAAGGAATGAATTTTATAATGTTAAGACTTAAAGATTTAAGGGAAGATCACGATTTAAAACAAGAGGAAATTGCCAAAATTTTAAATATTTCACAAACAAATTATAGCAAATACGAATTAGAAAAAGTTAATATTCCTATTAGCTCTCTTATTGTTTTAGCAGATTTTTATAATACTAGTATTGATTATTTGATTGGTTTAACTGATGAAATAAAACCTTACACTCGTTCTTCCAAAGTGTCTTAAAAGCATTATTTATTAAATTTTCTTTTTTCTGTATACATAAGTAAATTATGGAAATACTAGGAAAAAGGAAGGAATTTAGTATGAATAAAAAATTTATTATTGCTTTAATACTTATTATAATTACAAGTATTGTAACTACTTTTGCTATTATAATTTATAATTTAAAATCCGTTCAAAATATTGGTTCTGCAAATGAAACTATTGAAAATTTTCAAACTACATCTCCATATACAACCGTTCCAACAAGTTATGATGAAGTAAAACTTTCTCCAAATGCGATTTTAACTTTTCTTAAACATTATGATGGATGTGGGCACACTCTAAAAGAAAAAGAAAATATAAGTGCAGAGATGGCTAATATTACAAGAAATGAATTTTCAAAGCTTTATAGTGATTGGAAAATTAAAAATTTTTCAAATACTGATGTAGAGTTATATAAAGATTTTTCTGGAAATTGTGGTGAACATTTCGTTGTAAAGTCAAGCTCAGATGGATTTGTTGAAATTTATAGAATAAAAGATAACGGAACCTATGAATTACATGAAACTACTGAAATTGCGATAAAATATCTGTCGAATGATGATAGAAAAGAGCTGGAAAATGGTGTAATTCTTTATGGCAAAGAAAACTTAAATTCATATATAGAGAATTTTGAATAGAAAAATCGTGTTATTTAAAACACGATTTTTACTATTATTTTTCTATAACTTTCTTATCTACAGTGCTCAATTCTTCTTTATTTACATATCCTTTTTGATAGAACTCTTTAAAATACATTACCAATGCAAATATTGTTAACGCAAGTGCTACATAGTATATATAAATGTCTATGTGAAATGTAAAATTAAAGTTATTTGTAATTAATGAAGCTACTATTGCCACATAGAATATTACTGTCGCAAGCTTTCCATACCACCTGCTTGATACTACAAGTTTTTTTCCATATAGGAAAGAGGCTCCTGCTATCATTATTGTTTCTTTTATAAAAACCACCACTAATATCCAGTTTGGAATTATTCCTGCAAATAGCAATGCTATAAGTGTTGAAATTTGTGTTGCCTTATCTGCTAGTGGGTCTATCAATTTTCCAAAGTTAGTTATTAAATTAAATTTTCTTGCTATAAAACCATCTAGTATATCGGTAATTCCGGAAAGTGTTAAGAATATGAATGCTGCTACATACTGATTATTTACTATTGATCCGAATATGAATGGTATTAATACAAATCTACACATTGTTAGAATATTTGGTACATGTTTAAACACCTTTTTTACCTCCACCTTCTTATTTTTAGATTATTGTATGTTGAATACTAATTTATCTTGCTCTTTATCATATTCAACCAATACTTTTTTACCATTTGTTAGTTCAGATTTTAATATCATATCAGATAGTTCATCTTCAACATATCTTTGTATTGCACGTCTTAAAGGTCTTGCACCATATTTTAAATCTGTTCCTTTTGTTAATACATATTTTTTTGCTTCATCTGTAAGTATTAATCCAATGTTTCTGTCATTTAACGCTTTTTGAGTATCAGATACCATCAAATCTACTATTTGTAGAAGTTGTTCACTTGTTAGTGAATCGAAGGCTACAATTTCATCTATTCTATTCAAAAATTCTGGTCTGAATAAATCTTTTAATGCGCCAAGCATTCTGTTTTTTGAAGCTTCTGATGTTCCTCCAAATCCAATTGAATTTGTGTTTAAGTTTGAACCTGCATTTGATGTCATTATTATTATTGTATTTTCGAAACTTACTGTGTTTCCTTGTGCATCTGTTAATCTACCATCATCTAGCACTTGCAATAATATATTAAATACGTCATTATGCGCCTTTTCAATTTCGTCTAACAATATTATTGAATAAGGATTTCTCTTTACTCTTTCAGTTAGTTGTCCTGCGTCATCATATCCTACATATCCTGGAGGCGCACCAATCAATTTCGCTGTTGAGTTGCTTTCCATGTATTCAGACATATCGAAACGAATTATAGATTTTTCACTTCCAAACATCTCATATGCTAGTGCTTTTGCAAGTTCTGTTTTTCCAACACCTGTTGGACCAACAAATATGAATGATGGTGGTCTTTTTGTGCTCTTCAAGCCTACTCTATTTCTTCTTATTGCTCTTGAAACCGCCTCAACTGCCTCATTTTGGCCTATAATTCTCTTATGCAAATTGTCTTCTAAATTCAACAATTTCTTTGTTTCTTCTTCTGTAATTTTGTTTACTGGAATCTTCGTCCAGCTTTCTATTACGTTTGCAATGTCTTGTGTTGTTAAATCTTTAGGTTGCATTCTTTTTTTCAAATTATCAATTTGCTCTAGTAATGCACACTCTTGTGTTTTAAGTTCTGCTGCTTTTTGATAATCTTCTGTAGAATCGGCTTGTGCTGCTTCTTCTTTTTGGGTTTGAACTTCTTTTAGCTGATTATTTAACACTTCTAGATCATATAAATCTTTGTCATTTAAATTTATCTTTGAGCACGCTTCATCTAATATATCAATTGCCTTGTCTGGTAAAAATCTATCATGAATATATTTTTCAGACATATTTACAATCTGTCTAATTATATCATTCGAAATCTTTACATGATGATAATCTTCATAATACTGCTTAATTCCTTGTAATATTGAAATTGCATCTTCAACAGATGGCTCTTCCACAATTATTGGTTGGAATCTTCTCTCTAAAGCAGTATCTTTTTCAATATATTTTCTATATTCCTTTAAAGTAGTAGTACCAATCATTTGTAGCTCACCATTTGCAAGTGATGGTTTCAAAATATTTGCCGCATTCATCGAATGTTCCGCATCTCCAGCTCCTATAATGTTATGAATTTCATCAATTACTAAAATAATATTTCCATCGTTTCTACATTCATCTATTATAGCCTTCATTCTAGCCTCAAATTGGCCTCTGAACTGTGTTCCAGCAATTACGGCTGTCATGTCTAATAGATAAACTTCTTTGTTTAAAAGTTTCGCTGGTACACTTCCGCTTGCAATTCTAAGAGCTAAGCCTTGAGCAATAGCTGTTTTTCCAACACCTGGCTCACCAATTAAACATGGGTTATTTTTAGAACGTCTATTTAAAATTTGTATCATTCTTTCAATTTCTTTGTCTCTTCCAATAACTCTATCAATTTGATTATTCTTAGCCTTAACTGTTAAATTCGTTCCATAAGTGTCTAGTGCTTTTCTCTTTTTATTTGTTTTAGTTTTCTCTTTAACCTTTTGCGTTCCACCAGATGAATAATTTGATGACTCATCTCCATTTTGTTTTATTCCAAACAATCCAGAAAAAATTGAACCAAGAGGAACTCCTTGAGCACCCTCTATTTCACTTTCCCCATTCATCATCTCTGAAAGTTCATCTGCATCTATATCGCTTATATTTTCTGATAAATTTTTAAACATTGTATCTAATTTATTAGATAAATCTTGTATATCTTTATCCGATAGATTAGCTTGTTTCGCCATTGTATCTATTGGATTTATTCCCTTCTTTTTAGCACATTCATAACATAAACCTTCAACTTCGGCTTTACCATCTGCACTCTGTTTATTTATAAATATTACTGCTGTGTTTTTCTTACACATTGAACATAACATATATTAAAACTCCTATCTTCAATTTACTATTCAACAAGTATATAATACTATAAAATAGTCAAATAGTCAATAAATTGGTTTTTGTTCACAAACAATTCAATTTCCCCCATTTTGTCTGTTCTTAATATTTTACATTTTATTTTGTTAAGTCTTTCTATTGTTCCATCAGATGGATGCCCAAAGCTATTGTCTTTTCCAACTCCAATTAGTGCAATCTCTGGCATTACAGCTTTAATAAAATCTTCTGTTGATGAACTTTTAGAACCATGATGTGCTACTTTTAAAATATTTGATTTTAATATTTTTACATTCCTTTTATATTTTGCAAGTATTGCTTTTTCTGCAATTTCTTCTATGTCTCCAGTCAGCATTATTGAAAAATTTTTGTATTCTAGTTTGCAAACAAGCGAATTATTGTTTAAAACATTTTCATTAATTTTATTCTTTGAGTCTGGCCATAAAACTCTTAACCTTATCTCTTTTTCTATATTTATCACATCTCCAGCTTCTACAACAATAACTTTAATTTTCTTTTCATGTGCTAATTTAATAAATTTTTTATAATTATTAGAGTTTTCAAATTGTCTTGCAATTATTGCTTTTTTTACTTTCAGCTCTTGCATAACAGTCAATACTCCACCAACATGATCTTCGTCAAAATGCGATATAATCACATAATCCAATGTTTTTATTCTTCTGTCTAATAAATATGGAACTAAAATTTTTTCTCCTATATCATAATCTGGATTCTTGCTTCCACCGCCATCAATTAAAATATTCTTTCCTCTTACAGTTTTTACAAGCATGCTGTCTCCTTGTCCTACGTCTATAAAATAGATTTTTAGTTTTTCATCAATATTTATAAAAGTGCAAACCTGCATAACAATAAATATTATTAATGTAATTATTGTTAAGATTTTAGTAATTCTCTTTTTGTTATGTATTAATGTGGCAATTATTGCATAGGTTAAAAACACTACTATAAGCCATGGAGTTTTTACAGTATAATTTCCAAATGGAATTTTAGAAATTAATTCTATTGTCTTTATTAGAATTTTTAAAATAATTTGCAATGGAAATGCTATTAATTTTGACACAGGAAAACAAACTGTTGAAATAATTACCATAAACATACCTAATATTATGCATATTCCAAGCAATGGACCAGCTAACAAATTTGATATTACTGAGTTTATTGGAATTGTATTAAATTCATAAATTGAAATTGGAAGAATTAAAATATTGGCACTAAAAGTAAGCATTGCACTCTCATATAAATACTTTTTTACTTTGTTATTAAACTGTTTTTGTGTGAATTTAGAATAAAAAATTATTATGCTTAAAGTTGCAAGATATGACAACTGTAATCCAACATCAAAAATCGCAAATGGATTATTTAATAATGTTAATAGCAATGCTATTGAAATTGTTGTATATGTATCTTGTTTTCTATAAATTAAAGTTGCAAACATTGCTATAATAGTTGATATTCCAGCTCTTACAACCGATGGGCTCATGTTAACAATAACCATAAAAATTAAGATAAATATTATAGATAAAATTTTTCTTTTTCGTATTCCGAAATATCTTTTGGCTTAAAACAGTGTTTATTCCTAACACCAAATACGACAAATGAGCTCCAGATACTGCTAACATGTGCGATAAGTTACATTTTCTAAAGTCTTCTTTTATATCACTTTCTATATCAGATGTGTCTCCTAATAAAATTCCCTGTTCGAGTTCAGCTTCTTGCTTTGGTAACAACTTCTTTAAATTTTGTTTAAAAGTTAGTGATAGCTTATTTATTACTGCAAATATTGGATTGATGTTTTTTGTTTTAATCAGATTTACTTCACCATCTACCATTAATGAACCACATATCTTTTTAGTCTTTAAATATTTCATATAATCATATCCTTTATAATTCCTTTTCTCTGTTGGCTTCTTATACGTTCCTGTAACAGCTATTTTATTGCCGTATTCTAATTTTGAAACATTTTCTTTTTTATCTATATATACTGTTAATTTTAATTTATTTTCTATTTTAATATTAACAGAATACTTATAATCAGTCTCCTTTATTTGACTGCACACAGTTCCCGTTATTGCAATGTTTTCATCAGCTAATTTATACATTTTATTGTATTTATTATTTAAATTATTGGTCTGCTGGCAAGACAATAAACATGGTACAATACATATTGCAATAATTACAATTTTTTTCTTTTTTATTATTTTCCAAAATACAATCCCAATAATTCCTGCAAGCAAAATTAAGAGTATACTTTGCTTAAAGTATACCCCTATAATTATTCCTAATATGTATGATATAGTAACAATTAAAAGTGGTCTTTTCACTAACATTCTCCTTTTAAATTGCCCTATATTATTTATAAAACTCTATATTATTACGTCGTGCTCTTATTAGATTAACCTTCTAGCTGTAGCATATCTCGTGTTATAGCTTCCTGTTAATAAGTTTGATATTTTTACACAATATCCACTTCCAGAAGAAGCGTGTATAAATTCGCCATTTCCAATATATATTCCACAATGACCTATGCCATCCATTGTCTCATAATCTAAGAAGAATACCAAGTCCCCAGCTTGTAAATCTTCTTTTGCAACATATGTTCCAACTTTAGATTGAGCTATTGCAGAATGGCTTAATGTATATCCAAATTTCTTGTATACATACATTGTAAATCCAGAACAGTCAAAAGATTTATCCCCCGAACCTCCATAAACATATGGACATCCTAAATATTGTTTTGCATATTCTACAATCTCTTGTCCCTTTGAAGTTTCTTCTGTTGTAGTTTCAGTAGTTACACTTGAAACAGTTGTAGCGCTTTCTCTATTAGCGCTACTTCTATTTGTTTCTTCTGTTTTTTTATCTGACAATAGTTCTTTATAAATATATCCACTGTAATCTTTATATGTAACTTTGTACCAATCTCCTGATTCTCCAACAACTGTAACATCAGTATTTCTAATTAAAGTTGTTACAATTCCAGCACTTGTTGAAGGTTCTTTTCTAACATATACTGACGAAGCATTAATGTATTTGGTTGTTTTAGTATAATTTGTATCTGATGAAGTTGTATCGTCATTATTATCCGTATTAGTTTTGGTATCAGTTTGTTCCTCACCCTTGTCATCATTATTGCTAGTATCTGTGGTGTTATTATCTGTACTTGAGCCAGTATTTTTATCTTCTGAACTCTTAACTTGTCCCACACTTGAATCTTTTACTATCCAGCCAGCAATTTCACTTGTTTCTATAAATATCCAGTTATTTGCTGTTGTAATAACAGTAACTTCATCACCAGCTTTTGCCGTTCCAAGATTATTCGCATTTATTAATGGTAATATTTTTATTGTAACATCTTTTTCAAGTTTTAAGGTAGAATTTGGTGTTACAGTGTTTGATGTGGTTTGACTTGAAGTCGTTCCATTGTTTTTATTTTCTGTTGAATTTGCACCAGAATTATTTTTGTTATTATCGGTTGGTGTCGTATCGTTTGCTTCTGTTGATGTTTTATCAACTTTTACATAGTCTTTACTAACATAGCCTTCATTTTCTCCAACCTTAACTTTATACCAATTTCCTTCTTCTGATATGATTTCCAACTCATCGTCCATGTTAAGTAACTTTACCACTGACGAATCAGTTGAAGCTTTACTTCTTAAATTCAAAGTTTCTGTTGTTACTTTTCCTGTAGCTGCCTGTACCTTAGTCGTGAATACTATCATTGATATTGCTATTATTATGCTTGATATTGTTGTTTTTTTCATATTTATTAGCTTTCCTTTCGTAAGTTATAAATCTGATTAGTTCATCCTCTGTTTCTTTAGTATTTACGCTTAAAGTATATACTTAAATCGGCCAAAAGTCAATTTAATTTGGCAATTTTTCAGGCATTTTATTGTTCTCTCAAAAAAAGATTCACTTATAAAATTGCATTTTTATTAATTTTTAATATCAAAAAATAAATTCATTATATTACTTTTCGCTATAGCGAATTTTAAATATAAAAAAAGGTAGGATTAATCCTACCCCGTCAAGAAAGTTTAGGTAGGTTGACCTTCCTACATCTCCTAACTACGGGTGGCGGCTGCCTGTTCCGCCCTCAGAAACTTTCTTTACATTATTATATGCTATATTTATTTTAACATACATTGTTTTCATTTGCAAGTAATTATTCATATTTTTTTGCATATCCATTTTTTAAGTATATATTTTTCTTTCTTTCGGTCATAGTAAATAATGTTTTAGCAAACATAGTGCCTTTACTACTTATCCTTACTGCAACCAACACAAAAGCATTGTCTATTTTATATTCTTTTATATACTCTATTGAATCCTGATTAGGATTTCTTGCAACATATGTTGGATTATTTATTATATTCTTTATATCTTCTCCATATTTTTCATAGTCCTCAAAATGTTGTTTTTTCATATGCTCTATATTACTATCACCTAAGAATATAGGTAATTCTTCTTTATAATTTAAATCCAATAATTCTATTACTTTATAATTTACCATACCAATCTGTTTATTCATTTTACTTTCCTCTCTTGACTTTAATTATTTTATCATATATTGGCATTAATAACAATAATATGCATCAATAAATTTGGGTATATGGCAAAACTAAAATCATATAATTTTCTTTGTTTACAATAAATCTAAAAAAAGATAATAATAAAAATAGCAAGATATTACAAATCTCTGTAACCCTTGCTATTTTCATTTGTAATTATTTAGTGGGACGGCGTTCCCCACATCTCTTTTAAGACCATCTCTGGCGTGATAGCTGCCTTACTATCCTTAAATAATTACTTATTAATATTATGATTATTTATTCTCTAAATATTCATAAATTATTCAATTATATCAGAAACAACTCCTGATCCAACTGTTCTTCCACCTTCACGAATAGCGAAGTTTAATCCGTTTTCGATAGCGATTGGAGTAATAAGTTCGATTGTCATGTTTACGTGATCTCCTGGCATAACCATTTCTGTTCCAGCTTCTAGTTCGATAACACCTGTAACGTCTGTTGTTCTAAAGTAGAATTGTGGTCTGTATCCATTGAAGAATGCAGTATGACGTCCACCTTCGTCTTTAGTTAAAACGTATACTTGTGCTTTGAATTTTGTATGTGGATGTATAGATCCTGGTTTTGCAAGAACTTGTCCTCTTTCAACATCTGTTCTTTGAACACCTCTTAATAATGCTCCGATGTTGTCTCCAGCTTCAGCTTGGTCAAGTGTTTTCTTGAACATTTCAACACCTGTAACGATAGTTTTTGTAGAAGGTTTAATTCCAACGATTTCAACTTCGTCTTGAATCTTAACTTGTCCTCTTTCAACTCTACCAGTAACAACTGTTCCACGACCTGTTATTGTCATAACATCTTCGATAGGCATTAAGAATGGCTTACTTTGTCTTGACGATCACGCCGTAAACCAGATTGCCTTCGCCCAGATCCAGACCGTCCATGTTCAGCTGATAGTCACCGTACTTGCTGTCGGTTTTGAGAGTCGGCGTGACGTTGGTCAGGTCAACTTCCGGTTCTGCGGTATCTCGTATCTCTTTCATATTCTCTTTCCCGAAAGTGCTGAAAGCGAAATAGCCTTGTTTATTGAGCAAAGCATTGCATCTTTTGAAAAAGTTTTCGGGAGATTCGAACCATTGCAACGCGGAACAGGAAGTTATCAATGTGCTTCCAGTAGGGAAAGGAACGATTTCTGCATCTCCCGGAAGAAAGGATACTTGCTCTTTTCTTAGTATATCCTCACAGCAGTATTTCATCTCCGGGCAAAGGTCGTTCAGGAATAATTCTTCCGGTCGTAGAGCCTGGAGCAGCATACGGGAATAAATGCCCGTACCGCATCCGAACTCAATTACTTTAGAACAGGGGAAGGATATATGTTTTGTAAGCAGGTGAATCATTTTATCTGCAATCTGCCGCTGTACGTTTGCTTCCTGTGGATAGGTAACAATGGCTTTAGAGAAACGTTTTGAAATTAGTTGTTTATCCATAAATCAATAATTAGTTGATATGCATGATTACGTTATCAAAAAGTTCTTGTTGATAGTGGGCGGCTTCTGTATACTCAAGAGAATCCACTTTGTTTCTCCATGCCAGCCATTGGCTATCCGGCAGGAAGATATGGTCGTTCTTTCCTATGATGGCTTTTTGCCATGCAAAGTCCGAAGGTGGTAATGATAAGTATTGCTTTTGTATGGCAGCAAGTTCTTCCTTGAGTTCTTCAATGGAACGTTGGGGAGCTACTGTCTGAAAAGTTTTGTAACCGGCTGTTGAACCACACATCCGTCTTTG
>OGWV01001977.1_pt1 | contig 12775 bp, 5 predicted proteins | sample 1576081 | NCBI WGS metagenome assembly OGWV01 (sample SAMEA3541541, study PRJEB24748) | human gut metagenome | biome: human gut; feature: human-associated habitat; material: faeces | place: China | collected 2012 | reverse complement strand
ACTATCACTTATTTAAGTGATATTGGTTGTCTGGAGATTCAGGGGGCCAGTCTAGCAGATTTAAACAGTATCTTCGTTGCTATCGAAAGCTCTGCTTACGGTTACCCTTCAGAAGCTGACATCAAAGGTTTGTTTGCTGATTTCGATACCACCAGTAACCGCCTGGGTAACACCGTTAAGGATAAAAATGCCCGCCTGGCCGCGGTTCTGAAAGGGGTTGAAGGATTAAAACTTGGTGACTTCAACGAACATCAGATTGACCTGTTCGGCGATGCCTATGAGTTCCTGATTTCTAACTATGCGGCGAATGCTGGTAAGTCAGGCGGCGAGTTCTTTACACCGCAGCACGTCTCTAAGCTGATTGCACAACTGGCTATGCACGGCCAGACCCACGTTAACAAAATCTACGACCCGGCAGCAGGTTCCGGTTCGCTGTTGTTGCAGGCTAAAAAACAGTTTGATGACCATATCATCGAAGAAGGTTTTTTTGGTCAGGAGATCAACCATACGACCTATAACCTGGCGCGTATGAACATGTTTTTGCACAACATCAACTACGACAAGTTTGATATCAAGCTGGGCAATACGCTGACTGAGCCGCACTTCAGAGATGAAAAACCGTTTGATGCCATCGTTTCTAACCCGCCGTATTCGGTGAAATGGATTGGCAGCGATGACCCGACGCTGATTAACGATGAACGTTTTGCCCCGGCTGGCGTCCTGGCCCCCAAATCCAAAGCTGACTTCGCCTTTGTACTACATGCGCTGAACTATCTTTCGGCCAAAGGTCGTGCTGCGATTGTCTGCTTCCCGGGTATTTTTTACCGTGGCGGCGCAGAGCAGAAAATCCGTCAGTATCTGGTTGACAATAACTATGTCGAAACCGTGATTTCACTCGCACCGAACCTGTTCTTTGGCACCACCATTGCCGTAAACATTCTGGTGCTGTCTAAACATAAAACGGATACCAAAGTTCAGTTTATTGATGCCAGCGAACTGTTCAAAAAAGAGACTAACAACAATATCCTGACCGATGCCCATATCGAACAGATTATGCAGGTATTTGCCAGCAAGGAAGATGTTGCCCATCTGGCAAAATCTGTCACGTTTGAGACTGTTGTCGCGAATAACTATAACCTGTCAGTGAGCAGCTATGTGGAAGCGAAAGAAAACCGCGAAATTATCGATATCGCTGAGTTGAATGCAGAGCTGAAAACCACGGTCAGCAAAATCGACCAGTTGCGCAAAGATATTGATGCGATTGTGGCTGAAATTGAAGGCTGCGAGGTGCAGAAATGAGCGAGTTGAGTTATCTGGAAAAATTGCTGGATGGGGTTGAGGTTGAGTGGAAAGCAGTGGGCGATATCGCCGGGTATTCAACAACCAAAGTTGATGCTGATAAACTTGATGCCACTTCATTCGTTGGCGTTGATAATCTCCTTGCTGATAAAGGCGGTCGCATTGATGCCACCTATCAGCCTAATACGGCCCGTTTAACTGCCTATGAGCCAGGTGACATTCTTTTAGGTAATATTCGCCCATATTTAAAGAAAGTTTGGATGGCGGAGAATAATGGCGGGTGCAGTGGTGATGTCCTTGCTATACGCATTTTAGCAGACTGTAAAAAAATTATTAGTCCAGAATATCTTTACTATGCATTATCGTCGGATTCATTTTTTTCTTACAGTATGCAGCACGCAAAAGGGGCAAAGATGCCTCGAGGCAGTAAAGATGCAATTTTAAACTATCAAATACCCATTCCTTGCCCCAGCGCCCCGGAAAAATCCCTTGCCATCCAGTCTGAAATCGTTCGGATTCTGGATAAATTTACTGCACTTACCGCTGAGCTTACCGCTGAGCTTAACATGCGTAAAAAACAGTATAACTACTATCGCGACCAGTTACTGAATCTTGAGGGCAGGGAAAATACTCGAGAAATGAGGATAGGTGATATTTATGATTTTCAGTATGGAACAGGCAATACAATTCCTAAATCTGGAGGGCAATATCCTGTTTATGGTAGCAACGGGATTGTAGGCTCCCATGACAAATATAACAGCGAAGACTCGCCTGTTATTGGTCATATAGGTGCTTACGCAGGAATCGTTAACTGGGGCCAAGGTAAGCATTTTGTTACATACAACGGAGTTATTTGTAGGCACAAATCGAAGGAAGTTCTTCAAAAATACGCCTACTATTTATTACTTTTACAAGATTTCGGTTCAAAATCTAATAGTGCATCACAGCCTTTTGTTTCATATAACATATTAAATGCTCCTATTGTTTTGGTTCCCCCTTTACAAGAGCAAGCTCGCATTGTCGAAATACTCGATAAATTCGACACCCTGACCAACTCCATCACTGAAGGCCTCCCACGTGAAATCGAGTTGCGCCAGAAACAATACGAATACTACCGTGATTTACTGTTCAGTTTCCCAAAACCTGAAACTGTCAGTAATTAATTGACCATTGCTACCGACCGGGCCACCTTAACACCCGGTCAGTATATAGACTATTTTTTACACGCTGGAAGTCACCATTACCGCCCTTCCGGCCCTTGCCAGACGGCACAAAGGATGCGCTATGACTCATCAAACACACACCATTGCTGAATCCAATAACTTTATCGTTCTTGATAAGTACATCAAAGCTGAGCAAACAGGCGACAGCTACCAGAGCGAATCGGACCTGGAACGGGAACTGATTCAGGACCTGCGGAATCAGGGCTATGAATTTATTTCGGTAAAATCACAGTCAGCGATGCTGTCCAATGTTCGGGAACAGCTTCAGAGCCTCAATGGTGTGGTATTTAATGACAGCGAGTGGCGGCGTTTCACGGAGCAGTATCTGGACAACCCGAGTGATGGCATTCTGGATAAGACCCGTAAAATCCATATCGACTATATTTGCGACTTTATTTTTGATGACGGGCGTCTTGAGAACATCTATTTGATAGATAAAAAGAATCTCATGCGCAATAAAGTGCAGATTATCCAGCAGTTTGAACAGGCGGGTTCTCATGCTAACCGTTATGACGTCACGATCCTGGTTAATGGCTTACCACTGGTACAAATCGAACTGAAAAAGCGCGGCGTGGCGATTCGTGAGGCCTTTAACCAGATACATCGTTACAGCAAAGAGAGTTTTAACAGCGAAAATTCTCTGTTTAAGTATCTGCAACTGTTTGTCATTTCCAACGGCACCGATACCCGTTATTTTGCCAACACGACAAAGCGCGATAAAAACAGTTTTGACTTCACCATGAATTGGGCGAAATCAGACAACACGCTGATTAAAGACCTCAAAGACTTTACCGCTACCTTTTTCCAGAAACATACTCTGCTTAATGTCTTAGTGAACTACAGCGTGTTCGATATTAGCCAAACGCTACTAGTGATGCGACCGTACCAGATTGCCGCCACTGAGCGTATCTTATGGAAAATCAACAGCTCCTATAAAGCGAAAAACTGGTCTACCCCCGAAAGCGGTGGCTTTATCTGGCACACAACCGGTTCTGGTAAAACACTGACCAGCTTTAAAGCCGCACGTCTGGCAACAGAACTGGACTTTATTGATAAAGTTTTCTTTGTGGTCGACAGGAAAGACCTCGATTACCAGACCATGAAGGAATATCAGCGTTTTTCGCCAGATAGTGTTAACGGCTCGGAAAATACAGCAGGTCTTAAACGAAATCTGGATAAGGACGATAACAAAATTATCGTCACCACTATTCAGAAACTTAATAACCTGATGAAAGCAGAAAGCGACCTGCCTGTATACAATCAGCAAGTGGTGTTTATATTTGATGAATGCCACCGCAGCCAGTTTGGAGAAGCGCAGAAAAACCTGAAGAAGAAATTCAAACGCTATTATCAGTTTGGTTTTACCGGTACCCCTATTTTCCCGGAAAACGCTTTAGGTTCAGAAACGACCGCCAGTGTATTTGGTCGTGAATTGCATTCATATGTTATTACCGATGCGATTCGAGATGAAAAAGTGCTTAAATTCAAGGTGGACTACAACGATGTGCGGCCACAGTTTAAGTCTTTAGAGACAGAAACCGACGAGAAAAAACTGAGTGCGGCTGAAAATCAGCAGGCGTTTCTTCATCCCATGCGTATACAGGAAATTACGCAATATATTCTGAATAACTTCCGCCAGAAGACCCACCGTACTTTCCCAGGTTCCAAAGGCTTTAATGCCATGCTGGCAGTGAGTAGCGTGGATGCCGCGAAAGCCTATTACGCGACGTTTAAACGGTTACAAGAGGAAGCAGCTAATAAATCGGCTACCTATAAACCGCTGCGTGTTGCGACAATCTTCTCCTTTGCCGCCAATGAAGAACAAAATGCCATTGGTGAAATTTCCGATGAAAGTTTTGATACCAGCGCAATGGACAGCAGTGCTAAAGAGTTTCTTGACGCTGCAATTCGTGAGTATAACAGCTATTTTAAAACTAACTTCAGCACCGAGAGTAACGGTTTTCAGAACTACTATCGTGATTTAGCCCAACGGGTTAAAAATCAGGATATCGATCTGTTAATTGTCGTTGGGATGTTTTTAACCGGCTTCGACGCTCCAACATTAAACACGCTATTCGTCGATAAAAACTTGCGTTTTCACGGCCTGATGCAGGCATTTTCCCGCACCAACCGCATTTATGACGCGACTAAAACCTTCGGTAATATCGTCACGTTCCGGGATCTGGAACGCTCAACCATTGATGCCATAACGCTGTTTGGTGACAAAAATACCAAAAATGTGGTTTTAGAAAAGAGTTATGCAGAGTATATGGAAGGCTTTACAGATGCTGCCACTGGCGAAGCTAAACGCGGCTTTATGGCAGTAGTTTCAGAACTGGAACAAAAGTTCCCTGACCCTGCCAGTATTGAAAGCGAAAAAGAGAAAAAAGACTTCGTTAAACTGTTTGGTGAATACCTGCGTGCCGAGAACGTCCTGCAAAACTATGATGAATTTGCCACGCTGAAAGCCCTGCAACAAATCGATCTTAGCGATCCTGTTGCAGTAGAAAAATTCAAAGCAGAACATTATGTGGATGATGAAAAGTTCGCTGAATTGCAAACGATTCGTCTCCCTGCTGAACGCAAGCTCCAGGATTATCGTTCTGCCTATAACGATATTCGCGACTGGCAGCGCCGTGAGAAAGAAGCTGAGAAAAAAGAGAAATCAACCACTGACTGGGATGACGTAGTTTTTGAAATCGATTTGCTGAAGTCTCAGGAAATAAACCTGGATTATATCCTTGGACTTATTTTCGAACACAACAGACAAAACAAAGGTAAGGGCGAAATGACCGAAGAGGTCAAGCGCTTAATTCGTTCTAGCCTTGGTAACCGTGCCAAAGAAGGTCTGGTGGTCGATTTTATTCAGCAAACGAACCTGGATGATTTGCCGGATAAAGCCAGCATCATTGACGCGTTTTTTACCTTTGCTCAACGCGAACAGCAACGTGAAGCAGAAGCCTTGATCAAAGAAGAAAATCTCAATGAAGAGGCGGCGAAACGCTATATTCGCACGTCTTTAAAACGCGAATACGCCACCGAAAATGGCACGGAATTAAACGAGACATTGCCAAAACTCAGTCCGTTAAATCCGCAATATAAGACGAAAAAACAGACGGTTTTCCAGAAGATCGTCGCGTTTATTGAGAAGTTTAAAGGTGTAGGCGGGCAGATATAATGTATTAATCCGAACCTGATCTGGCAGATAGCTGTCAGATCAGGACTGAGCTAATACAAATTAATGTCGAACCGAAAATACCAACGCCTGTACCAACATTTTTCGTTTGCGATGGGTTGGAATTGGTTAGCTCTGAGAGAGTTAAAATAGCGAGAAAGATAGGTAACTAACGGATTTCAGACACAAAAAAAGCCGCTCTTGAGCGGCTCGATTTGCATACGGTGTGGTGCCGAAGGCCGGACTCGAACCGGCACGTATTTCTACGGTTGATTTTGAATCAACTGCGTCTACCGATTTCGCCACTTCGGCACTGAAGAGGTATGCGGAAAACGTTGTGGATTATACCTGTCGCACGCCACCATGCAAGCGCCAGCTTGCTCGCACCTCGCTAAGTGCTGAAATTTTCAGCATTGCATACAGCGATGTGTAACCTTTGTCACACTCCAGGCACCCCGCCCTGCCATGCTCTACACTTCCCAGACAACACCAGAGAAGGACCAAAAAATGTCGATGATAAAAAGCTATGCCGCAAAAGAAGCGGGTGGAGAACTGGAAGTTTATGAGTACGATCCCGGTGAACTGAAGCCACAAGATGTTGAAGTGCAGGTGGATTACTGCGGGATCTGTCATTCCGATCTGTCAATGATCGATAACGAATGGGGATTTTCACAATATCCACTGGTTGCCGGGCATGAGGTGATTGGGCGCGTGGTGGCGCTCGGGAGCGCCGCGCAGGATAAAGGTTTGCAGGTCGGCCAGCGTGTCGGGATTGGCTGGACGGCGCGTAGCTGCGGGCATTGCGATGCCTGTATTAGCGGTAATCAGATCAACTGCGAGCAAGGTGCGGTGCCAACAATTATGAATCGCGGCGGTTTTGCCGAGAAGTTGCGTGCAGACTGGCAATGGGTGATCCCACTGCCGGAAAATATCGATATCGAGTCCGCCGGGCCGCTGCTGTGCGGTGGTATCACGGTCTTTAAACCACTGTTGATGCACCATATCACTGCCACCAGCCGCGTTGGGGTAATTGGTATTGGCGGGCTGGGGCATATCGCTATAAAACTTTTGCACGCAATGGGATGCGAGGTGACGGCCTTTAGCTCTAATCCGGCGAAAGAGCAGGAAGTGCTGGCGATGGGTGCCGATAACGTGGTGAATAGCCGCGATCCGCAGGCACTGAAAACTCTGGCGGGGCAGTTTGATCTCATTATCAATACTGTGAACGTCAGCCTCGACTGGCAGCCTTATTTTGAGGCGCTGACCTATGGCGGTAATTTCCATACGGTCGGTGCGGTTCTCACGCCGCTGTCTGTTCCGGCCTTTACGTTAATTGCGGGCGACCGCAGCATCTCTGGTTCTGCTACCGGCACGCCTTATGAGCTGCGTAAGCTGATGCGCTTTGCCGCCCGCAGCAAGGTTGCACCGACCACCGAATTGTTCCCGATGTCGAAAATTAACGACGCCATCAAGCATGTGCGCGACGGTAAGGCGCGTTACCGCGTGGTTCTGAAAGCCGACTTCTGATCCCTTTGCCGGGTGCCTGTCGCCCGGCAGTTAAATCTCTTTGGAAGGCGTCTCGCAATCTGCTTAATTTAGCGGTGAAGAGTGCACAGCCGTTGCCTATACTCCAGGCAGGAAACTGGAGGAAATCTCATGAGCGAACCCCTGTTAATTGCCCGCACGCCGGACACAGAACTGTTTTTACTACCCGCTATGGCTAACCGTCACGGACTGATTACTGGCGCAACGGGGACAGGTAAAACTGTCACGCTGCAAAAACTGGCGGAATCTCTGTCAGAAATCGGCGTTCCGGTGTTTATGGCCGATGTGAAAGGCGATTTAACGGGAGTCGCGAAGGAAGGTACATCTTCGGAAAAACTGCTCGCAAGGCTTAAAAATATCGGCGTAAATGACTGGCAACCGCATGCTAATCCGGTGGTGGTGTGGGATATCTTTGGCGAGAAAGGCCATTCGGTACGGGCGACGGTTTCAGACCTGGGGCCGCTGTTGCTGGCGCGGCTGTTGAATCTCAACGATGTGCAATCTGGCGTGCTGAATATCATCTTCCGTATTGCTGACGATCAGGGATTGTTGCTGCTCGACTTTAAAGATCTGCGGGCGATTACCCAGTACATCGGCGATAACGCCAAATCTTTCCAGAATCAGTACGGAAATATCAGTAGCGCATCGGTTGGTGCCATCCAGCGCGGGCTGTTGTCGCTGGAACAGCAAGGCGCAGCACACTTCTTTGGTGAGCCGATGCTGGATATCAAAGACTGGATGCGCACCGATGCCAACGGTAAAGGCGTTATCAATATCCTCAGCGCCGAGAAACTTTATCAGATGCCGAAACTGTACGCCGCCAGCCTGCTGTGGATGCTTTCAGAGTTGTATGAACAATTGCCGGAAGCGGGCGATCTGGAGAAACCAAAACTGGTGTTTTTCTTCGACGAAGCACATCTGCTGTTTAACGATGCCCCGCAGGTACTGCTGGATAAGATTGAGCAGGTAATAAGACTTATTCGCTCAAAAGGCGTGGGCGTCTGGTTCGTTTCGCAAAACCCGTCTGATATTCCGGATAATGTGCTCGGCCAGCTCGGTAATCGCGTTCAGCACGCTTTGCGGGCTTTTACGCCCAAAGATCAGAAAGCTGTGAAGGCAGCGGCGCAAACCATGCGGGCCAATCCGGCATTTGATACCGAAAAGGCAATCCAGGAACTGGGGACCGGCGAGGCGTTAATCTCGTTTCTCGATGCAAAAGGAAGTCCTTCTGTGGTGGAACGGGCGATGGTGATTGCGCCTTGTTCGCGGATGGGACCGGTGACGGAAGATGAGCGTAATGGCTTGATTAATCACTCTCCGGTGTATGGCAAGTACGAGGATGAGGTGGACCGGGAATCCGCCTATGAGATGTTGCAAAAAGGCTTTCAGGCCAGTACCGAGCAGCAAAATAATCCCCCCGCGAAAGGGAAAGAGGTAGCGGTGGATGACGGCATTCTTGGTGGATTGAAGGATATTTTGTTCGGCACTACCGGACCACGCGGCGGTAAGAAAGAGGGTGTGGTGCAAACAATGGCGAAAAGCGCCGCCCGCCAGGTGACGAATCAGATTGTACGCGGGATGTTGGGGAGTTTGCTGGGGGGGAGAAGAAGGTAAGTCAGGCGCGATCTGTCCCCCTCACCCTAACCCTCTCCCCAAAGGGGCGAGGGGACCGATCGAACTCGTATTTGACTTTATCAACAATGTGAAAGGGAGCTTTCGCTCCCTTGCTTGGTTACGATTTTCTCATTAACAGCCACAGGCTGATTAAGAAGAAGCTGGCGCTTGGCAACAGTGCGCCGATAATCGGCGGGATGCCGTAAACCAACGTCAGCGGGCCGAAGATCTGGTCCAGTACGTAGAAGACAAAACCGAAGCTGATACCGGTGACCACACGCACGCCCATCGGTACGCTACGCAGTGGGCCAAAGATGAACGACAGCGCCATCAGCATCATCACCGCCACGGATAGCGGCTGGAAGATTTTGCTCCACATGTTGAGCTGATAACGTCCGGCATCCTGACCACTCGACTTCAGATACTTCACGTAGTTGTGCAAACCGCTGATTGAGAGTGCATCCGGGTCCAGCGCCACCACGCCCAGTTTGTCTGGCGTGAGGTTGGTTTTCCAGGTGCCGCTCACCGTCTGCGAACCGGTAATCTGTTTCGGATTGGTCAAATCAGATTCATCAACCTGCGACAGACGCCAGACTTTATGTTCCGGGTCAAACTTCGCGGTAGCGGCATAGCGTACGGATTGCAGACGACGATTCTCGTTAAAGGCATAAATGCTGATGCCACCTAACTCTTCGTCACCTTTAACCCGCTCAATGTAGACGAAGTTGTTGCCATCTTTCGCCCATAAGCCTTGCTGGGTAGAGAGCAACGAGCCGCCGTACATCGCCTGCGCACGGTAGTTACGCGCCATCTGTTCGCCCTGCGGCGCGACCCATTCGCCAATCGCCATCGTCAGCAAGACTAGCGGAATGGCGGTTTTCATCACCGACAGCGCAACCTGCATACGGGTGAAACCAGAAGCCTGCATCACCACCAGTTCGCTGCGCTGCGCCAGCATCCCAAGACCAAGCAACGCCCCAAGCAGAGCTGCCATCGGGAAGAAGATTTGCACATCTTTCGGCACGCTCAGCAAGGTATACATTCCTGCGCCTAACGCGTCGTAACTCCCCTGCCCGGCTTTTTTCAGCTGATCGACAAACTTGATAATGCCCGACAGCGACACCAGCATGAACAGCGTCATCATGATGGTGGTGAAAATAGTTTTACCGATATAGCGGTCAAGTACGCCAAAAGGTTGCATCACACCGCTCCTTTACGCGAAAAACTGGCGCGCAGGCGGCGGACCGGCACGGTGTCCCAAAGGTTGAGAACAATCGCCAAAGCCAGATAAATCAGGTTAACGGTCCACATCCACAGCGTCGGGTCCAGCTTACCTTTACCGCCGTTCGATTTCAGGGAGGTCTGGATCAGGAAGAACAACAGATACAGCAGCATGGCTGGCAGCATCGATAGTACGCGCCCCTGACGCGGGTTAACCACGCTCAGCGGTACGACCATAAGTGCCATCATAAACACGGTGAACACCAACGTGATACGCCAGTTCAGTTCTGCGCGAGCACGATCGGTGTCAGTGTTCCACAATGTGCGCATGTCCATCTGGTCGGTATCGTTCGGGTCGAGCGCCACCGCCTGGTGACCAATGATCGCCTGATAATCCTGGAAATCCGTAATGCGGAAATCACGTAACAGTGCAGTGCCTTCGAAGCGCGTTCCCTGGTTGAGAGTGACGACCTGGGAGCCGTCGCGCAGCTGGGTTAAATGTCCGGAATCGGCCACCACCACAGAAGGACGTGCATTACCTTTTGGTCGAATTTGCGCGAGGAACACATCTTTGAAATCGCTGCCGTCAACGCTTTCGATGAACAGCACCGAACTGCCATTAGTCGCTTGCTGGAATTGCCCTTGCGCCAGCGCCGCCATGCCAGGGTTCGCTTTCGCTTCTGCTAACACTTCATCCTGATGACGCGATGACCACGGTCCCGCCCACATCACGTTAACCGCCGCGACGATTGCCGTGAATACCGCAAGGATCATTGCCGCTTTCACCAGAACCGCTTTGCTCAGGCCGCAGGCATGCATTACCGTAATTTCACTTTCGGTATACAGTTTGCCCAGCGTCATCAGCAGCCCGAGGAACAGGCTTAATGGCAGGATAAGCTGCGCCATTTCCGGCACGCCCAACCCGAGAAGGGAGAGCACCAGATTCGCCGGAATATCGCCGTCAACCGCTGCGCCGAGGATCCTCACTAACTTTTGACAGAAGAAGATCAAAAGCAAGATGAAGAGTATCGCCAGCTGGCTTTTGAGCGTCTCCCGCACCAGATATCTTATGATTATCACTTTAAATACGCCCGTAAAAACTCGTCTTTTGCAGGATTTTAGCTTGTTTCATGGCTTAAACGTCATTTATTCTCTTGAGTCGTCGAAATCGTCGCTAAGATAATTATACTCAACGGATTCACCTCTCAGATTTTGTTCTGACGTGCCAATGCCGTAATAACGTTAAGATTAACACGAAGTCATCGCAACAGCGGACATGAGTTACGAAAGCTTGCAATTCTATCTGTAGCCACCGCCGTTGTCTTTAAGATTCAGGAGCGTAGTGCATGGAGTTTAGTGTAAAAAGCGGTAGCCCGGAGAAACAGCGGAGTGCCTGCATCGTCGTGGGCGTCTTCGAACCACGTCGCCTTTCTCCGATTGCAGAACAGCTCGATAAAATCAGCGATGGGTACATCAGCGCCCTGCTACGTCGGGGCGAACTGGAAGGAAAACCGGGGCAGACATTGTTGCTGCACCATGTTCCGAATGTACTTTCCGAGCGAATTCTCCTTATTGGTTGCGGCAAAGAACGTGAGCTGGATGAGCGTCAGTACAAGCAGGTTATTCAGAAAACCATTAATACGCTGAATGATACTGGCTCAATGGAAGCGGTCTGCTTTCTGACTGAACTGCACGTTAAAGGCCGTAACAACTACTGGAAAGTGCGTCAGGCTGTCGAGACGGCAAAAGAGACGCTCTACAGTTTCGATCAGCTGAAAACGAACAAGAGCGAACCGCGTCGTCCGCTGCGTAAGATGGTGTTCAACGTGCCGACCCGCCGTGAACTGACCAGCGGTGAGCGCGCGATCCAGCACGGTCTGGCGATTGCCGCCGGGATTAAAGCAGCAAAAGATCTCGGCAATATGCCGCCGAATATCTGTAACGCCGCTTACCTCGCTTCACAAGCGCGCCAGCTGGCTGACAGCTACAGCAAGAATGTCATTACCCGCGTTATCGGCGAACAGCAGATGAAAGAGCTGGGGATGCACTCTTATCTGGCGGTCGGTCAGGGTTCGCAAAACGAATCGCTGATGTCGGTGATTGAGTACAAAGGCAACGCGTCGGAAGATGCACGCCCAATCGTGCTGGTGGGTAAAGGTTTAACCTTCGACTCCGGCGGTATCTCGATCAAGCCTTCAGAAGGCATGGATGAGATGAAGTACGATATGTGCGGCGCGGCGGCGGTTTACGGCGTGATGCGTATGGTCGCGGAGCTACAACTGCCGATTAATGTTATCGGCGTGCTGGCAGGTTGTGAAAACATGCCAGGCGGTCGCGCCTATCGTCCGGGCGATGTGTTAACCACCATGTCTGGTCAAACCGTTGAAGTGCTCAACACCGACGCTGAAGGCCGCCTGGTACTGTGCGACGTGTTAACTTACGTTGAGCGTTTTGAGCCGGAAGCGGTGATTGACGTGGCGACGCTGACCGGTGCCTGCGTGATCGCGCTGGGTCATCACATTACTGGTCTGATGGCGAACCACAATCCGCTGGCCCATGAACTGATTGCCGCGTCTGAACAATCCGGTGACCGCGCATGGCGCTTACCGCTGGGTGACGAGTATCAGGAACAACTGGAGTCCAATTTTGCCGATATGGCGAACATTGGCGGTCGTCCTGGTGGTTTGCCTACCTCTTT
>OGWV01001971.1_pt1 | contig 12791 bp, 10 predicted proteins | sample 1576081 | NCBI WGS metagenome assembly OGWV01 (sample SAMEA3541541, study PRJEB24748) | human gut metagenome | biome: human gut; feature: human-associated habitat; material: faeces | place: China | collected 2012 | reverse complement strand
ACCCATCCTGGGCAACCCGTGCGCGGGCTGCCCCGCCATTTCTATCCACGCTCTCCTTGCGGAGAGCGACGCCGTCTTCGCTGTACTCCGCAACGATCTGGCACTGATTTCTATCCACGCTCTCCTTGCGGAGAGCGACCGACGCAGACACGCCACTGCACGGCGCGCCGGACAATTTCTATCCACGCTCTCCTTGCGGAGAGCGACCCACAAGTGGGGCTATCCGATCTACTACGATGTGATTTCTATCCACGCTCTCCTTGCGGAGAGCGACGCCGCCATTGCCGCCCCAGCTGCCGCCCCATCCGCAATTTCTATCCACGCTCTCCTTGCGGAGAGCGACAAAATGGCTTACACACAAATCAATCTAAATCCAATTTCTATCCACGCTCTCCTTGCGGAGAGCGACGTGAATCAATCCAACGCTGCATTGACATGATGAGATTTCTATCCACGCTCTCCTTGCGGAGAGCGACAGGAAGCGACCGGGGCGTAAGTATCCGATACGGATTTCTATCCACGCTCTCCTTGCGGAGAGCGACCGCTTACAAGCGGTTCTCCGTTGATTGTAAGCGCGATTTCTATCCACGCTCTCCTTGCGGAGAGCGACCACGGTTGCCTGCGTTGCGGGCTGCACGGTAATATTTCTATCCACGCTCTCCTTGCGGAGAGCGACACTGCAAGATGCCTATAAGGACGGCGAAAACTTATTTCTATCCACGCTCTCCTTGCGGAGAGCGACCAATCAAGAGAGAACGTGGATACTACAGTTACACATTTCTATCCACGCTCTCCTTGCGGAGAGCGACGAGAGCGTGGCCGAATATTGGCCCGGCAAAGTGGATTTCTATCCACGCTCTCCTTGCGGAGAGCGACCTTTATCAGCATGGACGGCCAGCGCGCAGAGTGATTTCTATCCACGCTCTCCTTGCGGAGAGCGACTTTACCGTAAAAGTGGGCCGCAGCAATCGCAACATTTCTATCCACGCTCTCCTTGCGGAGAGCGACGCGAACGCAAACTTTATGGTTGAGAGAGTGAGCTATTTCTATCCACGCTCTCCTTGCGGAGAGCGACGTAGCTACTTTCGCCCATACCGGGAGTGCGTTTCTATTTCTATCCACGCTCTCCTTGCGGAGAGCGACGCAATTTCTGGAACGAATCTTCTGTACTCAGATTATTTCTATCCACGCTCTCCTTGCGGAGAGCGACATACTGGGCAACCCGTGCGCGGGCTGCCCAGCTATTTCTATCCACGCTCTCCTTGCGGAGAGCGACTATTTGCGACTTAAAAACAGCAAAAAAAGGCATAACATTTCTATCCACGCTCTCCTTGCGGAGAGCGACAGGCCGGGTATTACAAGATATTACCCCGGCCGGAATTTCTATCCACGCTCTCCTTGCGGAGAGCGACCTCTTTCTATCGGAATTCCTCAAGGTGCTTTTCAAATTTCTATCCACGCTCTCCTTGCGGAGAGCGACCAAGGCTATCATTGAGTGTAACGGCGGCGACCCGATTTCTATCCACGCTCTCCTTGCGGAGAGCGACCTTCCGGGGCAAGTGTGTTTGCTGGTAGTTATCCCATTTCTATCCACGCTCTCCTTGCGGAGAGCGACCTGCCCCAAAGCAAGCGCCGCGCCCCCACTGATGCAATTTCTATCCACGCTCTCCTTGCGGAGAGCGACCACCCGGCCCTGTATGAGGCGGACGGTGGAGCCTGATTTCTATCCACGCTCTCCTTGCGGAGAGCGACATTACTTTTGCAAAGATCATTATGCGGCTGTAAGTATTTCTATCCACGCTCTCCTTGCGGAGAGCGACCATCCGGCACGGCACAGCACCATACCGTGTGGGAATTTCTATCCACGCTCTCCTTGCGGAGAGCGACCCTCCTGGGCCTCCATGTTCGCTCTCACGACATACATTTCTATCCACGCTCTCCTTGCGGAGAGCGACTTTACCCTGCTGTGGGATAACAACACCTACGGCACATTTCTATCCACGCTCTCCTTGCGGAGAGCGACTGGACACGGCGACGCCGTTCGACACCGAGAAAGACATTTCTATCCACGCTCTCCTTGCGGAGAGCGACCCCAGCACTGGCCGTGCAGCCAAAGCCACCACCCTCATTTCTATCCACGCTCTCCTTGCGGAGAGCGACGTTCTGGTGCCAGTTGATGGTACGCTCTTTCATCATTTCTATCCACGCTCTCCTTGCGGAGAGCGACGCACGACAGTGTTACACTGATACCACATCAGTAGGATTTCTATCCACGCTCTCCTTGCGGAGAGCGACCGCCATTGGCAGATGGGGCACAGCCTGGCGCGACATTTCTATCCACGCTCTCCTTGCGGAGAGCGACTGCCAGGGGAATAAGTTCCATAGCAACAGACACGGGCATTTCTATCCACGCTCTCCTTGCGGAGAGCGACGCCCTGATACTCGCCAACACGATGCTGAATGCCTATTTCTATCCACGCTCTCCTTGCGGAGAGCGACGATTTTGCCGCCGGTTGACACATCATCAGTCAGAATTTCTATCCACGCTCTCCTTGCGGAGAGCGACGGATACTTCCTCGACGCAATGCAGATTATAATTGTCATTTCTATCCACGCTCTCCTTGCGGAGAGCGACGCAAGCAAACAGTTTGAAGTTGTACAAATACACAATTTCTATCCACGCTCTCCTTGCGGAGAGCGACTTGACAAGCGTTGTCAATTCAACGGGGACAACGGGAATTTCTATCCACGCTCTCCTTGCGGAGAGCGACTGATAGGCATGTTCAACCGCCCACACAGCCAAAATTTCTATCCACGCTCTCCTTGCGGAGAGCGACCGGGACATTGCGCACAGTGAGCGTCAAAAAAACATTTCTATCCACGCTCTCCTTGCGGAGAGCGACGGGCAAGCCCAGAGCCTTAAAGTCGCGGCGTTGAGTATTTCTATCCACGCTCTCCTTGCGGAGAGCGACAATCGTCTATAGAAGAGGTCTCTAAGTATGTCGTTATTTCTATCCACGCTCTCCTTGCGGAGAGCGACCCGGAAGAGAATCCGACACAGAAGAGAGAAGCCAAGACATTTCTATCCACGCTCTCCTTGCGGAGAGCGACAAGTTGGCCGAAGCAATCAAACCATCATAAGTCATTTCTATCCACGCTCTCCTTGCGGAGAGCGACGTATCAGCGCCAAATAGACCAGAAGAGCAGTAGCATTTCTATCCACGCTCTCCTTGCGGAGAGCGACAGCAAAAGTGCACAAAACAGTGGGGCACTTTAGCGCATATGAAACAAATTTTATGGGGATTGCATCTTCATGCTGACAGGCAAGGCTGTATTTTACCCTTTCTGCCCCTGTTTTTTCCATATTTTCTGGTGCGAAGGAACCGGGAATTTTATGATTGCCTTCCCCCCGCACTAAGCAAACAAGATTCCATCCTGATCAAAATCCGGGTGCAGACCCACATGCTCGACTTTGCTTTTGTAATGGTTTCCCAGTTGATAAAAGCGCAGGCTGTCCGATTCCGAATCGATCAGTTCGGTCAATTTTGCTTTGAACATCGTGTATTGCGCGGCATCCAGCAGGCACTCAAATACGGAGTTTTGCACCCGCTGGCCGTAGTCTACACAGACTTTTGCTACTTTGCGCAGCCTGCGACGACCGGCGGCTGTTTCGGTGTTGACATCATAGGTTACAAGCACCAACATAACGGCACCTCACTTCCAGAAAAACGGTGGGTACACTTCCAGGTCGCCGCGCAGAGCACGGGCCAGCAAAAGCGCCTGAACATAGGGCACCAGCCCCCAGGGCAGTTTTTCTTTCAAAAACGGATGGGTGATCTCTTCCTTCTTTTTGTTCTGCCATGCGGTCAGGAAAGCTTTGCGGCCATCATCCGTCAGCAGTACGGCACCATTTTCCTGTTTTTGCAGGTGTTTTGCCGTGATGATCTTTTGATTGATGCAGCTGATAACCAGCCGGTCTGCATAAACCGCCCGCAGTTCTTCCATCAGGTCAAGTGCCAGACTTTTGCGGCCGGGGCGCGGGCGGTGCATAAAGCCAACATAAGGGTCCAGGCCCACAGCGGTCAAGGCGGATGCACACTCCCGCGCCAGCATGCTGTAGGCAAACGAAAGCAGCGCATTCACATTGTCCAGCGGTGGACGGCGGCTGCGGCCCTCAAACACAAAATCCTGCTTTTGCTGCAGAATCAGGTCATTCAGGCAGTCAAAGTAGCGCTGGGCTGCCTCGCCTTCCAGGCCGCGCAGCTGTTCCGGATCATCGCTGGTCTGTATCAGCGGCAGCGCGGCGGCCAGCTGGGTGGAGGTGCGTTTCAGTTTTTCGACTGGGACACGCTGGGGATGATCGCGGGTTGCGCGTTCCAGCACCCAGCGTGCGTTATACACTTTACCAAGGATAAAGCTCCGGGCATAGCGACAGCTCTGGGCCGGGTCATCCGACACGCGGTACTGCGTCTGACGCAGCAGCACATTGCCGCGTTCTTCCCCCACGGTGCGGGCCTGAAATCTGCCATACGGGTCAAAAAAGCAAAGGTCAATGCCCTGCCGGGCACAAGCTCCCATCAAAGCGGGGCTGGCACCCGCGTAAGTAAAGCAGACGATGCCTTCCAGCGTATGCAGGGCATAGCGGTGGGTTTCCTGCTTATTGCGGGTAACAACAAGGTTTTCGCCATCCAATGTCAGGTAAGCGTCCTCATTGATGACAAACAGGGTGTTGAGCAGCTTTCTCATGGCGCGCCCTCCTCAATATGCTCCCGCAGATACGCCGCCGGGTCTGCCTGCTGATACAGCGCCGGCAGGCAAAGCTCTTTCAGTGAGCAGGCATTGCAATGCTTGCCGGGTTTGCTTTTTGGGGTATAGCCGCGCGCAAACAGGCGGTTCATCTCATCCGCCATGGTCTGCGCGGTGCTGCGCAGTTCCGGTGTCAGGGAAACATGTTCCCGCTGCCGGGTTTCTTCATAAAAGATTTCCCCTTCCGGCACCTCGCACACCAGCATTTCTTCCAGCGCCATGGCCTGTGCGCAGAGCTGCAAACGGTCGGCATCGTTTACCTTGCTGCGGCCATGCTTATATTCCACGGGCATGGGCTGCCACAGGCCGCGGCGGCCCTGCAATGACACGCCGTTTGGATCCTTGTGAAACTCTACCACATCGCAGTCGCCGGTCAGTTTTAAGCGGTGGCTGACGACCCTCATACCGCGGGCGATCAGCAAATCGCCGCGTTTTTCCGTCAGGGTAACATCATGGCAGCGGGTATGCTGCAGGCGGCCTTCGGCGGTGCGTTGGTTTTCGGACCATTGTTGTTCCAAGTACGCAAGTGCCCATTGGCGGCGGCAGAATGCAAAGTGCTGGATGCCAGACATTTGCAGATAGTCATCAGTATTCATCATACACTTCCGGTGTCAATCCGTTCAGGGTATCGCAAGTAATATTATAATCTTCCACCCGGTGTGCTTGTGCCACACTTTCTTTTAGCTCCACATGCAGACAGCGATGGACCTTTGCCGAAGAATACTGTCCGTTTTTGCAGTTATGACGCCACCAATACAGGCGAACCACCTCCATACTGCCATCCGGGCGGGCAGAGGAAATATCGTTTTCAAACAGTGTGCGCAGCGTTTCTTTGATGATTTCTGCATCTTCATCTGTAAAGCCGGTCTTTTCTGCCAGCTGGCAGTTAATGCTGCCAAAGGTTGTGTACACGCCAAAAGCCACACGGTGCTTCATACCCATGGTATCGCTTGACTTCTTTTCGCCAGTCGTACCGTTCACGCTCTTTGTGATCTGGATATCATCGACATCAATCGGGTCCACGCTGAAAGCCGGATGAATAGATACCGGGCCGCGCACGCCAACGGAAACACCATCGCCCTTGGATTCTTTCCCCTTAAAGGCAAACACCTGGCCAAAGCTGCGCACATCCAGCCAGGTTTCACAGGCAGCCTTTGCATAAGCATCTTTATCTTTTTCAGCCTTTTTCACTGCTGGGCAGCCGTCTGCACGGTCTTTCAGGCTTTTGAAGCCATCATTGCAGCGGTCGTCTGACTGGACAAACACATTCTGGCCAAGGTCCATCATGCGGTTGCGGATCTTGCGTTTCAGGCACACATCCGAAATTTCACCCAGTCCCTCATACGTTTCGCGCGGGCGGTTTCCGTTCAGCGGGTCACCGTTCGGGTTCGCATGGTTTACAGCAATCACAAGTGCAAAGTCGATTTTATTCTGCAGCACAGCCATCTTTTATTCCTCCTGCTTTTTTGCTTTTGCTTTATATTCTGCATTTTCGGCCTTAAAGTCCATCATCTGGTCGGCATAGCCAACCAGATACAGCTCACCAAGTCTTTTGTTCGTAAAGTTTTCTGTGCCAATCTTATGTAATAATTCTTGCATCATCGCATACCTTTGGCTATCCATTCCGTTACGGTTTTTCATTCTGTTCAGGTACGGATTTAATTTTTTATCCAAAAGAAGTGTTGTTGTTGCCGGGTGCAGAGCAAACGCGGTTCTTAAACGCTCTGCATTTGTCAAACGTTTTTCGTTCTCCTTTCCTAGCTGAATCAACGCCCGTCTTTCAATCTGTTCTGCACAGGCTAAAATTCTCCCAAACAAATAGTTTCGGTCTTTAATGGTTTCATCAACATTCATCGGATAATCCACCTTCTTATTTCTATGATAGTACCCACGCACAAGGGCGCAGGCAATGTTTTGTGTTTTTTGTTGTTCCCAATAATCCAGGCCAATGCTGTTTGTTGCCCGATCTACCGCGCTGATCATCAAATCCCGCGGGAAGTGCTCCCCATTGGTAATACAGGGAATCAGTCGTTCGATTGTCGCTTGTTTCAGCTTTGCATCCACTTTTTCGCCATAGGCTGCTTTTGCAATGTCCGCCGGGGCAGGCGCACCAACAAAGACAACTTTCTTGATCTTGGGCTTTTTGCCCAGTTCCGTCGGCTCCTCTACACTGCGGTATTCCAGCTGCCATTGGAACGTATCGTGCCAATCCTTTATATTGGCAAGCAACTTAGAGCCCTGCAGTTCCTGATAGTACCGGACGGACAACCGGCCAGGTGTAGCAGAATCCAAAATCATGACCGCCGTTTGGGAACTGTCCTTCAACTGGTGCTGATACCCCAGAATGGCCCGGTTAAACTGCCGTGCAATTTCTTCTTGGGTATCCGCAGGCCACCTTTCTGTATCTTCCTCAAAATCGTCCCAATCATCGCCTGCTAGTGGATTATATTCCTGGGCAATATCGAAAGTATCCCCCAGCACATTGGGTACTGCTTCGTTCTGTGTTCCCCAAACAAGTACAGTCTGGTCCCCTGTATTTACCCCTTGCTTGCTGACCAACCATCGCAAGGCGCTGTGTGCCTTTTGGGTTGTTTCATAACCAATCGAAAGTGCCTGCGCTGCATCCGCAAAGCGCCCGCGGTAAGTATAATTCGTATTGTCATTGCTGGATATCAGCTTTGCACGGTCACCTGGGTTGCGGATCTTATACGGGCTTAATGTAGAAACCGGCATTTTGATTCCCTGAACTGTGCAATAGTCAATATCTTTTAACTGTGTTTCATAAAAGCGGATAAAGCTTTCTCGGACTGTTGTATCACGCGACAAATCAACATTGTCAACGCGGAACCGGACAAAAGATTCCGTCTGGTCACTACCGGTCAGCGTATCCAAAATAGGGGGCTTGTCTTCTTTGTTTCCCTGCCATTTTGTTGGCAGCGTTCCATTTTCATCTATAAACAAAATATTTGCCTTGACCAGGTCTGCGATCAGGCATTCTTTTTCCAGGTAGTGCAGGACTGTACACACAGCCGGGTGGGCATAAGGAGATGTACACCACGCTTGTAACTGCTTGTGGTAAAGCGGCCATCCGGATTCTTTACTACCACCAAAAGTGGGATAATCTGCCGCAATATATTGCAGTTTATCCACTAGCGGGTGCGGCACCATGCCGGATGTCCGCGCCGAAGATTCCTCTGTGCAAGGAATGATCGTTGTCCTTTGATCTTGTGCCAGCAAGCCTGCATACTGAAAGTTTCCGTCCTTGTCCAGCTCCACTTCAATGTTGACCTGCTGCGTCGTGTGAGCCACCGGCAGTAGTGGAACTTTCCCAGGCTGCTGCTTTCCAATTTCTGACACGCTATTCTGGTAGGTTTTATAGCAATAGCTAAGCCAGCTCATTCCTGTATCACCTCCCTGTACAAATCATCGCAGTCGCTGACTGTTTCACCCAGCGTAAAGGTCTTCATCTTTTGCGGGTGGATATCGCGCACAATTTCGCATTCTTCCGGGCGGCAAAAACAGATTTTTCCGTTCTGCATTACCGGGTGCCAAAAGCGTTCCTGCATCACGCCTTTCCCATTTTCGTCCGCATAGGTAATGCCGTGCTCCATTAGGCCCAGGTCCAGGGATGAAACATCATCATAATGCCCTTTTCCCAGGCCAAAAATGCAGGGTTCAATATACCCCTGGCATTCGCGTGTTCCCAAAAAGATATCTCTTCTGCCGCCGCGTTCCAACATACGCTTTGCAATAGCGTAATGTTTGTTTTCATTGCGGTCTTTTTCCAGGTCTGGGCGATGTTCGTTCCATTCAAAATGTGCCCGCACCTGGTAGCAAACATCGGAAAGGTACGTATAGATGGAAAGATCGTTTTTTCCATTGTTATACATAATGGGACGGATGCCTTTGGATTGTCTTTCAATCGGGTTCATCACGCGCAGTTCATCAATTACCCAGGTGAACGTTGGTTTCCAATAGCAGCTTTCATAAATGCCCTTCAATGCCTGGTAGGTGGGCACCGGGTAGCTGAATTTTTCGCCGCCTACGCGGGTAATTGGGTCGCTGAACAGTGCATAACGCCCATATACCTGCATGGATATTGAATTTTCGTATTGCAAAGTCTAACCCTCCTTGTTAAGCAAATTGTATCGGCATAAATCCGGGGCTTGTCTGAATTCCCTTTTCGTCATCGTAATATTCCTTGTTAAGAATTGTCACTGCTCCTTCTTTTACTGTGTACAGTGCGCCTTGATCTGCCAGGCGTATTTTTTCATTTGTTGTAATACCAACGGTAAAGCGTTGTGCGTCCCGCAGCATTTTGGGGGTAAGCGGTTTACTGGACGAAAGTCTTGTTGCCATATCCGCGCCATCTTCCCCATAGGGAACCACCACCGGCGTTGTAATGTCCTCCAAAGCATGGAAATTCCTTTCTGCCGTGGCAAACGCCTGCCGGAGCAAGTAATTGGGGAACTTTTGTTTTCCTGTTGTCTCTTTCCAGGCTAGCACACTTTCCTGATTATCTGACAAAAGGTCAAACAAATTCACTGTTTTTGGGGGAATGTACCCTTTTAATTCAACCGGATCGCCCATCCGTTCCTGTTGTTGGGACTCTGCATAATAAAGCTGGTAGTACCTCAAAATACTTTCCGGCTCTAACAGGTCCGCATCCCTTTGTAATTGCTGCAGCAGGTGCCGTGTGGCTTCCCTGCCGTTGCGCAGTTCCGGAAGTCGATCCAGATTTTCCAGATTGTAGGTTTTAACAAGATACACCGTGCGGCATTTCCTTTCCGCATTGCGGTTGCATCGGCCGGAAGCCTGGGCCACACTGGGCAGCGCAGCCATACTTCGAATGACGCAATCAAAGCTTACATCCACGCCTGCTTCTATCAGCTGACTGCTTACACAGATCAAACGTTCCTGACCGTGTAAGGTGTTTAATTTTTGCTTAACTTCTGCGATAACATCTGCACGGTGCTTTGCACACAGGTGCGTGGTCAGGCAGTAAAGTTGTGTATGTTCCGGCTGGCATTGTTTCAAAGCCTCAAACACCTTTTCGACCGCCAAACGGGTATTCAAGATGATCAAAATGCTGCCATTCTCGTCTTGCTTGCTCCGTACAAATTCTGCGAGTTCTCCTGCTTGAAATCCATTTCCTGTTTCGGGCACTTCAATCTTTGTCCTTCGGAACTGCGCAAAGCGCAGCTGGTAATCCGGGACCAGGTCCACCGGCGATGCAAACCGCAAAGGGTTTGCTGCTTCGCTTAGCGCTGGCTGTGTTGCCGTACACAAAACAACAACGCACCCCAAATAGTACGCCAAGAAATTTGCCGCCTGGTTGAACAAGTATGTATGGCAAATGGGCAGGGACTGTATTTCGTCAAACACCAAGATAGAATTTGCCAGTGCTGCCATGCGGCGCACATTCTGCCGCCTGCTGCAAAACAGGGTTTGCAGCATCTGTACCATAGTTGTACATATCACCGGCGCTTCCTGCCAGCGTTCCAGCTGGCGGAGAATTTCGGGGTTCTCTGTATCCAGCACCGCATCCGTATGGTGCTCCAACAGATATTCACTGCCGCCTAATGCCTTTTTGAACTCCTGTACATTCTGTCCGATAATCGACCGGAACGGTGCAACATAGAAAATATGCCGGGCCGAAAGTTTTTTGGCCGCATGCACACAATATCGCAGCCCGGAAAATGTTTTTCCTCCGCCTGTCGGCACATACAAGCGGTAAATGCCCAGCTTTGCACATTCGCCTGCTGTCTTGCATTGCTCCGAAATTTCTGCACGCAAGGTATCTATTTTATGTCGGGGCTGCAAATTGTTCAGGAATGTTTCAACATTGCTTTCTATCAGATCCCATGGCGGAAGCTGCTCCGGGGGAAGGCATCCTTCTTGATTATAATAGTTGCCTGAATCCAACCAGTCTGCATCGATCAGGGCTGCAAACAAAAATCTGTGTGCCAACCCCAACATGACCTGATAGATACAAAGCCGCGGCTTCTTTCCTTCCTGCTTTCGGATTTTCCGCACAAGACATTCTACCTCCTGCGCAGCTTTGGCAAACATTTGCCGTATCTCTGTTTCATTTATGCAATCCGCAAAAAAGGCCCGGCAGCTTTCTTCATATAGCTCTTGAGCCTGCTCTGAATACATATGTTTTTTCCAGGGTTCTACTCCACCCAGGTCGAAAACATCCATACGTTCAGAGTGATGGGATCCGATTGCCAATGCTGCCATTTGCGCAGTCAAGCGAGAAGGTGGTGAAGCTGTTTCTCCGCCATAATTTTCCCATAGCCACCGCATTCCGGCGCTGGAGTGATTGATTTTTTCGTTTGTTTGGTCTCTCAGATGTTTTTGCACGTTGCTATGAGATTTCCCAGCGTCATGGAGCCAGCCTGTAAGACGGCCCAAGTTTTCAAGTCCCAGCGGCTGGCACGCCCGTGCGCAGTACTCGGCCACGTTTTCACTGTGTTGTTTTAGGGATTGTATTTTCCAGACGCCATTGATTTGTTTGGTATGACCGAGTAACATGGTAATCAGCTCCTTGTTTCTTTTATTATAGCAGATCACTCATCCCATAATTCGGACTTTCACTCCAGTTTTGCAATCTTTGTCATACTATCCAAATTTATCCATGTAGAATTGTTAGCTATTTCCATTAGCAGATATTTTTGATAAAATAAGATATTATAGGGTTTATGAATTCACTTTCGTATATTACTTCTTCATCTTACCGAAAAATCATTTACGTAAGGAGTGAAAAGCCATGAAAAGGAAGTTATTCTCATTTTCCGCCAGTGTTATCACCGCAATAATGCTTACAGCTTGTGCTGCAGCGCCAGAAAATAAACCTGCTTCCTCCGCTGCTCTTTCCCCGACCAGTGAAGCTGTTGCCACAGCTATATCATCATGAACGAAACTGTTGAATATCCTTACGCAGACTTATCTGGCATGGTAGTTGTGAAAAATCAATCCGGACAAAAGCTAGTTCTGGATGTTTACGGCAATGAGATAATTTCCGCTGGGCAATATGAAGATTTAGCCCCCGCGCGCGATGGCTGCGTATGGGCAAAACAGAATGGCCTTTGGGGCTTGCTGCAAGTACAGGATTATACCGAAAACAATGCCGACATTATTCTGCCGGATGGATGCGTTGCACCAGATGTAACGCTTAGTCGAATTGATAGCCTTTGTACCTACACCACTGCTGATCATGGGCTGGTTATGCGTAAAGGTCCCGGTACAAATTATGAAAAAATGGATAATATCCCCTACGGTATCATCGTATGGGAATGCGGCTATAGCAGCAATGTGCCTGACTGGGTTGTTGTATATTAAAGTGGGATTTATGGTTGGGTCAGTGATGAATACTTGGCTACCACTATTTATTCCAGCAGTAAAAAATAAATAAAAAAGCAGGTGTTCATGTAGAAACGATATCGTCCTCCACGTGAATACCTGCTTTTTATAGCTTCTTTTATTATATCTGTTCTGTGCCGCTATTTGTCTCTGTATGAAATAAATAGCCGCTATATGCATTTGAATGAAGTGTTCTGTTTGTTTGCTTTTTACCTAAAAGAATCGCGTAGGAGGCTCTCTTAACTAAAGAGCCGACCTCTCACACCACCGTGCGTACCGACCGGTACACGGCGGTTCAACCGTATAAGTGCAAGGACTCGTAGTAGCGCCTGAGGATACTAAAATATCCTGCTTCTGCGAGTCTTTCGTTTGCAATGGAACCTTTTAATACAGGACTACCGGCGATACGCCAATAACCCAGTCTGGAATTGCCCCACTGGTACTATTCCAAAATTCTTCGTTTGAGTTTCATTACTCATCGATATAATCTTTATCGAACCACTCGCCTAGCGAGTGGTTTTAGACATACAAAAAAGCACCTTAGCTTACGCTATGGTGCTCTTCCTGGTGACCCGTGCGGGAATCGAACCCACGTTAACGGCGTGAGAGGCCGCTGTCTT
>OGWV01001967.1_pt1 | contig 12795 bp, 8 predicted proteins | sample 1576081 | NCBI WGS metagenome assembly OGWV01 (sample SAMEA3541541, study PRJEB24748) | human gut metagenome | biome: human gut; feature: human-associated habitat; material: faeces | place: China | collected 2012 | reverse complement strand
TGAGTTTTGCAACACAAGAAGATGTCTTCAAAGTAATAGAAGAAGTAGTACCATACACATTCAAAAAATTCACAAACTGGAAAGTAGACGAAGGACCATTTATAAGAATACCATACAAAGAAGCAATGGAAAAATACGGAATAGACAAGCCAGACTTAAGAAACCCACTAATAATACAAGATGGAACAAAATTATTTAAAAACTCAGACTTTAAAGCATTTAAAGAAAAAACAATAAAAATAATAGTAGTACCAGAAGGAGCAAAACAAGGAAGAAAATTCTTTGACAAAATGGAAGAATACGCAAAAACAAACGAAGTAGGAGCACAAGGACTAGCATGGACAAAACTTGAAGAAAATGGAGAAGTAGCAGGAGGAATAGCAAAATTCATAACAGAAGACATCAAAAAACAATTAGAAAATGAATACAAAGCAGAAAAAGGTTCAGCAATATTCTTTATAGCAGACGAATATACAAAAGCACAAAAAATAGCAGGACTAGTAAGAATAGAATTAGGAAAAAGATTAGAGCTAATAGAACAAAACGTATACAAATTCTGTTTTATAGTAGACTTTCCAATGTATGAGCTATCAGACGAAGGAACAATTGACTTCTGCCATAACCCATTCTCTATGCCACAAGGAGGACTAGAAGCACTAAAAACACAAGATCCATTAGACATATTAGCATACCAATATGACTTAGTATGCAACGGATATGAAATGGCATCAGGAGCAGTCAGAAATCACGACCCAGAAATAATGGTAAAAGCATTTGAAATAGCAGGATACACAGAAGAAGATGTAAAAAACAGATTTGGAGCATTATACAACGCATTCCAATACGGAACACCACCACACGCAGGAGCAGCACCAGGAGTAGACAGAATGGTAATGCTAATAGCAGACTCACAAAACATAAGAGAAATAATAGCATTCCCAAAAAACAAAAGAGCAAGAGATCTATTAATGAGAGCACCATCAGTAGTAACAGAAGAACAACTAAAAGATGTACATATAAAACTAGTAGATTAAAAAATAACAAAAGCAAAACATAAAACCACCAACCAAAAGTAAAATTTATAAAAAACAGAAAATCAACAGAAAGAATTGACATAATAACACTGCAATGATATAATAATAAAGTAAAAATTTATAAATCATTTAATGTTATGGAGGATTAAAAAATGGAAAGACGGAATAATGAAAATGTAGAAACAACAGCAAACGAGACAATTGGAATATTAGAAACACTTACAGAAGTGCCAACAAAGCCAGAAGATGTAGTACCATTAAACATTGACAAAGCATTAGCTTCATATACAGAAGCAGAGCGCAAAGAAATCATGGACCTTGCAAATCAAATCGACGCAAAAAAAGTTGATAACTTGATGAATTATGCATCAAACGTATTATTAGGAACATTTGAGGCATCTGGAGAATTCCTTAAAAATGAAAAAGGTTCAACAGCTGACCAGGAAGTCATCAAAAAGGTAATTGAGCTATCACAAAAAGCAGGCGATAGCAATGAAGACTTTAATTTAGCACTTAAAGAGCCATCACTTTTTCAAAAGTTCCTGTTAAAATTAAGCAAAGGAGCAAGAAAAGAAAGAATGGAAAAAATTCAGGAAAGTGCTGTAACAAATTATCAGTTACTCACAGAATTGAAGAAATCCTGTGAATCCTGGATTGAAATGCTTGTAGAAGCAATGTCAGAAATTAGTGTTTCTGGCAAAAATGATGTAGAGCAGGCAATACTGTTAGAAAAATATATTGTTGCAGGAAAAATTGCTGAAAAAAGAATCAGAGAAGAAATCTCTGAAATTCAGAAGAACGCACAGGAAACAGGCCTGCAGAAATATGAGCAGGAATATACTATTGTAAAAGAAGGATACGACATTTTTGAAATTACAATGGCAAATCTGGAAAAATCCAGAGTAATGTACAGACTAAGTATCGGACAGCTTGCATTAATCAAAAAAAGCAACAGAAATGTCCAGATAGCAATCCGTACACAGGTCAATAACAGTATGGCATTGATGGCACAGCAGTTAAGAAATGCCGTACTGAACGCCAAAACCAAAGAAGTTTTGGAAGGACAGAAAGCCATGACACGTCTCAATGACGAATTAATCAAAGATATTTCTACAAGCATCGGAATGACAGCAGAAGATACAGAAAAGATTTTGTATACAACATTCTACAATACTGATGCAGCCAAAAAAGCTGTAGAAACAGTAATTAACAGTTGCAACGAAATCCAGAAGGTAGCAGAAGAAATGCTGCCAAAAATGAAAGCCGAAACCGAAGAAATCAACAAACTGATCGAACAGTTAGAGCCAGCTATAACGAAAATTGCAACCAACAAAGAAACAACAGCAACATTAAATGAAAAGCCTGCCTCAAGTGGAGCAGGTAGTAATACAGGACTTAAGTTCTAAAAAACCAAAAAAAGCCAAACTCGAAAGAGTGAGGCTTTTTTTGGTTTATATTAGAAAGGCTTGCAATTTTTCTAATATATAAAACTACAATAAACAAAAAAATTTAAAGGCAAAAAACAAAGATTACAAAAATAGCTATTTACTACATAAAATAAAGGAAAAAAACTTGAATTTTACATAAAAATATGATATTATGTACACATAGCACAAAATGCAAATACATTAAAGAAAGGAGACTGATTATGATTATAAGCAGTCAAGGTTTTGGACATTTTGTAAAAGGGATTAACAATCAAGATTTTGGGATTGAAAGCAGCCGGGCAATATTAATTTTAGACGGATGCAGCGGAGCCCCTTATGCAGAAGTTGGAACAAAAATGTTCGCACAAATATTAAAAACAAAGGAGGGATGGGATAACGTCGAAAAATTTGAGGACAAAGTCAAAGAAACATTTGACGAAATTGTCCAAATGTTTAAACCATATTATAAAGAAGAAAAAGATATGAAAAAATTCATGATGGACAACATGTTATTTACAATAATAGCATTGTTCAAAGAAACCGAACAATTTATCGTAAAATTGTTCGGAGACGGCTATATGATAACTGAAAACGCAAATGGCAGAATCAGTTATTTAAAATGCTATTATGGAAAAGAACCGCCATATTACGCATATAACTATATCCATAAAGGATATCAAAAAAACATCAAAACATTTACTTTTAACAAAAAAATTTTTCCTCAAGTCGTAATAGCAACAGACGGAGTAGCACCATTTGAAAAAGGAATGTTAAAAAATCAAGACAAAAATATCATAGAAAGTAAGGAAAATATGTTAAAAATGGCTATACAAAGTGAAAGAAAATCTTTTTTTGATGATATAACAATAGGAGGATTCACAAAGGAATCAAAATCATCAGAAAACAAGACAGAAGAATCAGTAATTTTAACAGAAAAAAATCAAACTTCAGCAGAAAAACTTGAAATTTTAACAGGAGAACCTAAATATTTAGAAGAAGCGCCAGAGATCTTAATAGAAGAATCTGAAGATTTAGCAGAAAAAATTAGCAAAATGGTAAAAGAAAATGACGAAAGGAAAACAAAATAATGAAAATAAAATTCAAAAAAAGAGTAAAAGTAAATTTAGGTGGAATATTTAATTTAAAAACCAAAAATATCCCACAAGTTGAAAAGAAAGAAGAGACAACGAAACAAGATTCAACAACAGTTATAACAACAACCATATCTAAAAACAAAGATAAAGGAATTACAATCAAAGATGCAGAAAACGCTAAAGAAGATAAAGCAATTCCAAAAGGTACAGTAATACCAAGGTTACAAATACCAAGATTAGAAAACAAAAAGGTTACGATTATGTTATTAGAAAACACACCATTTATGAAACAGCTCAAAATAGAGCGGATTGCAACAAACATATCAAGTGACCCAGATCAACTTGTAACCATTGTAAGATATGGAGAAAACATAGAAACAACAACATATAATGAAAAAGATAATATTATCTTCGATGATAAAGAGCCAGAAAAAATATTATTCTATGATTCTTTAGTAGAAGTAAGTGAACTTGTCAAAAGATTATACACTGAACAAAAAATGTTCAGAATAGTCAGTGTAGAATTAATATGTATAGGTAACTGTGAAGATAAAGAATCAAAAAAATCCAAAGAAACTGCAATAAAAGAACTTAATGAAATTATTCAAAAATATGATATAAAAAACAAATATTATTGCTTATCAGAAAACGAATATCTTGAAGCAGCAGAAATAGGATTTCATTTGATTGGCTCAATCACTACACCATACTAACTTTGAAAGGATATCATATATGCGGAAAAGTTTTTTGGAAAAAATTCTCGAATGGTTTAAAACAACATTTAATCCAAGATTCGAAATAGAAGAAAAAGAAGAACAAAAAAAAGAACAAGTAACAGAAAACCAGTCAGCAGAAAGCAAAGAAGAGGAGATTACAGAAAAAATAAATATAGCAAAAAGAACAATAAACAAAAGGTTATATGTATTAGAACAAGAAATAGCAGTTTTCAAAGAGATGTATCCAAAAGAAGCCCAGACATTTTTGAACAAAATTCAAAAGTTAAAAACAGAATATATAGAAACATTAGAAAAATCAAAAGAAAAACTAACTTTTGAAATTGACCCAGAAATAAATGGAGCAAAAAAGGAAGAAATAATTAAAATTGAAAGAGAAGTAGAAAGCTTTATAAACAAAGAAGTCAGGTTTAAAAAGATATCCCAAAAACTGCAAAAACTAATCGTAATGTTAAACACATTATATAATGTATCAATAGTACATTCAAAACCAAATGAAAAACAAAAAGCGTTACAACAATTAGAAAATGCCAAAAACAAAACAATTGAAATCGCAAAAGAATTTAAAACAAGTGAGGAAATCTTAAAAGATCCAAGACTCAAAGAAAGAGTAATAGATTTAATATCTTATGCAGAATATTTAACTCTAAAAATAAGCATAAGAAATTCAAATCAAACTCCAGAAGAAACAATAAAAAGCCTCACAATAATAAGAGATTTCAAAAACTTCGATTACATAAATGCATTTTTAGCATTTGTAATAGAAGAAATTTCTTGTGGTATAAGAAATAAGATTTCTATACTAAGCAATGAACTGCTAGGCAAAATAACACAAAAAGAAAGGAAGCTATTAGAAGAAACTTTTTACGAAGAAAATTTTCTTTATAGTACAAACTTCTGGAATGAATTTATGCAATATGAAACAGATGTTATCAGCATTTTAGGAGTAAGTGGAGAAAATGCAAAAATACCATTATTACCAAGTATGAAAATAACGGTAAAAATAGGAGAAGTGTTAGATGTTCCAATAACAGAATGTAAATACACATTAACTAAAATTTTTGCAACCACAAACGACAATAAAATACTATTAACACTAAAATTCTTAGCAGAACTCTCAAAAGAAGTAACATATAAAGAAATATACTTCATATTGTTAACATTTGATGTTTTACACTATATTGATGAAACAACAAATGAATTAAAAAACAAAATAAAAAAATATGAAGAGAAATACAACTACAGCAGAGAAAAAATAGCAGAAAAAAGAAAAGCAGTCAAAAGTATAAAAAATGCTACTACAGAATATTTAGTAGTATTTGAATTAAAAGAAAGTGAAGAAGACATAAATGATATTTTAAGAGAAACACTAACAGAATTAAACTTTGATTTTGTAGAAAAAGAAAATAAAATATTGTTGAACAGTTTTTATTTCACTAACTTAAAAAATATAATGGAAATCTTAGAATTAAAAACAAATAACCAGTAAAAAGAATTAGCAGGAGGACATACATTATGGCAAATTATATGGGATTCACAACAGACAACATCAATATATTTATTTTTGTAATCGACGCATCAGGCTCAATGGAAGATAATGAAGATGAAGTCGAAAGAGGACTGAAAAAATTCAGCAAAAGCTTCGAGAAATTTCCAGAAGCAAACTCAATAGCCGTATCTATCTGTCAATTTAACGAAGGAGTAAGCCTTGGAGATTTCAAAAACGTAAAAGAAGTCAATTTAAAATATTATACCAATGGAGGAACATGGCTTAATTATGCAATTGTGAAAACAGCAGGATACTTAAAAGACTATATAAGTCAAGTTGTAGAAAAAACCGAGGTAACACCAACAGTAACCTACTTAGTTTTTTCAGATGGAAAACCTGAAGGTGATCCATTAAGAGAAAAAGACGGCAGAGAAGCAATAGAAAGTTTAAACTACATGGGAGTAACAACAGCATTTGTAGCATTTGGAAACGCAATGAAAGCACAGTATGGCAAAAATATGGGCTTTGTAGCAACAGTAGATGTTGATGACATTGAAAACTTTTTAGGAGTGGAGCTTTCTAGTTCCTGCAAAGAACAATCAAAAAGAAACGAAGCATTAGGTTCAGAATTCTTCAGCCAGATAAACAATAACAGCGAATCAGCAAACTATTCAACTGAAACTGCACAGGCTTTCAGCGACGATTGGTTCAATAATCTGTAAACCAAATAAAATTAAAAGGGGAAATAGCAATATTTCCCCATAACAAAAAGGGAGAAAAAAGTATGTCAATAAGAGAAAAAATATATACATACTATTTTTATAATTATGCAAGAATGGATTACAACCTCATTGCAGAAACAGAAAATGAGGAAAAAATTTACTATAACCCAGAATATGGTAAAATAGTAGTATTTGTTGAAGACAAAGAACTTGGAAAAAAATGTTATGACACTGTAAAAGATTTATGCCGGAATAAAGTAAAAATTCAGAACTTACAAGACAACGAATGGGATTTTGTAATAACTAAATTTTACGAAAAAGAAAAAAGCATAACAGTAATCTTTGCAGAAATTAGAAGTTACACAAAAAACTTTAAATTTAGACTCTTTACTCAATATTACACAACAGGGGATAAAGCTCAAAAACTACTCCAAACAATGCAATTTATAATGGCAATAAATAACAAAGGGTATAGTATAAATACAGAAGAATTTGATGAAAAACAATGCAACACCATGTCAAGATTTTTATCATATTTTAAGAAAGAAGAACTTGACAAAGACACTGTAAACACATTAAAAAGTATGGTTACAACTTCTAAAAATGCAACAATTGAAACAGCAGAAGATATCAAATATGCAAGAAAGCATAATGAATGTATCATAAAATTAATGCATTATGAACTAGAACAAATAAGAGAAATAAAAGAATTTTATGATATTATATTATCAAAAAATGCAGTAATAGAAGAAAAAAATCTGCCATACACAATAAATATAGCAAGATTTACATACTTTTATTACAAAATCTGTGAAGAAGGGAAAGAATATTCAGACAAAGATTTATACGAATATTTAAACAACAGTAAAGAAAAATGTGAATTTGAAGAAGCATATTCTTTACTTATAGAAGCTGAACTGTATCAAAGCATAAAACAAGAAGTATACAAATCATACATTAACGTATATCTTACAGACAAAATAACAAGTATTGAAGATCTATTAAAAACATATAATATCACCGAAGAAACTGAAGAATACTATGTATTCGAAAATAAATACAAAATATATAAAGAAGAATTACCAAAAGAAATCGCATACTGTATTCCAAAAAATTCAGATATTATGTTAGAAAAAATAGAAAAAAAATTAAAAAAATTCAATGGCAAAGTTATTGGCTATGAGTTCAAAAAAACAGAAAACAAAAGGATAACAGAAATAAGTAAAACCAACTTTGACAATGCATCAAAAATATTTATGTTCACAATAAACATGAATAGAGCCTTAGGAGAAATTAAAGAAGACGAAAAATGTGACGGAAACTTTGACGTCGACCAAATAATAAAAGTAGATGAAACATACAAACCTGTAGTAACGGGAATAAAAGAGTATTATGCCATTTATAAAACCAAATTAGAAACAAGAAAATACATAATGGCAACAATATTTTATAAAACATATAAAGAACTTTTAACAAGAAAGTATGGAATAATCAAAGACGGCAAAGAACTTCTAAAGAAAGAAGAACTAAAATATTTAAGTCCAAATTTAGCAACACAAATAATATTATACTATGGCTCAGGGAATGAAGAAATAATGCTATCACAAGAAGATGCATTAGAAGAATTTTTAGAAAATAGTAAAAGCACACAAAAAGGAACAAACAGCATTTACTATAATAGAAGTATGGAAAGCCTGATAGAATATCCATTTGTATTCAACTACGAGCTAGAAAGCAAAATAGGAAAACTGGTAAAAGGAACAAAGATAAAGTTAGATAATTACAAAGACGCAATAATTTTCAAAAGAGCAATAACAGTAGAAGAAATGAACAAAAAAATCTTAAATATGAAAACATTGCAAAACTTTGGAGACGAAAAAATAACAGTAACAAAATTACTAGAAATTATCTATTCAGCAAAAACAAAAAGAGAAGACAGTTGTTATCTAATAGCAGGAATAATAGTAACAAAAATAGAAGGTCAGAAATTATCAGACCAGATATTAAAGCTCAACAATAAAGAGCTATTTGAAGTTACGTCCAATATCCTTTGTAAATTCGAAGGATATAAAATACCATTAGATGCAATTTATATGAAAACACCAAATGAATTTTATATAAATGCATTAGAATGCAAATTAGAAACAACAAGAAAAAGTATAGCTGAATACATAAAAAAACTATTTCAAAAAATGGAGTCATTAGGATACAATCCAAATGCATTTTATGAATTAGAAATAGAAAATGATTTAGAACCAGAAGAAATTAAAGAATATTTTGCAAAACTCGCCAAAAATATGAACTCATATTGTAAAGAACATCAAATTTATTATGACAGTTCAAAAAAATGTTGTCCAATATGCCAAAAAACCAAATATGTATTTCCAGAAAACGAAATAGAAAATTATGAAATCATATTTGAAGATGAATATGCAACTCATTACAAAGTTCCACAAAAGGATTATGCAGTAAAGGTATACAAAAAAGAACTTACCGAACAAGAAAAAGAAGCATTAAAAGAAAATATAGAAGACATAATAAAAAAAGATCTTGCAGAAAAAGGTATATTTTACCAGACTTACTGTATACCACTAAAAACAGCATATTCAGGAAGTACATTTGTAGGATACATTTACAATAGTGAAGGATTATCTAAACAAAATATAATTGATTTAAAAAATCCACAAATTGTAAATGTAGTAAGGATAAAAGCATTAACACAGTTAATACAACAAATAATAAACATTAGGAGTTGGAACAACTGTTACTTAGAAAAAAATGCATTTACAAAAGTTTTTCTAGTAAAAGGTCACACAGACCAGGTTCAAGTAGTAAATCCAGAATTTTGGAATTTCAGAATAAGAATAAATACACAACAAACTGATGAATATGTTTTTCAGTATATAAAAGAAGTAATAAACAGTGATCCTAAAATCAATTTACCAATAGAACGTGAAAAAGGAAGAAAAATCAATTTAAACACTGTTCAAAACTTACTAGAATATTACATACAAACCAACAAAAATTACTGCAAGACACATAAAATGTATTATAAAACTGATTCATTATTCTGTCCAGAATGCTTAAAAAAAGTAAAAGGAATACGAAAATCCAAAGAAAGCCTAGAAGATACATTAAAAATGTACAAAAAAGAAATAGGCCATGGAGGAGAAGCAGATGTCTATGAATACGAAGGAGAAAAAGTACTCAAAGTATTCAAGCCACAAATTGATATTAATTCCAAAATAGTTGTGATTTCCAGAATTTTAAGTAAAGAAAGCATCTTAAAAGAAGAAAACCAAAAAAACACAAAATACCATTATGTATTACCAGAAGAAATAATTCTAGGAGAAAAATCATTTGGTTACACAATGGAAAAAGTAGACGGAATGGATATCTTATACTTAAGAGACAAAAGTGTCATAAAAGACTTAAACTTTACAAGAAAAGACATACTGGAAATACTAATATCAATGGGTGAAGGAATAGAAGCCTTACACAAAAAGGCTGATATATTCATAGGAGACTTAAACGGGGGAAATGTATTATTTGACAAAAACAAAAAAGTCTATTTCTTAGACTTTGACGGAATGGGAATTGACGAAATAGTACCAGAGTATTTAACGACATCATTTGTTGATCCGAGATTTCAAAAAAACAATAAATTTGGAAAGGAAAACGACTGGTATTCATTTGCAATTCAAGCATTTTATTACTTAACACATGTACATCCATTTAAAGGAAGATACATTGTAAAAGTAAACGGCGAAGAAAAAGACATGGACATGAAAACTAGAAAAGAACAAAAAATTTCCCTATTAGGAAACCATGGAATCAAAATACCAGACATTGCAGAACCATGGAACTGGATGCAAAAAGAATTACAAGAAAAATTTTTGGCAATATTTGAAGGAGATGACAGAGAAAGCATTGTACCATTATTAAAAGAACAATATAAAATTTTATATGGTTCAAGTAATGATATAATCCAAAAAATAATAGGTTTAAACAAGAAATCAAATTCAGGAGAAATTATCCAAATAAATCCTAAATTTGTTGCAGAAAAAATTGAAAAAAACGAAGAGAGAAAATTTGAAAATTTAACACATTCCATAGACGAAAAAGGAAATGAAACATTTTCAAATAATTCAAGAACACTAACAGTACAAAAATTATTTGATGAATTTTTGATAAAGTTAGATGGAAACCTTTATTGCAGTATAAAAAACGAAAATGCTTTAAATAATACAAGCATTAAAGTATTTTATAGTGAAAAAACAAAAAATTGGTGTGTACTCACATCAGAAGGAAATGGTGCATTAATAATACCATCAAAAGGATCCATAAAAATCTCTTTAGAAAAACAAATAAACTTAGAATCTGTAGCATTTTACAATGACCGTTTGTATATACCAGAAGACAAAAAGTTGGTAATTCTAGAAATAATAACAAAAATAACAAAACAAATGGAATGCAATTTAATAACAGCAGATTCAAAAATATTTGATGTGAACAAACAAGGATTCTTTGTAAATACAGAAACCAATATTTATAATGTTCACCAAATCTAAAACCCAAAAATTCTACAAAAATATAATATATATTTGTAGAAAAAAACAAAACCAAAAACAAAAACGATGCAAATTAATATTTGCATCGTTTTTGTATAACTTTTTAACCTTAACATCTAAAATAACCTCATGCTGACAAGATAAAATTTTTATTAGCCATAAGTAAATTTTTTATCAATTCAATTTGCTTCTTAGACAAATGACTATTTCCATCAAGACCAAATAAATTTTTAGCCAATAAAGCAATATCTACATCAGTATTAGTATTAGCATTTTCACCATTTCTATTATCTGAAAGACCAAGTAAATAGTCAACAGACACATTAAAAGCAGAGGAAATTTTTGTTATTACATCTAAACGAGGAATTCTATCACCACTTAAATATCTAGAAATTGTAACATTAGAAATACCAATTTTCTTAGACAAATCAACTTGGCTCATGTTAAAGTCTTACATCAAAACAATTAAGCGATAACTAAATTTCTCCATATCAAAATCCATGTCAACCTCCTATAACTAATATTATAGAACTATAACCGTACAGGTTAAAAATAAATTTCCAAAGTTATAAAACTATAAAGAATTATTAACCAATAGGAAAATATCAAAAAAATAGGACAAAAACCAGTAAGTAGATATGATAAAAAATTAGACATAATAAATACAAATCATAAATATAGACTAATTATTTACAAAATCATAAAAATTATGAAATTCATAACCCTGATCTTTCAAAAAAGTAATAGAATCCTTTAACACAGAAGCGGTATCATTAACATCACCAGAATCATGCATCAAAATAACCAAAGTACCTTTATTTTTAGAAGTCTTTTTCAAATTATTTAAAAGTTGATATTCAGAGACCTTAACTTCAGAATCCTTATTTAAACAATTCCAATCAACATAAACATAATTCAAATCTTTCAAAATAGAAACAGCACTTTTCTTACTACCACTATAGTTTTTAGACATAAACCCATTAGGAAAACGAAAAACATGAGAACAATAATTTTCCAAACCAAGTGCATTACCAATTTCAACATCAGTAGCCAAAATTTCATTTCTAAAACTCTCAGCATCTTTATATAACTTACTATTATTATGATCATAACCATGATTAGCAATAAAATGCCCCTCATCATATTCACGCTTAATCAAATCAGGATTTTCTTTAACATATTTACCAATAACAAAAAAAGTAGCCTTCACACCTTCATCCTTCAAAATATCAAGAATTTTAGGAGTAGCCTTCCTTCTAGGACCATCATCAAAAGTCAAATAAGCAATTTTAGCATCATCTTTCATCAAATTATTAAAAGTATCTTGCAAATTCTCATCAACAGAAGAATTAGAATTTAAAGAAACAGCCAAAATAGGAGAATCATTAATAGAAAAAGAAAACAAAATCAAAAGAATCAAACACAAAATACAAAAAAAGAACAACAAAAATCTTTTTCTAAAAACAAAAATATGCATAACACACACTCCCTTCAAAGGATATACAAAGGATAATTGTTATTGCTTCTATTATGGGAAGTTCTAAGAACTTACTATAATAGAACAAAAGCGGACATCAATAACAATTGCACTTATTTAGAACATTAAAAAATCCTCCCATATAAAATATATGAAAGGACAAAAACAGATATGTATAATAATTAATACATAAAATAAAAATATAAAGCAAAAATATAAAACAAATAAAATTAATATTAAGGTAAAA